>Ga0256834_1002425_pt1 | contig 11753 bp, 9 predicted proteins | sample 4281140metaG_FD_190536 | JGI IMG/M metagenome (GOLD analysis project Ga0256834, IMG submission 190536) | Hydrothermal vent microbial communities from East Pacific Rise, Pacific Ocean - 4281-140 | ecosystem: Environmental > Aquatic > Marine > Hydrothermal vents | place: Pacific Ocean: East Pacific... | reverse complement strand
TTACGCAAACTAAACCACTTAAAAGGTAATTATATCAAAGTAGGTCAAAAATTACGAGTTAAATAATAAAGCTAAGACATATCCTATAATAATACCCGAGGCTAATATATAAAGTTCCCGGGTATTTTTTAGCCAAATTTTGACCAGCAAACCGGTAACAATTAAAATACCAAGACCAAGAATAATTTGCGCCGTTTCTATACCGGCGGCAAAGAATAATAGAGGTAATAATTTGGACGTTTGACCGGCCATCATCATTTTAAAATCGGTCGCAAAGCCTAAACCATGTATCAAACCGAAAATAAATGAAAAATAATAATGAATTTTGGTCAAGGTTTGTTGGTTTTGAAATATAATATTAGACAAAGCCGTAATCAATATCGTCCATAAAATAAGAGTCTCTATCAAAGCTTCATTGACTTGCAATACACCATAAACCGACAAAAATAAACTGGTGGTATGCGCTACTGTAAATAATGACACCAAATACAATAATTTACGCCAATCTTTGAGACTAAATACTATAATCAAAGCCCATAAAAACAAAATATGATCAATAGACGACCAACTGAGAATATGACTTAAACCCAATTTAAAATACAATTGAAAATCATTCATTGTTGTCAGGATAAATATCTAAATTGTCTTTATAACTCTTCTTATTTTTAAACAAGTTATCCATAAAAATAACCAAAGCGGGCAGTAATAAAAGATTAGAAAACATAGCCATCAACAGTGTTAATGAGATTAAACCGCCCAGAGCTTTGGTGCCACCGTAACTGGATAATAAAAAGGTAGAAAATCCGAAAAATAATACCACAGATGTATAAAACATACTGATACCGGTTTCTTTCAAAGCCTTGTAAACAGACCGTTTAACACGGCCTTTGTTCAATTTTAATTCGTGCCGTAATTTGGCCAAATAATGAATGGTATCATCTACGGAAATACCAAAAGCAATACTAAAAATAAGTATGGTAGAAGGTTTTAAAGGAATGCCTAAAAATCCCATTAAACCGGCGGTTATCAACAACGGCAACAGATTGGGAATCAATGATATTAAAGCCATCTTAATAGAACCGCCAAACATCCAGGCAATAAAGATAAAAATTAAGAAAATGGCCAACCCCAATGATACTATCAAATTATCAATCAAATAATGGGTGCCTTTTAAATACAATTTGGCCTGTCCGGTCATTAAAACATCATATTTCTTTTTCGGAAAATATTTATGCTCTTTTAGTTCCAAATAATCTTCTACCTGCGCCATTTTATCGGTTTCTATATCTTTCATAAAACTGGTGATACGCAAATAACGCTGTAAAGAATCGGTGTAGCTTTGTAATAAATTGGCATTGCCTTTTGAGTTTTTCAAATAGGGCATGATAAAGTTTTTCTCATGCATAGACGGCAATTGATAATATTGCGGATCACCGTTATAAAAAGCTTGCTTGGCATATTTGGCCAAGTTGACCATCGAAACCGGCTTGGATAGTTCGGGCAAATCGGCTATTTCTTCTTGAAAGCGGTCCATACGTTTTAAAGTGGACAATTTTAAAGCACCCTTTTTACGTTTGGTATCTATCATAAATTCCAAAGGTAAAATACCTCCGAATTCCCGTTCAAAAAATTTGATGTCTTTATAAAACTCCTGATTTTTGGGAAAATCGGCCAACATACTTCCCGACACTCTTATTTTGGTGGCGCCTATCAAACTAAAAATCATTAATAATAAAGCCACACCGAATACCGCTTTTTGACGCTGTCTGACCGTTTGTATCAACCATTCTATAAATTTGTTTATCCAAGTTTTTTTATGATGTTTTAAGTGTTTGTCTTTGGGCGGTTTCTTATAACTGTAAATAATGGGAATTAACAAAATAGATAAAACAAAAATGGATAAAATGGATAAAGAAGCCACTATACCGAATTCTCTGAGCAAATCGTTTTTAACTATGATAAAAGTGCCGAAACCTATGGCAGTGGTAACATTGGTCATAAGTATGGCGTTACCGGTATTGCTAATCACCCGCTGCAACGATCGTGCTTGGTTACCGTGTAAGATAATTTCTTGCTGGTATTTGTTGATTAAAAAAATGGCATTGGGCACACCTATCACAATAACCAAAGGCGGAATAATAGCCGTAAGTATGCTTATTTTAAAGCCCAAAGTGCCCATAATACCAAAAGACCACATCACCCCTATCGATACAATTAAAAGCGAAATATAAATAGGCGACCACGAACGAAAAAACAACCAAATAATGAAACCGGTTACCAATAACGATAAAATAATAAAAAACGGTATTTCTTTTTCCAAAACCTTGGCATTAAGCGATTTGATGTATAATAAACCTGATGTTTTTAAATCCAAACCGTGGTCGGTTTCAAATTGGTCCAAAAGCGGTTTTAAAGTCTTGACGACAAAATCGACACGTTTTTTTGATAATAAAATCTCTTTCTTGATAGAAACTACCGTTTGCACCGCTCCTGTTTGTTTGTTATAAATCAAACCGTCATAAAAAGGTAACGAATCGAATAATTTATGTTTAACCCATTGTGCTTCCTTATCGCTGGAAACAGGTTTTTTAATCAACCGGTCCAAATAAAATTTTTGATGTGTGGTATCTTTTTTTAATAATTTTAAATTACCTATGGCAATCACCTGATCCACCTCAGGATATTTTTGTATTTGTGCTGCCAAATCATTCCACGCATTGAGCTTATCCTTAGTAAATAAGGTGCTGTCTTTAAGTCCTATTAAAATTAAATTGTTATCATTTTTAAAAACTTTTCTAAACCGTGCATACTCTTGTGCATACGGGTCATCGGCCGGCAATATACTTTTTTGCGTATAAGAAATAGCCACGTTTTTCCATTGTGTCACAAAAAAAACAGTCATGCCGGTTATCAATAATAAAAACAGCAATTTATTACGTAAAATAAGTCCGGCAATTTTATTCCAAAGATTCATAATCAGACATTAATATGCTGCAAAATTACAATTATTAATCAAATATGGTTAAATTGGCATAATTAAAAAATACAATTTTTATCCATACCTGCAACCGGTGTTAATAAAAGTTGATAACTTGTTAATTATAAACCAAACTATAAGGTTAATATTGTTAATAACTTTTTAAAATATTCCGGTATCTTTTTTTGGCTAATTTAAAACTCTTTTATATTGAAAAATTATGTGAATTTACCAAATTTAGTTTTATAAATTTATCAACATTTCATTTACATTTTATCAATATTTAAACACCATTGTATCTTTTTAATAATTAAGACCATACCAATAAAAAACTGATAAAATAACAATATGAACAACCTATATACATAAACATGCTTCTTTAAAATTTAATTAAAACAAAAAATAATTATATAATAAAAGTTAATAACTCTTATTTGATAAAAAATATCTGTTTTTTTCAAAATGTAAGAAAAATACACATCGGTTTCGTATATGGCTCGTAGCGGATTTTTACGCACTTACCTTTCCCAACTGCACAAAGGTAGCAAAATTCAAAGAATTTTGCGGACAAATACACAACTACCTTTGAATTAAGCACTTAACCGCTATGAGCTATATACTGTGTTGTGCTTAGTGTTTTAATATTTCTATCAATTTTTTATTTAAATATAAATTTTCTCTTCCTATTTTTTCAGATTTTAAAATTCCAATATTTTCTAGTGTTTTTAAATATCTTGATGCAGCTTTCCTTTCAACTTTTAATTTTTCCACTACAAATTCAATTTTTGAATAAGGTTGTTCAAAAAGCAATTCTACCAATTCTTTTCGGTAAATTTTTGGGGCTTCATTTTTAACCTTTTCAATGGTTATTTCTAATAAGTTTTTTATTCGGTGTATTTTATTAATCGTATAATTTGCAGTTTCTTCAACGGCTTTCAGCATATATAAAATATAATCTTCCCATTGGTCTGTTCTATTTACTTGATTCAGATATTTGTAGTAATTTGATTTGTTTTCATTTATATACGAACTTAAATATAAAATAGGAATATCGAGTAAATCGTTAATAATCAAATATAAAATATTTAAAATTCTTCCTGTCCTGCCATTCCCGTCGTAAAAAGGATGAATGCTTTCAAATTGATAATGTAAAATTGCCAAATTTATCAGCGGATGTAAATCTGTATGATTTACATTAAAATGTTCTAAAAAATTGCTTAATAAATCTAAAATTTCATCTTTTTCTTGCGGTGGTGTATAAACGATTTCACCTGTTTTGTCGTTTTTCAAAACGGTTCCCGGCATAGCTCTTATTCCTGCATTATTTTCGGTGATGGTTTTTTGAATACTTTCAATGTCTTTTAATCTTAAAAAACCTTGTTTTTTGATTAATTCAAATCCTGTAAAAATTGCTTTTCTGTAATTAATTACTTCCTTTACTTGTGCAGGTTGTTTTCCTTTTGATGCAAGTGCTTTGTATAATTCATCTTGTGTTGTAATTATGTTTTCAATTTCAGAACTATCTTTTGCTTCTTGTAATACAACTGCATTTATCAACATCACTTGATTTGGAATTGTCCTTGCTATTCCTTTCAATTCTCCAAGAGATTGTGATGATTTACTTAACTGTCTAAGAATTTTTACGGTTTCAACTTTTTCTCTTTCAGGTGGCAATTTTTTCAATTTTTCTATATGTCCCATTTTATCCCATATTTTTTAAATATGTCCCAAAAATACAAAAATAAGTTCATATTCAAAAGTTAAGGTATTTTTTGTCTCACATTAAGCACAACGGTTTCGTATATAGCAAATATAGTAGTAGAAAATGGTTAAAGCTTAATGTTTATTCTAGTATATGTAATCCTACTTTTTTTGCAATATCCAATAGAGGTTCAATCTTCTTTCTTTCGGTAAACCATATAATATTTGTCCAATCCCACTCCTCAGCATAAACAGCAGAGTATTCAGGTATTAAAAAACTATACCTTTGTCCACTTTGAGACCATAAATTGTCAAAGTCACATTTTCTTAAAACGTCTTTTAATGTCACTGGCTTTTGAATATGAAAGCGATAATGTCTTTTATATTTCCATGAGTATAATTCAGTTTTGTTATTGATTTCAACTATAAAATTCCTGAATTTTTCTCTGCGATTTTTTAATTCGACTAAGTCTTCGTCAACACACATTTGGTCTGCTTCATCAAAAGAAAGCCAATGGTCAAATATACTAATAAATATTTTCTTATAAGTTCCGGATTCTATAAAAGTGTCATCTCGCTCAATCAATTTTTTGACATTAGGTAATTTTTGATTTATTTTCCTAAGTTCATTTTTTGAAATATTTAAATTCATCATATTAGTTTATTTCATTAAGCACATCTAATATATATAGCTTATCTTTGCATTAATTATTAATTTTGTTTGATACTAATAATCAGACCAAATACAACGCATATGAGTAAAAATAAAGAATCGTTATTGATTAAAATACTACAGGTTTTAGGGGCACATCCCAACAAATCTTTCAATTATAAACAAATAGCAGCCAAATTGGAATTTGATTCCGAAGCTGTTCGCAAACAAATACAAAAAGACTTAAAAAAATTACTAAAAAGTAATAAAATAGAAGAAACTTCACGTGGCAAATACAGAATCAAAGCCAAAAAAATATATGTTGGTGTTATAGACATGACTAACAACGGCAGTGGTTTTGCCATAGTGGACGGTTTGGAAAACGATATTTTTATTCCCAATTACCGGCTCAACAAAGCTTTACACGGCGACTTGGTCGAAGTGGAAATCATCAAACAAAAACCCGGTAAACGTCCTGAAGGCGAAGTGGTTAAAATTATAGAACGGGCTAAAATACATTTTACCGGCATTGTCAAAATGTTTCGTAATTATGCCTTTGTCGATCCCGATGATGTCAAAATGTATAAAGAAATTTTTGTCAGTAAGGATCATTTTAACGGTGCCGAAGACGGACAAAAAGTAGTTGTTGAAATTTATGATTGGCCCGAAAAGGTAGGCAGTCCCATAGGTAAAATTATAAAAGTATTAGGCCAACCCGGTGATCATGAAGTAGAGATACATGCCATTTTAGACGAATATGATTTACCTTATGAATTTGACCCCGAAGTGCAAGCCTTTGCCGATAATTTGCCCAAACAAATTTCAAAAGAAGAAATAAAAAAACGACGTGATATGCGTCATGTAACCACCTTTACCATAGATCCGGTAGATGCCAAAGATTTTGACGATGCCTTGTCTATTCAAAAATTGGATAACGGTCATTACGAAATTGGAATTCATATTGCCGATGTATCGCATTATTTGCAGCCGGATACCATTTTGGACAAAGAAGCTTACAACCGGGCGACTTCGGTTTATTTGGTTGACAGAGTAGTGCCTATGTTGCCTGAAGTATTGTCTAACGAGCTTTGTTCGCTAAGGCCGCACGAAGATAAATTGACCTATTCGGCAGTGTTTGAAATGGATGAAAACGGTAAAGTTTACAAAGAATGGTATGGTCGCACGGTTACCCATTCGGACCGGCGTTTTACTTATGAACAAGCTCAAGAAATAATAGAAGGTGCCGACGGTGACTTTAAAGATGATATTTTATTGCTAGACAAAATAGCTAAAAAACTTAGACAACAACGTTTTAAACATGGTGCTCTTAGTTTTGATCGTGTAGAAGTCCGTTTTAAGGTTGATGACAAGGGCAATCCGGTTGAAGTTTATTTTAAAGAAAGTAAAGATGCCAATAAATTGATAGAAGAATTTATGTTGTTGGCCAACCGTAAAGTAGCCGAATTTGTCACTAAGAAATTGCCACCCAAAGACAAAACTTTTGTGTATCGTGTGCATGATGAACCCGCACCGGATAAGTTACAAGATTTGAACAATATTGTGCAAAAATTCGGTTATAAACTCGATTTAAAGTCACGCAAAAGTATCATAAAATCCATCAATCATTTACTTGAAGAGATACAAGATAAACCCGAAAAAAATATGTTGGAAACCTTAACCATACGCAGTATGAGTAAGGCTGTTTATACTACTGACAACCGTGGACATTATGGTTTGGCATTTGATTATTATACACATTTTACTTCACCTATACGTCGTTATCCCGATGTAATGGTGCACCGTTTGTTGCAAAATTATCTCGATAAAAAATCCTCTCCGGATAAAGAAGCCTGCGAAAAGAAATGTATCCATAGTACAAATATGGAAATACAAGCATCAAGTGCCGAACGCGACAGTATTAAGTATATGCAGGCCAAGTATATTGAACATTTTAAAGATACACCTTTTGAAGGTGTTATTACCGGTGTTACCGAATGGGGTATTTATGTAGAACTTACCGCCAATAAAGTTGAAGGCTTGGTGCGTCGTACCGAAATGCGGGACGATTATTATTATTACGACGAAGATCAATACGCTATGATAGGCGAAATAACCGGCAAAAAATACCAACTCGGTGATATTGTAGTGGTCAAGGTAAAGAAAACCAATCCTGAGAAAAAGCAAATCGATTTTGAAATGCTTTATGATACCGATGAAGATCAGGATAATATTGAAATAAAAAATAATACGGTTTCCAAATTGCCAAAACCCAAAAGACGTCAATATAACCGGAAGAAAAAATAGTAATTAATTAAACTATGCTACAACTGTTTTCTATATATTGTTTTTAATTTTGTTAAAACAGTATTGGAACTTATCGAAGTGTTTGATTTTTAATTGATTATATAATAAAATTTATAGCAGGTCACTATTAGTAATCTAGTAGTTTTTTTAATAATTTAGAACTGGTTTTAATGCTTATATCTAAATACCTTAATAATTTTATTTCAATACATACAGGTAATATTAAAAATAAGGCTGTCTCAAAAGATTGAATTATCTGTCATTCCGAACAAAGTGAGGAATCTCATACTTGATAATCAATAATTTATAGTTTAGTGTTATATGAATTGTTTATAAAAAAACCTTTTGAGACAGCCTCATTTCTTTAACTGAAAAAATATAAAACTATGACTTAGTTTTCTTTTACCTTATCAAAAAACAATCTTTCTTTAAAACTTTTGATTTTATCAGCTAATTTATCAAACAAACTTTCGGTTTCCAGTTTTTCTTTGATAGCTTCTTTCAATTCTTTGATAGCCATTGCCAAATCTTTGTATTCTTTATCTTTTTTGCCATAACCCATTACTTCTGCCAATTGTAATTGATATTCGGCATTTTCCAGTAATACCACGGCAGTTGCGATATATTCTTCTTTTTTATCTTTGACGGCAATAGCAGCGGCTTTTATGTATTCTTCTGCTCTTAGAATCGGCAAAGGAATGGCTATTTCTTGAATGGCCAATATATACAGTGCATTGATTAAGACAGCCAAAGCTTCGTCTTTTTTATCTTCATCCAATAGTTTGGCTGCTATTTTCATAGCATCGGGGTAAGTAGCTAATGGCAAAAATGATATTTTAATAACATATTCGCTACTCAATGCATTTAATACTTTTTTAGCCGATTGATAATAACCGCTTTCAAATTCTTTTTTGGCTTCTTCTATCAAATTTTTAGCCGTTTCAATATCAACAACGGCATCACGTAATTCATAATTGACATTGACGGGAATTAAAGATACTTTAGGGTTTTTGGTTATAAGTATTTCCAATTCTCCAATCAAATTAGCCAATTTCTTTTTTGCTTCTTCCTTTTGATCTTTTGAGATTTGATCAATTACTTCTTGAGTTTGTTTTAAAATATCCAAAGCTTTTTGGGTATCTTCATCTATTTTGACTTTAAAGTCTTTTTGCATAGTATCATTGATACTGTTTTGCATTTGTTGATCGGTAATGTTGGTTTTGTCCGGTTTTTTCATTTTTATTTGTTTTTAGTTTTATTAAAGTTAATCAATATATATACCACTTATTGTTTATATGTAAAATTGGCAATTTTTATGACAATATGTCTTTTAAAATAATAAGCCGGAATTTTACAATCCCGGCTTATTATAATCTTGTTACTATATTTACTATATCTTATTTTTTAGGTTTGTTATTGTGTTTTTTAAAGAATAATCTTTCTTTAAAGTTTTTAATTTTTTCTGATAATTTTTCAAATTTACCTTTACTTTCTTTATCTTCTTTAATAGCTTTTTTCAAATCTTTGATAGCATCGGCCAATTCTTTGTATTCTTTATCTTTTTTGCCGTAACCCATAGCCTCTGCCAATTGTAATTGATAATCGGCATTGTCTAAGAATAATAAGGCTACTTCTTTTTTGTCTTTATCGTCAGACAGCATCGCTGCTGCACCTAATTTGATAAATTCTTCGGCTCGTAATACCGGTAAAGGTATATCTACTTTTTCTACTACCAAAGTATTCAATGCTTTGATCAAGATAGCAGCTGCTTCTTCTTTTTTGCCTTTGTCCAACAAGGCAGCCGACAATCTCATGGCATCAGGGTAAGTTGCCAAAGGCAAATATGTTGTTTTAACATTCATTTCACTGGTTAGTCCGTCCATTAATTTTTTGGCCAATTGGTAATAACCGTCATCCATAGCTTTTTTGGCAGCATCGGTAATTTCATATACGGTAGGAATATCAACCACAACATCGTTGATTTCATAACCTACACTCACCGGAATTAATGCCAATGACGGATCTTTGGTCATTAATATTTCCAATTCGCCAATTAATTTGGCTAATTCTTCTTTGGCTTTTTTGTCTTTGTTTTTGGCTATGTATTTTAAAACATTATCCGTTTCGGCCAAAATAGCAATGGCTTGTTTTGTATTATCATTCTCCTTTATGGCAAAATCATTTTGCATGGTTTGCGCGATATTGTCTTGAATTTGTTTATCGCTGCTTTTCACATGTGCCGGTTTTTTCGGAACTTCTTTTTTTACTTCTGCACTTTGTGCATTATTGGCTTTTTTATCTTGAGCACAACCGGTAAAGATAATTGCTAAGGTTGATAAGGCTAAAATTGTTTTTTTCATTGTTTTCATTTTTTATTTGTTTAACATTTAGTTCAAAAAATGAATAACAACCGTTATACCAAATATTTAAAGTTGGTAAAATTGGCATATTATCTTACAAAATGACAGTTAAACACTGAAAAAATTTCACTTTTCAGCCTATTTTTCTTTATCATATAACATTCTGATGTGGGGAATATTGTCTTCCAAATATGGCTTACCTTTTGGCACAAATCCTAAATTTTGATAATAATCGATCAGATATGTTTGGGCGCTAATTTCGATAAACCGTTCGTTCCAAATTTTACCAATATAATTGATAGCTTTGACAATAGCTTGGGTGGCATAACCTTTATTACGATAATCCGGATGGGTAACCACCCTGCCTATAGAAGCATTATTAAAGTAATCGCCCGCCTTAAAAATCCGTAAGTAAGTAACTATGGTATGACCGTCTTTAAGAAAAATATGCCGGGCTTTTTCGTCTTTACCGTCGGCATCTTGGTATATACAATTTTGTTCCACTACAAATACCGCATTGCGTAGTTGCAGTATATTGTATAATTCCAAATTGGTCAATTGATAAAACCGCCGGTTGTTCCATTTCATAAATAGAGATTTTTAATAAACGCTTAATCGGGAATGATATATTCTTTAGGATCGTCGCGTTTCCATTCCGGTTGAATATTGGTATGATTGATATTAAATTTATCGGATAATAATTGTTCTATTTGTTCGCAAATTGTGTCAAATTCAGACAGCTTAATGTCTTTATAAAACTCGATATGGGCTTCCAAATGGTAGTTTTTGTCATTGAGTTGCCATATATGCACATGATGTATGTTTTTGACACTGGGCAATTGTGTAACAGATTTTTCTACTTGGGCTATATCAATATCTTTAGGTGCAAATTGCATAATTATCCGCAACGATTCCAGTAAAATATCCCAACTGATATAGAGTAGGTAACCGGCAATCAGTAAGGTAAGAGTAGGATCGACCCAATACCAAGCTTTGTATTTTATAAGCAAGCCACCAACCAATACGGCAACCGATGTCAACATATCCGAAAACAAATGTATATATGCCGAACGCATATTGATATTGTGTTTGGCATCGTTTTTAACCAATAAAACACTGACGCCGTTTAAAGCAATACTCAACAAGGCCAGCCAAATAACAGTATTGCCATGAATTTCTTTAGGATGTATAAATCGCAAAATAGCTTCATAAATCAAAAATACGGCTAATACAATTAAAGTGGTTGCATTAATGAGTGCCGCTACTATTTCGGCACGTTTATATCCAAAAGTTTTGTCGAGTGTTTGCGCTTTGCGGTGGGCTAATAAATTGGCAACATAACTGATGATTAAGGTTATAACATCGGAAAAATTATGCAAAGCATCCGAAATTAATGCGGTAGAACCTGATATAATACCGCCGATTAATTGTGATACGGTAATACCTACATTTAATAAAATGGTGATTCCTAAGTTTTTACCTTTAACTTCACCGTGGTGATGATGATGTCCCATAATATAATTGTATGGCACAAAAATACACTTTTTATCTCATGTATAATATTTATCTTTGATGCAACATTTTAAAAAAAATTTTTTTTAATTGATAAAAATTCTCATATTTGCCTTACAAAACAGCAACAAAAAGCACAAGTTATGACAGTTTATTTAATCAATAATAACAATAATAATAATTACTACGCAACGCCGTAGCAAAAACTTGTGCCTAACAATTATATTTCCGCCGGGTTTTTGCCCGG
>Ga0256834_1002424_pt1 | contig 11754 bp, 12 predicted proteins | sample 4281140metaG_FD_190536 | JGI IMG/M metagenome (GOLD analysis project Ga0256834, IMG submission 190536) | Hydrothermal vent microbial communities from East Pacific Rise, Pacific Ocean - 4281-140 | ecosystem: Environmental > Aquatic > Marine > Hydrothermal vents | place: Pacific Ocean: East... | reverse complement strand
GAAACCATTGAAGAAAATCTAAGTATTTCCGACCATATTTTCAGACATTTGATATTGGGCGTAGAACTCTTTCCCCGAAAACGTTTCAATTTGCGAGCCGGATATAGTTTCAGACGCGCCGCCGAACTCAGCCTCAAAGAGCAAGGTTTTGGTGCCGGTTTTAACTTCGGATTTGGTTTACGTATGCGAAAATTCGAAATCAATTATGCTTATGGCAATTACAACTATGCTTCCAATGCCAGTTTTATCAGTATAGTTGTCAATTTAAACGAATTTTAATAATACTCAAAATTGCCGTAATTTTGCAGCATCAAAAAACACTTATGAATTCAAAAAAAAAAATAATTATAGCCATAGACGGACACTCTTCTACCGGCAAAAGCACGTTGGCTAAACAGTTGGCAAAGGCTCTCGACTACGTATATATAGACACCGGCGCCATGTATAGAGCCGTTACCTACTACGCTTTGTTACACAATTTAATTTCGAATGATCATTTTGACAAAAAGCGACTTATAAAAGAACTCGATAACATTCAAATAAATTTCAAATACAATCCGGATTTGGGTTATGCCGAAGTATTTTTAAACGACCAAAACATTGAGAAAGAAATTCGACAAATGAGGGTTTCCAATTTTGTCAGCCAAATAGCCACGGTTCCCGAAATACGTAAAAAACTGGTGTTACAACAACGTCAAATAGGCAAAAACAAAGGAGTGGTTATGGACGGACGCGATATAGGTTCGGTTGTTTTTCCCGATGCCGAACTCAAAATTTTTATGACTGCCGCCCCCGAAGTAAGAGCCCGTCGTCGTTACGAAGAACTCATCAACAAAGGCGAAAAAGTCTCGTATGACGAAGTCCTGCAAAATGTAGTGCAACGCGACCAAACCGACAGCACACGAGCCACCTCACCGCTGATAAAAACAAAAGATGCCATCGAATTGGACAATAGCAACCTGACACTCAACGAGCAATTTGATAAAGTTCTAAAATTGGCTAAACAAAAAATAGCAGATTTATAAAATGAAAATTATCTGTGTAGGACGCAATTATGCGCAACATATCAACGAATTGCAAAACGAAAAACCCGACGAACCGGTATTGTTCATAAAACCCGATTCGGCAGTTCTGCCCAACAAAAATCCTTTGTATTTGCCCGACTTTGCCAATGAATTCCACTACGAAGCGGAACTGATTGTTAAAATCAACAAATTGGGAAAATACATTGCCCCGGAATTTGCCCACCGATACTATGACGAAATAGGTTTGGGGATTGATGTAACTGCACGCGATTTGCAAAACAAACTAAAAACCAAAGGTTTACCTTGGGAAAAAGCCAAAGCTTTTCATAATTCGGCAGTTGTCAGTCCGTTTTTTTTGCCCAAGTCCAATTTTTTCGACCTTCAAAACATTCATTTCAGTTTATTTAAAAACGGACACAAAGTGCAAGAAGGTTATACCGCCGATATGTTGTGGAAAATTGATGAACTTATCAGTTATATTTCTACTTTTTTTATGTTGAAAAAAGGCGATTTAATTTTTACGGGAACACCCGCAGGAGTGGGAAAAATGGAAATAAATGACGAGTTTGTAGGATATATCGAAGATATAGAAATGTTTCGTATCCGCGTAAAATAATTTATTTTTTGCCGGTAGAAAACAAAGCTCCGGCAAATCCCCAAGCATAAGCCGTAAGCATAACAAAAGAAGCAACTGCCGACCAAAAAGCCGTCCTTAGACTTTTGAACGACCCGTAAGCCACCCACCAAAGCAACATAAAATATAAAACATAAACCAACAATCCGTAATAAATACCTGTAAACAACGCCAAAAACAAACTCAAAACCAGTCCCACTCCGAAAAGAAAAGGAAATGTATGAACCGGTTTTAAAGATTTGGGGTACTTACGCCACAAATGCACCCGTGCTTCACCCGAATGTTTTATTTGATAAAAAAACGACTTAAAATTGTTACGTCTTTTATGATAAACAAAAGCTTTTTTGAACAGTGCCGTTTTAAAACCCGCTTGTATAATACGGATACTCAAATCGATATCTTCGCCGTAGCGCATGGCATCAAAACCGCCCGTTTTTTGAAAAACTTCTTTTGAAATACCCATATTAAAACTACGCGGGTGAAACTTCTCCAACCGTTCTGCCTTTCCTCTGATACCGCCGGTTGTAAAAAATGAAGTCATGGCAAAATTGATAGCTTTTTGTATGGGAGTAAAGTCGCCGGTAGCAGCATCGGGACCGCCAAAAGCATCGACATAATTCTCGGTTAAAGCCTGTTTAACCACCTGCATATAGTTTTTCGGCACTATCACATCGGAGTCCAAAATAATAAAATAGTTGCCACTTGCCCGTTGCATACCGTAATTGCGACTCAAACCCGGTCCGGAATTTTCTTTGTAATAATACTTTACATTGAGTTTTGCCATAAAATTTCGGGTAACTTTTTCGGACAAAACACTTGAACCGTCTTCAACAATAATTACTTCAAAATCGCTGTATGTTTGTTGAAGCAGGCTGTTTAACAACTCCTGAATTTCGACAGGACGATTATACACCGGTACAATAATGGAAAATTTTATGTCATTTGATTTCATCATTACTGCAAAAACAAAAGTTTTTCGTCTTTTTTTGGCATTTCAAAAATGGTATTTATTCATCAGATTTTTCAAACGACAACGAAGTGGAATTGACACAATAACGTTTGCCGGTGGTTTCGACGGGACCATCGTCAAAAATATGCCCGAGATGTCCGCCGCAATTGGCACACAATATTTCGGTTCTAATCATATTGTGGCTATAATCGGGTTGCATCACAACGGCACCTTCAATGGCATTGTCAAACGAAGGCCAGCCACAATGACTTTCGTATTTGTTATCCGAATAAAACAATGACGCACCACAACCGGCACATTTGTAAACGCCTTGCTCAAAATGATAGGTATAAGCTCCGGTTCCGGGCAAATCGGTGCCTTTTTTTCGCAAGATATAAAATTGTTGAGGAGTTAATATTTTTTCCCACTCTTCTTCCGGTTTGTTTACTTTTGGTTTCATAAGATTTGATTTTGTTTTACCGGCTTTCGTATTATGCGTCGAATTGGCACAACCGGCAAAGAACAATATTAATAAAATAAAAGCTGATTTCATAATTATTTACATTCGTTCGGGCACATCAATACCTAACAATTTAAAAGCATTTTGAATGGTATCGGCTACTTTTTCGGACAATTTCACTCTAAAAATCCGTTCATTTTCATCACCGGCAGCCAATATAGGCACACTTTGATAAAAACTATTGTAAGTTTTGACCAAATCATAGGTATAATTGGCAACCACACCCGGATTTTGTTGTTGAGCGGCATTTTGAATAACTTGCGGAAAACTTTCCAATTGTTTCAGCACTTCCTTTTCTTTGACAAGCAATGTTTTCAATTTGAAATTTTTCAACCGCAAATCACCGGCTTTTCTCAAAATAGATTGAATACGAGCATAAGTATATTGAATAAACGGACCTGTATTACCTTGAAAATCGATAGACTTTTTCGGATCAAACATTATGCTTCGTTTCGGATCGACTTTTAAGATAAAATATTTGAGAGCTCCCAAACCGATTATACGATACAGACGTTCTTTTTCTTCTTCGCTATAACCTTCGAGTTTGCCCAATTCTTGTGAAATTTCACGAGCTGTCCGAGTCATTTCGTCCATTAAATCGTCGGCATCTACAACCGTTCCTTCACGTGATTTCATTTTTCCGTCGGGCAATTCGACCATACCATAAGACAGATGATAAAGTTTATCTGCCCACTTAAAACCCAATTTTTTTAAAATCAAAAACAATACTTGAAAATGATAATCCTGTTCGTTGCCGACCACATAAATATGACTGTCGATATCAAAATCTTCAAAACGTTTGATGGCTGTTCCAATATCTTGTGTGATATATACCGATGTTCCGTCTGCCCGCAACAAAAGTTTTTCGTCCAAGCCTTCATCTGACAAATCCGCCCAAACAGAACCGTCGTCTTTCTTAAAAAAAACACCTTTTTTCAATCCCTCTTCTACTACTTTTTTGCCTAACAGATAGGTTTCGCTTTCGTAGTAATTTTTATCAAAACTCACACCTAAATTCTTATAGGTCTGTTCAAACCCTTTATAGACCCAACCGTTCATCTTGTGCCACAATTTCATCACTTCGGGGTCTTTGGCTTCCCATTTACGCAACATTGCTTGGGCTTCGAGCAAAATAGGGGCTTGTTTTTCGGCTTGGTCTTTTGTCAAACCGCCTTCCAACAAATCTTTAATTTGTTTTTTATATTCCAAATCAAATTTTACATAATATTTTCCTGCCAAATGGTCTCCTTTTAATCCGCTACTTTCGGGCGTTTCTCCGTTTCCGAATTTTTGCCAAGCCAGCATCGATTTGCAAATATGAATGCCTCTGTCGTTAATAATTTGGGTTTTGATAACCGGTTTACCGGTGGCTTTATATATTTCGCTGATGCTGTGCCCGAGCAAATTGTTTCGAATATGTCCCAAGTGCAAAGGCTTATTGGTGTTGGGTGACGAATATTCGACCATTAAAGCTTTTTCGTTGTCGGATACGGGTATTAAACCGTAATTTTTATCCGAAAAAATACGATTGAGAAAATCCATATAATACTTGTCGGAAACAACTAAGTTTAAAAAACCGCCAACTACATTATAATCAACAACTTCCGGTACATTTTTTAATAAAAATTCACCTGTTTTTTCGGCTATTTCTTTGGGATTTTTTCGCAATTGCTTAACATAAGGAAATACCACTAAGGTTATATCGCCTTCAAAATCTTTTCGGGTAACCTGCAATTCTACGTTTTCAATCTCCAAATCGTATAATTGTCGAAGTGCTTTTTTGATATTTTGTCGTAAAATTTGTTCCAAATTCATCTGCTTGTATTTTAAGTTTACAAAAATACAAATAAATAATGTATCGGCTCAAATAGATTTTTCAAAAGGTTATCTTTTTAATTACAAAAAAAGAAAAACGAAAAAACCGTAAAAAAAACGCCGTAATTGAAGCTTTTGAAACCGGAGCATCACAAGGTTGCGTAACTTTGTCAAATCATTTAATCCGTGTCAATGCAATGAATTTTATTCATAATTTCAACCGTTTGCCTCTTTATCCTCAATATAATAAGCTGCCTCAACCGACAGTCAAACAAGTTGATTTCATTGACGATTAGCTCTTTTTTTTTGATAAATATACCAAAAAAGCATACTTTTGCGGCAATATGACAACAGATAAAAAATATAGCAATTGGCTAAAAGCCATAGCATCGGACAAGCCATTGATTATAGCCGGTCCGTGCAGTGCCGAAACCGAATCGCAAGTATTGGCTACCGCCAAAGGTGTTAAAGAAGCAGGTGCTCAAATATTAAGAGCCGGTATTTGGAAACCGCGAACCCGTCCGGGCAATTTTGAAGGAGTTGGCAAAATCGGTTTACAGTGGTTACAAAAAGCCAAAGAACAAACAGGACTTTTAACCGCCATTGAGGTTGCCAATCCGCAACATGTCGAACTGGCTCTGGCACACGATATCGATATTTTATGGATAGGTGCTCGCACTTCGGTCAATCCGTTTGCCGTGCAAGAAATAGCCGATGCTTTGTTGGGGGTTGATAAAATCATTTTGGTTAAGAACCCTGTCAATCCGGATTTGGCTTTGTGGATAGGCGCTTTGGAACGAATTGAAAAAGCCGGTATTGATAAATTGGGTGCCATACATCGCGGATTTTCGAGCTACAAAAAAATGATGTATCGCAACGAACCCTTATGGCAAATACCCATTGACCTCAAAACCCGTTTTCCCAATCTGCCGTTAATTAACGATCCGTCTCATATATCAGGTAATCGTGAATTGGTTGCAGATATTGCCCAAACTGCTATCCAACTTAAATTTGACGGTTTAATTATCGAAACGCATATTCGTCCCGAAGAAGCATGGTCGGATGCCGCACAACAAATCACACCGGCTTATTTGTCAGAATTTTTACAAAAATTGGTCGTGCCTAAAGATCGTATTTTTAACCCCGAATTGCTCAAATCGATGCAATTGTTACGAAATGAAATTGATCAAATAGACAGCGAACTGATTCAATTGCTCAAAGCTCGTCAAGACAAAACCGAACATATTGCACAAATAAAATTTGAAGAAAATATTGCCATTTACCAAAAAGAACGCTGGCTCGATATATTGCAAAAAGCCAATCGTAATGCCCTTCAAAATCAAATTAATCAAAAATTTATCGAACAGTTATTCAGGCTTTTACACCAAGAAAGTTTAAAAATACAACATCGAATTTTTAGTGAAAAAGAACAAACAAAAAAATAAAACGTCCGAAAAATTTTACTCGGGAACAGTTGTTAAATCGACCGGAAGTTGGTATGAAGTCAAAACCGGTCATAAACAAGTCGTAACATGTCGTATCAGAGGTAAATTTCGTATCAAAGGTATCAAAACCACCAATCCGGTTGCCGTAGGAGATCAGGTTGATTTTGTAATGGAACCCGGCAAAGATACGGGTGTAATCATTGGTATTCACCCTCGAAAAAACTATTTATTGCGACGTTCTATCAATTTGTCCAAACAATATCAAATACTGGCTGCCAATATTGACCGTGTTTTTGTTACCGTTACACTTATCCGACCCGAAACCACTACCCGCTTTATAGACCGTATTTTGGTAACTGCCGAAGCTTACAATATTGCGGCGGTAATTCTTATTAACAAAATTGATTTGCTTCACACACCCGAACTTAAACAACAAAAAGAAACTTTGAAATCCATTTATGAAAAAGCCGGATATCCGGTACTCGAAGTATCGGCTCATACCGGCAAAAACATCGATAAACTCAAAACCATGCTCATGAACCAAACATCGATGTTTACCGGACATTCGGGGACGGGCAAGTCGTCGTTGATCAATGCCGTTGACAGCAACTTAAATATAAAAATCGGTGAAATTTCGCAAGCTCATCTGCAAGGAAAACACACAACAACCTTTGCCCAAATGTATGATTTTGCTTTTGGCGGACATATTATTGATACACCCGGTATTCGCGGATTTGGTGTTGTGGACATCAACCCCAACGAAGTTGATCACTATTTTCCCGAAATTTTTTCGTATAAAAATAATTGCAAATTTAACGACTGTAAACATATCAACGAACCCGGTTGTGCCGTTAAACCCGCCGTCAAAGACGGACAAATTCCGATTAGCCGGTATCAATCGTATTTGCAATTGTTTGAAGAACTCAAACATGATGACAAAAATCCTTACAGATAGTTTTTGTTTAATTCGAAAAAAAAATCTTATTCGGAAGTTATTTCCAAAAGTTTACGACGATAAACACTGAGTAATTTTGACTTGGAGACAAACCCCAAATAAATTCCGTTTTTTATAACGGGCAAATTCCAAGCACCGGTTTCGGTAAACTTACGCATAATATCCGGAAAATGATCTTTTTCATAAATGATAACATCGGGGGCTTTGTGCATCAAATCACGTACAAAAGTCGTATCATAAACATCGTGGTTAAACATAATTTGTCGAATATCGTCTAAGGTAACCACCGCCAAAAAATGATTGGCATCGTCCAAAACCGGAAACAAATTGCGATGCGAACGAGTTACCACATTATAAACCATATATCCCAAACTCATATTGGGTTGAACGGGCAAAAAATCTTTTTCGATTATTTCTTGCCATTCTATCAATTTTCCGGCAAACTTATCTTTGTCATGGGTGGGTAAAGCATCGATTTCAGCCAACTGCATGGTATAAATACTATATTTTAATACTTTTTTGCTAATCATGTATGACAAAGCCGAAACCAACATAATGGGTACAATCAAATCATAACCTCCGGTAATTTCAACTATCAAAAAAACAGCGGTTAATGGTGCTTGCAAAACACCTGCAATGGTGCCTGCCATACCTGCCAAGGCATAATTTTCGGTAGCCAAATTGTGCGAAAATACACCCGTTGTATTGATCAACATGGCAAAAATATATCCCGAAAGACCACCTGTAAACAAAGTAGGAGCAAATACTCCGCCAATACCTCCGGCACTAAAGGTAAGCGACATGGCAATCACTTTAAAACTAACCAACAACACAAAAAAAGCAATTATAATCCAAATATCATTATGATTGATGGAAATAGAAGCCGTATTTACCACATAATGATAATTGTCCAACAAAATATGGTTGAGCACATCATAACCTTCGCCATACAAAGTCGGAAACAAAAAAATGGTCAGTCCCAAAAAAAATCCCGCCAAAGCCCAACGTTTCCATACATTTTGAATTTTTTCAAAAAAGCCCATGATTTTGTAATAAACCTTTACAAAATAAATGGAAGTTGTTGCCGATGTAATACCCAAAATCAAATAAAAAGGCATATCGTTGAGCAAAAATTTGTGTTGAAGAGTATAGTGCAACAAAATATCTTTTCCCATGAAAAAATATGAAGTCAAAATAGCCGAAACCGAAGCCAGTATTAAGGGAATTAAAGAGGTCATGGTCAAATCGAAACCAAATATTTCGACAGCAAACAAGATACCGGCAATGGGGGCTTTAAAAATAGAAGCAAAAGTTCCGGCAGCTGCAGCTCCCAACAACAAATTGCGTTGTTTTAGATTAAGGTGCAACAGTCTTGATAAATTGGAACTGATAGCGGCTCCGGTCAATGTAGAAGGACCTTCCAACCCAACCGAACCTCCAAATCCAACCGTAACGGGTGCCGTTACCAAAGAAGCCCAAGTATGATATGAAGGTATCATGCTTTTGAGTTTGGTAATGGCATACAATACCAACGGAATCCCGTCTTCAACCGGTTTTCTGATAAGATATTTAATGATAAAAACCACCAAACCAATCCCAATCAACGGAAAAACAAAATACAAAGCTCTGTGTAGTTCGTGAATAAAATCGGCTTCTAAAACATGTTGTATCAGGTGTGTTAAGTTTTTGATGGTAACAGCCGCCAGTCCGGTTAGCAAACCTATTACAACGCTAATCAGATTTAAAAATTGTTCATTGCTGATATGTTTGTAACGCCAACGAAAGAATTTGTAAATCAATTTCTTGGTTCGAAAAATTCTTCTCAGGTATCTAAAATAAACCGTGAATTTCCGCATTGACTTTTTCAATTATGGTTCCCAAATCTTCGGGATTTTTTACAAAATTCAGTTCATCAACCTCAACCACCAGGAGTTTTCCTTTATTGTAATTTTCAATCCATTGGTTATATCGGTCGTTGAGATTACTCAAATAATCAATATTAATAGACTTTTCGTAATCGCGTCCACGCGAATGAATATTGCGCACCAAAGTCGGAATAGAGGCTTTGAGATATATCAATAAATCGGGGGGGGTAACTATAAGTTCCATCAAATCAAACAACGACGAATAATTGGTAAAATCGCGTTCGCTCATCAACCCCATAGCATGCAAGTTGGCAGCAAAAATAAAACGGTCTTCATAAATGGTTCGGTCTTGAATAATGTCTTTATTTTCTTTTTTTATTTCCAAAATTTGTCGAAAACGGCTGTTTAAAAAATAAACCTGTAAGTGAAACGACCAACGTTCCATATCGTGATAAAAATCTTCGAGATAAGGATTTTCATCGACCGATTCGTAGTGCGGTTCCATTTTAAAATGCTGAGACAACAAGGTAGTTAAGGTTGTTTTGCCAGCCCCTATGTTTCCTGCAATAGCTATGTGCATAAATTTGATTTTTTGAGTTATGCAAACTTACACAATTTATTTTTTTCGAGATTGATTTTTGTCAAAAAGAATCGATAACAACTTGACGAACAAAACCAAAAACAGCGCAAAAACAGTTGAACAAAAACTTAATTATAATCATTTTAAATAAAAAAATATTCGTAAATTTGTTCGCTTAAAAAGAAAAACCATGAAACTAAATAAAGAAAATATAACGCAACTTCTCAAATCGGTTTATGTGCAAGGCAAAAACGGCAATATAATTGAGACCGGCGTAGTAAAAGAAGTCAAAACCAAGGACGATATTTTTGGTAAGAAAATAGAAATAGACACGGTGATAGATTCGCCGGCTGTTCATATACGCAAAAAACTCGAAGACGACATAACCGAAGCACTGCGAAAAGAATATCCCGAAAATGTAGAAATAAAAGTAAATACCAAAGTGGTTATACCCGAAAGCGAAAAAGAAAAACCCTTAAAAAAAATCAAGAACATCATAGCCGTAGCTTCGGGTAAAGGAGGTGTCGGCAAATCTACCGTTACCGCCAATTTGGCAACTACACTAGCCGGTATGGGTTTTAAAGTAGCCATTTTGGACACCGATGTTTACGGACCTTCCATACCCCTTATGTTCGGCACTCAGGGAGAGCGTCCGCGTGCTACAAAAGTAGGCGACAAAACCATGATTATTCCCATTGAAGCACACGGCGTAAAAAATATGTCTATCGGATACTTTGCACGTCCCGACCAAGCGGTTATTTGGCGTGGCAGTATGGCTAATTCGGCTATCAATCAAATGGTTTTTGACACCAATTGGGGCGAATTGGATTTTATGTTGATTGACCTTCCTCCGGGAACGGGCGACATACAACTATCGGTTATGCAAACTCTTCCGGTAACCGGCGCCGTGGTCGTTACCACACCGCAAAACGTTGCTATTGCCGATGTCAAAAAATCGATAGATATGTTTAAAAATCCAACCATTAATGTACCCGTGTTGGGTATTATTGAAAACATGTCGTATTTTACCCCCGAAGAATGTCCCGATAACAAATATTACATATTCGGTAAAGACGGTGGTAAATTTTTAGCCGAAGATTTGAATTTGGCATTTTTGGGCGAAGTTCCTTTGGTGCAAAGTGTTCGAGAATCGGGCGATGTAGGACGTCCCGCAGCGCTGCAAGATAACACGCCGGTGCAACAAGCCTTTGACCAAATCACCAAAAACGTAGTGGAACAAACCATTAAACGAAACGAAACTTTGCCGCCAACCGAAAAAATCAGAATAACCAACCAAGCCGGTTGCAGTGTAAAATAATAAATATTTGATGGTTTTAAATACATAAAAAATAACACATAAGTCCAATTATTAAATGAAACTAAAATATACGAAGAAATAACAAATATTCTAACGTTATGTATAAAAAATCATAAAGCAAAAGCGATAAAACAAATGTGAATATATTTGAAATGTATTTTTTTTAAACAAAACAATATTGTATAAATCACAGCCAATATCCATACACAAAACCTTGGTCAAAACGGTAAAGAAAAAAAGAAATTTTATAAACAAACAGAATATCGAAAAAAATACCAATAGAAAGAGATATTGAAACAAAAAATGTTCTATAACAAGTGCCTGCTCATCAGGCATCGACAGAATTGAAAAGTATGGTTTTGCCATTTCAAACAAAATTATTTTAATTAACACATTAGGTTGGCAAAGAGCAATAAAGATATTGTTAAGAAAAAAAAACAGCAAAGCATATACGAAAGATTGATAAATTTACCGACATAAAAGGTGCTCTGAACAATGACTTTTGTAATTCAATAGAAAAGGATAAAATTGAAAATAATGAATAAAACCATTTAACGATTTGAAAACAAAGTGCAACAAAACCGATACACTTCGTAATCAAATCCGTTATTTTATACTCTAAACCGGTTAAGCAACAGAAAAAAATGA
>Ga0256834_1002423_pt1 | contig 11755 bp, 9 predicted proteins | sample 4281140metaG_FD_190536 | JGI IMG/M metagenome (GOLD analysis project Ga0256834, IMG submission 190536) | Hydrothermal vent microbial communities from East Pacific Rise, Pacific Ocean - 4281-140 | ecosystem: Environmental > Aquatic > Marine > Hydrothermal vents | place: Pacific Ocean: East Pacific... | reverse complement strand
TATAAATACCCAACAACAAATTCATTTGATCTGTGTTGAAAACCCCGATTCTACAGATCGCCCAGAACATGGCGGAAGAGATAGACACACGGCATTTAGAGTTAAAGATTTATCTCTTGTTACTCTACATCTTGATAAGCATCAAATTGCGTATACGACAAGTAAATCAGGACGAAAAGCCCTTTTTTGTCGAGACCCTGATGGAAATACTTTGGAAATAATGGAATGACAAACTCTAGCAAACAAGCAACCAGTCAAAGTCCTATTCTGGAGGCCACTTTTGAACAAGCCTTCAAAGGTAAGTTTTATGGAGTCCTTAAATGGGAGCAACTTGATGACCTCTGGAATATTATTAAAAATAATAGTGAGGATGGCTGGTATTTATATGCAATAGGTGAAGAGCCACCAACAGAACTGATTAAGGGAGAAGTCTTTCATTCCATGATAAATGAACTCGATATGTTACTTCGTCGGGAACATAATGAGGATTATTGCGGGATTGTTTATACTGATGATCTTAAAACCCCGAGTTTCATTAAAGTGTTTGACCCCAATAATATTGGAACCTCGTGCAGTATTGCTAAAACGCCACCTTTACCTGGCTGGATAATTAGTAAGCTAGCACCTTCTGATTTATTAGCACCTATGAAACAAACAGCAAAAAGAAAACGCTGGTGGGATAGGTTGTTAAAAAAATAATATAATCTACCTAAACTAGCTGGAGAATAATAAAAAATGAATAAAACGCTAACAATCTCATTAGTTGCAGCTCTCGGTTTAGTAGGCGGTGGTGCTTATATGCTTATGGGTACTAATAAGAATTTTTCTGAATATGTCCCCAATTCTGTGTCATCTATGCTTGGCGATTATTTACCTAGTAGCTTTAAAGCAGAATCCATTATTGAACCTACAATAGCTGTCGAAGAGTCTATACAATTTGAAGCGCAAATACAGGAAGAAACTCAAGAAGTAGTTATTATAGAGCCACAAGCTGAAGAGCCACAAGCTGAATATATCGAAGAAGAGCAGGTGGAGCAACAGCAAGAAGTTGAGCAAAATGATGATAATGCTGTTTCAATAGCAATGGATGAAATCCAAAAAAGCATCAATGAAGTTTCTACTCCCCTAGCTGTTGAAGGAACGCGTGATAATCCAAAAGTAAACAGTATCACTAAAAAAATTGATGATGCTAATACACAAATATCCAAATTAGATATTGAAAATAAGGAACTTGAAGAAAGGTTTCAAAATATTCTTCGTAAAAACAGAGAACTAGCTAAGAAACTGCAAGAAATTGATAAACAATTAACTAATTGAGTTATTTTTGAAATCAATGTTCCTATTAGCAATCGCTCATAGACACTCTGTTTGCTTTTCGAGTAGAATATGCTCATTAAATTCTCAACCTAAGGAAAACTTTCTTTAGGTTGAGAAAAATAACAATTTATACTTTAAACGGGATGGTTTCTTATCATAGAATACCATCCCGTTTTGTGTGTAGAATGAAATTAATGTGCGTATTTCGAGAGTGTTCTATAGCACTCTCGGTTACACGCTTAAAAAGCGGAGGTCAGCTTGAAAAAGAGCGCAATACTCGTCCTAGAAGATGGAAGTGTCTTTAAAGGACAATCCATCGGATACGAAGCTAGCAGTGTTGGTGAGGTAGTATTTAATACTGCATTGACAGGCTATCAAGAAATATTAACTGATCCCTCTTATGCTAGTCAGATGATTACACTGACATATCCCCATATTGGTAATACTGGAATCACCTCAGAAGATGAGGAAGCTGATACCATCTTTGCTACAGGGCTTATCGTTAAAGATGTTCCTAATCAGTATAGTAATTGGCGCGCAGAAGAATCACTTTCAGAATATTTAACTCGTAAAAAAGTAGTTGCTATTGCGGGTATTGATACGCGTCGTTTAACACGAATTCTCCGCGAAAAGGGAGCTCAACGTGGTTGTATTATTGCTGGAAGTGCTCTTGATAAAATCAAAGATGATAGCGTTGCTGTAGCAACAAAGGAAATAGCGGGTTTTGCAGGACTGAAAGGTACAGATTTAGCAAAAGTTGTTTCTACTAAAAAGACTTACACATGGACTGAAGGTACATGGGACCTTGACCCTAATATTACTAAAACTTTAGATGAATCTGGTGATGTTTTTAATGTTGTTGCTTATGATTTTGGTGTTAAAAAGAATATTTTAAGAATGCTAGTTGATCGTGGTTGTAAAGTAACGGTCGTTCCTGCGCAAACACCTGCTGAAGAAGTATTGGCAATGAATCCAGATGGGGTATTCTTATCTAATGGCCCTGGCGACCCAGAACCATGTGATTATGCAATCAGTGCTATTCAAACCATTTTGGATAAGAAGCTACCAACTTTTGGTATTTGCCTTGGTCACCAATTACTCGGGCTTGCCAGTGGAGCATCAACAATTAAAATGAAGTTTGGTCATCATGGTGCTAATCACCCTGTTCAAGATTTAGAGACTAAAAAAGTAGCTATCACCAGCCAGAACCATGGTTTTGCAGTTGATGAAGATACTCTGCCAAATAATTTGGTTGCTACTCATCGTTCACTTTTTGATAAAAGCTTGCAAGGTGTTAAGCGTACTGATTGTCCAGCTTATAGTTTCCAAGGGCATCCAGAAGCCAGCCCAGGTCCGCATGATATTGCACCTATATTCGACGATTTTATTGAACTGATGGCGCAAGCTAAAAACAACCAGGAGGCACGTTGATATGCCAAAGCGTACCGACATAAAGAGCATCCTAATCATTGGAGCAGGCCCGATTGTTATTGGTCAAGCCTGTGAGTTTGATTACTCTGGCGCACAAGCCTGTAAAGCACTTCGCGAAGAAGGTTACCGCGTAATTTTGGTGAACTCTAATCCTGCAACGATTATGACTGATCCTGATATGGCAGATGCCACTTACATTGAACCAATAGAGTGGCAAACCGTTGAACGCATTATCGAAAAAGAACGTCCTGATGTACTTCTACCAACAATGGGCGGTCAAACAGCACTAAACTGTGCCTTGGACTTAGATAAATATGGCGTATTAGAAAAATACGGCATCGAAATGATCGGCGCGAAAAAAGAAGCCATTGATATGGCGGAAGACCGTGAGAAATTTCGTGTCGCAATGGAAGAAATTGGACTTGATTCAGCACGTTCAGGTGTAGCTCATAGCATGGAAGAAGCTCGCCAAATTCAAAAAGGTTTAGGCTTCCCAACGGTATGTCGTCCTTCATTCACCATGGGTGGTTCTGGCGGTGGTATTGCCTATAATATGGATGAATTTGAAGAGATCATAGCCCGTGGTCTTGATATGTCGCCAACTACCGAAGTATTACTTGAAGAGTCTTTACTTGGCTGGAAAGAATATGAAATGGAAGTGGTTCGTGATACTGCTGACAATTGTATTATAATTTGTTCAATTGAAAACCTTGATCCAATGGGAATTCACACAGGTGATTCAATCACTGTTGCGCCCGCACAAACGCTTACAGATAAAGAATATCAAATCCTACGTAACGCCTCGTTACAGATATTACGAAAGATTGGCGTTGAAACTGGTGGGTCTAACGTACAAATGTCCATTAACCCTAAAGATGGGCGCATGGTTATTATCGAAATGAACCCACGTGTATCACGCTCATCTGCATTGGCATCAAAAGCAACAGGCTTCCCAATTGCAAAAATAGCCGCTAAATTAGCGGTTGGCTTTACCTTGGATGAATTACAAAATGATATTACCGGTGGCGCAACACCTGCGTCATTCGAACCTTCAATTGATTACGTGGTTACAAAAATTCCACGTTTTACATTTGAAAAGTTCCCAAAAGCAGATGCGCGTTTAACCACACAAATGAAATCAGTGGGCGAGGTGATGGCGATTGGTCGTACCTTCCAGGAGTCATTTCAAAAAGCATTACGTGGAATGGAAACAGACATCGATGGACTGGATGAGCGTGTAGAGCTTGACGATGCTGATGCAAAAGATATTTTACGCCGTGAATTAAGTGAAGCAGGGCCAGAGCGTATTTTATACGTGGCTGATGGTTTTCGTCATGGCATGAGCCAAGAAGATTTATTTGATATTACGTCTATTGATCCTTGGTTCTTAAATCAAATTGAAGAACTAGTTGCAATTGAAGGCAGTCTAAAAGATAGAATGCTAACAAATATCGATAAAGATGAAATGTTTGATCTTAAACAAAAAGGATTTTCTGATCGTCGTCTTGCAAAGCTACTCCACACTAAAGAAAAAGAATTTAGAAAGTATCGTCGTGAACTGGGAGTTCGCCCAATCTACAAACGTGTTGATACCTGTGCCGCAGAGTTTTCTACTGATACAGCATATATGTACTCTAGCTATGATGAAGAAAATGAAGCAAATCCAAGCAATAATGACAAGATCATGGTGTTAGGCGGGGGGCCAAACAGGATTGGTCAAGGTATTGAGTTTGATTATTGCTGTGTACATGCAGCTCTAGCAATGCGTGAAGATGGTTACGAAACTATCATGGTTAACTGTAACCCTGAAACCGTTTCTACCGATTATGATACATCAGATCGTTTATTCTTCGAGCCATTAACACTTGAAGATGTACTGGAAATCGTTGATTTAGAAAAGCCTAAAGGTGTGATTGTGCAATATGGTGGTCAAACGCCATTAAAACTGGCAGAAGCGTTAGAAGCTGCTGGCACTCCAATCATTGGAACAAGCCCTGATTCAATCGACTTGGCGGAAGACAGAGAACGTTTCCAACAGATGATTGAAAAACTAGGTTTGTTACAACCACCAAATAGAACGGCACGTAACATTGAAGAAGGCGTGCGTTTGGCAGAAGAAGTTGGCTATCCTTTAGTAGTGCGTCCATCATATGTACTTGGCGGTCGCGCGATGGAAATCGTACACAACGAAGATGATTTACGCATCTATATGCGCGATGCTGTAAAAGTTTCTAATGATTCGCCTGTATTGCTAGACCGTTTCTTAGATGATGCAATTGAAGTTGATGTTGATGCAATTTGTGATGGCAAAGACGTTTTAATTGGTGGCATTATGCAACATATTGAACAAGCAGGTGTTCACTCAGGTGATTCAGCTTGTTCATTACCACCTTACTCTCTAAGTCAAGATGTACAAGACCGAATGCGTGAGCAAACACGCCAAATGGCATTAGCAATAAATGTTATTGGCTTAATGAATGTACAATTTGCAATTAAGAAAACTGACGGCAAAGATGTAATTTATGTATTGGAAGTAAATCCAAGAGCATCACGTACCGTGCCTTATGTTTCTAAAGCTACTGGTCGTCCACTTGCGATGATTGCAGCACGTTGTATGGCTGGCACATCATTAGCAGAGCAGGGTGCATTAGAAGAAATCGTTCCTGACTTCTTCTCTGTAAAAGAAGCGGTATTCCCCTTCATTAAATTCCCTGGTGTTGACCCTATCTTAGGCCCTGAAATGAAATCGACAGGTGAAGTGATGGGTGTAGGTAAAACCTTTGCTGAAGCCTTTGGTAAGTCACAGTTAGCCGCCAGTGTTGAATTCCCAAAGCAAGGGGGAACAGCTTTTTTAAGTGTGCGTGATACTGATCGTAAAGCAATGCTAGATGTTGCCAAATTATTGCAAGATTTAAACTTCAAACTTGTAGCTACTCGTGGAACAGCACGAAGCCTAGAAGAAGCGGGTTTTGAATGCGAAACAGTGAAAAAAGTAAGAGAAGGACGACCTAATATTGTAGATTTAGTGAAGAATGATCAGGTAAACTTTATCGTCAATACCACAGAAGGTAAAAAAGCGATTGAAGACTCTTTTGAAATTCGTCGTGAAGCACTGCAAGGGAAAGTCACGTATACTACAACCATTACTGGCGCATGGGCTACGTGTCAGGCAATGATGTACGTGGATAAAGGCGAAGTATATAAACTTCAAGACTTGCATTGAACCATCAACAAACAAATAGCATAAATATAATCCACAGTTGTGTCTTAGAGCTTACACACAACTATTATTGGAGAGAATACAATGGATAGAGCACCCGTAACCAAGAAAGGCGCTGATCGCTTAAAAGAAGAATTGAATGAATTAAAATCAGTCCTTCGTCCTCAAATTGTAGAGGCTATCGCCACTGCACGTGAGCACGGTGATTTAAAAGAAAATGCTGAATACCATGCAGCTCGTGAACAACAAAGTTTTAATGAAGGACGTATTCAACAACTGGAAGGCACGCTTTCAACCGCCCAAATCATTGACATTACTACCTTAGATGTTGGTGGTCGTATTGTATTTGGCGCAACAGTAGAGTTAGAAGATGTTGAAACAGAAGATACTGTAACCTATCAAATAGTTGGTGATATTGAATCTGATATTAAAGAAAATAGAATCTCTATTTTATCGCCAATCGCCCGTGCATTAATAGGTAAAGAAGAAGGTGATATTGCCGTTGTTAAAGCTCCATCTGGTGCGATTGAGTATGAAATTGTTGAAGTAAGTTACGTTTAAATGTTAGGTGATAAACCAGATACTATCATGAATGTAGATAAATCATCTTTTGATGCTGTAGTTGAAGACACTACCACTACCATTGAAGATATTATGGTTGCAGACTCTATGATTGAAAGTACTGAAAAAACAGTACCCTCATCTAAAACTATTATAGAGTTATTGAGGCACGGTGAGTTAGAAGGCGCTGAAATTTTTCGTGGAAGTACGGATGATCAACTCACTGATAACGGCTGGCAACAAATGGTATCAACGATAAATGGAAAAGATGGATGGGATATTATCATCACATCCCCTCTTTCAAGTTGTCGTGAATTTGCAGAAGTTATTGCCCAAGAAGATGAAATCGATTTAGAAATAAACAAAGAGTTTAAAGAAATTGATTTTGGTGAATGGGAAGACAAAACACCCAATCAAATCATTAAAGAAGATGCAAGCTTATTAGAAGCATGGTGGCAATCTCCTACACAAGTCACACCACCATCAGGTGAAGATTTTTATGATTTTAGAGCTCGTGTATTAAAAGCTTATAAAGAGATTTTACGAGAATATAAAGGCAAGAGAATACTTCTTGTGACCCATTCTGGGGTTATTCGCGTTATCTTAATGAATGTTTTAGGAATGCAGGATGATCGTTTGTTTAGTTTAAATATTGATTATGCAAGTTTTTCTAAAATTCAGATAGAAATAGATGATAGTAGAGATTTTGGAACTTTAATTAAACATTATTAACATTTAAAATAGGCTATTTTTGTAGACCACCCCCCTTCTTTTTCGATGTTTTGTGCGAGTAAATATGAGTTGTTGTTCGTCATCAGACGTGAAATATAAGGGAGATACTAGCCCTAAGCGTCATGCTTGCCCCAAAAATGGCAAAGAATACCTTCAAGTTTCATTTTCAACGGTTCTTCAACATATCAAAAAGCCCTGGAATCAAAATTTTTTGAAACAGGGTGAAAAAACTCATTATTTTTGTAGCGATCCAGATTGTGAAGTTGTGTACTTTGATGAAAAAAATTCAATCATCATTAAATCCGATCTTCGAACGCTAGTTGGTATTAAAGAACCGCAAAATGATAATGCAATGGCTTGTTACTGTTTTGATATTACACTTGCAGAAGCTAAAAGTGATTCAAAACTTAAACAATATGTGATTAATCAAACTAAAAATAACTTTTGTTCTTGTGAAAGCCAAAACCCATCTGGTAAGTGTTGTTTAAAAGACTTTCCATGATAAATTTCAAATAAACTTCTTAATAAAAAAGATATTATAGTTTCCTTATCTGCTGTTTCATTTATAAGGGGTATGTTACGATTCCCCCCTGATAAAACTTCTCAATATCAGATGCAGGCAAGCAGAATATGACACGATATATCTTCATCACCGGTGGTGTGGTTTCCTCTTTAGGTAAGGGCATCGCTGCCGCTTCTTTAGGTACAATTTTAGAAGCACGTGGCTTGAGCGTCACTATGATGAAGCTTGATCCTTATATTAATGTTGACCCTGGCACGATGAGTCCTTTCCAACATGGTGAGGTCTTTGTTACTGAAGATGGGGCAGAGACGGATCTTGATTTGGGTCATTACGAGCGATTCGTGAATTTTACTGCTACACAACTCAATAACTTCACAACAGGTCGTATCTACAGTCGAGTAATTCGCAAAGAACGCCAAGGGGATTACCTTGGAGCTACGGTACAAGTCATTCCGCATATTACAGATGAAATCAAACGTAGCGTTCGCGCAGGTGCAGAAGGTTTTGATATTGCAATGGTTGAAGTAGGTGGGACTGTTGGTGATATTGAATCACTTCCGTTTATGGAAGCTTTACGCCAAATGGGCGTAGAAGAGGGTAGCAATGCCTTATTTATGCACTTAACCTTAGTACCATATTTAGCGGCAGCAGGTGAGCTAAAAACAAAACCTACTCAGCACTCAGTTAAAGAACTTCGTTCTATAGGTATTCAGCCTGATATTTTATTATGTCGTAGTGAACGCCCAATCCCTGACAAAGAGCGTAAAAAAATTGCCTTATTTACTAATGTGAAAGAAGAGGCTGTTATTCCTGCTATTGATATGGATAATATTTACAAAATCCCACTATGGCTACACTCTCAAAATCTTGATCAGATTGTTGCAGAAAAATTAAAGCTTGAAAACTTAAAACCTGCTGATCTTTCAGATTGGGAAAAAGTTGTTCATGGCATGGCATTTCCAAAATCAGAAGTTAAAATTGCTATGGTTGGTAAGTATGTTGATTTAACAGAATCATACAAATCATTAAACGAAGCACTCAGCCATGCTGGTATTCAAACTGAGTCAAAAGTCCGTATTGAATACATCGACTCTGAAAAACTAGAGCAGGATGGAATTGATGTATTAAAAAGTGCCGATGCCATTCTTGTCCCTGGAGGCTTTGGTGAGCGTGGTGTTGAAGGTAAAATTAAAGCCATCCAATATGCACGTGAGAATAATGTGCCTTATATGGGTATTTGTTTAGGTATGCAACTTGCCGTTATTGAATATGCACGGAATTGTGCAGGGCTTGACGACGCTAACAGTACAGAATTTAACCTTGATACACCTCATCCTGTTATTGGCTTAATCACAGAATGGATGACTGAAGAAGGTGATCTTGAAAAACGCAGTGCAGAATCTGATATGGGTGGCACAATGCGTTTAGGTGGGCAAAAAGCGTATTTAGCTAAAGGCACTCTAGCGCAAAGAACTTATGATGCAGATGAGATCGTAGAGCGTCATCGTCATCGCTATGAATTCAACAATAATTACCGAGATGTATTGGTTGAAAATGGCATGGTAATTTCAGGGGTTTCACATGACGAATCTCTGGTTGAAATTATTGAACTACCTAATCATCCATGGTTTATGGGTTGTCAGTCACACCCTGAATTCACTTCGCATCCACGTACTGGGCATCCTTTCTTCACAGGGTTTATTAATGCGGCATTAGATTATCATCGCGCTAGTAGCAATAAAACTACGTAGCACGTTATGTCAGCAATCACAGCAATATAGTATAGAGAAACACAATGAAATTATGTCATTTTGAAGCAGGGCAAGATAAACCCTTTTTTTTACTATCGGGACCTTGTGTTGTTGAGTCAGAAAAATTGACGATGCAAATAGCAGAGAGTTTAAAAGAAATTACGGATGACCTTGGTATTCCGTATATATTCAAAGCTTCATTTGATAAAGCAAACCGCTCTTCGCACACAAGTTTTCGCGGGCCAGGTATGGAGGAGGGCTTACGTATTTTAGAAAAGGTTAAAAATGATCTGGGATTACCCGTTGTCACTGACGTACACGAATATACACCATTGGATGAAGTCGCCTCCGTTGTTGATGTAATGCAAACACCTGCTTTTTTATGTCGTCAAACTAACTTTATTCAAAATGTTGCAAAGCAGGGGATTCCCGTTAATATCAAAAAAGGTCAGTTTCTTGCTCCTGGGGATATGAAAAACGTAATTGATAAAGCCAAAGCAACGGGCAATAAACAAATTATGCTCTGCGAACGTGGGGCAAGTTTTGGTTACAATACCCTCATATCTGACATGCGTGGATTAGCATCAATGAGAGAGTCTAATGTACCTATTGTTTTTGATGCTACTCACTCGGTACAACAACCAGGTGGCCAAGGAACATGCTCGGGGGGAGAGCGTCAACACATCCCTGTTCTTGCAAGAGCAGCAATGGCAGCTGGAATAGCTGGGATTTTCATGGAGTCTCACCCAGTTCCTGATGAAGCGCTAAGTGATGGGCCTAACTCATGGCCAACGGGTCGTATGCGAGAGCTTTTAGAAACATTAATGGAGATTGATCAAGTTGTTAAAGCGCGGCCTTTCTTGGAAGAATCTTTATAAAAAGATGTTTTAACCTCCTAAAAAGAGACTTTAAAATACAAATCATCGAGCCGAGCGAAAGCGAGACCATGTTAGAGCATCGCGACGACAACCCGGTAGGGTGTATGAAATACATAAAAACAGGGGAGGTGGTTAATCAAAATACCTCTCTAAATACGAATTTAATTATATCGGAGACTTAAATGTCTAAAATTAGCAGTATACAAGCACGTGAAGTAATAGATTCACGTGGTAACCCAACCGTAGAAGCGGTAATTACTCTAGAAAATGGCACAACAGGACGTGCGATTGTGCCGTCGGGGGCATCTACCGGTGCTCGTGAAGCAATAGAATTACGTGACGAAGATAAATCTCGTTTTATGGGCAAAGGCGTTCTTAAAGCTGTCGAAAATGTGAACAGTGAAATAGCTAAGCTCATCATAGGTATGGATGTTGAAGATCAAGCTGGTATAGATAGTGCCATGATTGAACTGGATGGCACTGATAATAAGGGTCGTCTAGGTGCAAATGCACTTTTAGCAGCATCTCTTGCTGCTGCACACGCTGCTGCAAATGATAAAGACTTACCTTTATACGAATATCTAGGTGATAAATTTGGAACAAATGGTAGCTTTAAGTTACCTGTACCAATGATGAATATCATCAACGGCGGAGAGCATGCAGATAATAGCGTAGACATGCAAGAATTTATGATTGTACCTGTAGGTGCACCTAGTCTTGCAGAAGCTGTTCGTTATGGCACAGAGGTTTTTCATAACCTCAAGTCTGTATTGAGCAAGCGTGGTATGAATACTGCAGTTGGTGATGAAGGTGGTTTTGCTCCAGACTTATCATCAAATGAAGAAGCAATAGAAGTAATTTTAGAAGCAATTGAAAATGCAGGATACACACCAGGCAAAGATATTTACTTAGGTTTAGATTGTGCTGCATCAGAATATTATAAAGATGGTAAATACGTGTTGGCATCAGAAGGTAAAAGCTTCGATGCCACAGGCATGATTGATTACTTGGAAGACTGGGTAAACAAATACCCAATCATCACGATTGAAGATGGCTTAGACGAAGCAGATTGGGATGGTTGGAAACTCCTAACAGAACGATTAGGAGATAAAATTCAATTAGTGGGTGATGATCTTTACGTGACTAATCCAAATATTTTCAAAGAAGGGATTGATAAAGATATTGCTAACTCAATTCTAATCAAATTTAACCAAATTGGAACACTTACGGAAACATTAGAAGCTATCAAAATGGCTCATGACTCAAATTATACAGCAGTTGTTTCACATCGTTCTGGTGAAACAGAAGATACGACTATTGCTGACTTAGCAGTTGCTACGAA
>Ga0256834_1002422_pt1 | contig 11758 bp, 6 predicted proteins | sample 4281140metaG_FD_190536 | JGI IMG/M metagenome (GOLD analysis project Ga0256834, IMG submission 190536) | Hydrothermal vent microbial communities from East Pacific Rise, Pacific Ocean - 4281-140 | ecosystem: Environmental > Aquatic > Marine > Hydrothermal vents | place: Pacific Ocean: East Pacific... | reverse complement strand
TGAAAAAGATTAATTGTTGAAGCTGAAAAAATTGCTATAAAAAATTGATATAAAAAAATGGCTGTAATTGCAGGAGTTTGAGTTAGATGATATTATGAAAAAAGATGATATAGTTTGGAAGGAGAATATATGATAAAAAATTTAATAAAATAAAAAATGATAAAAAATAAAGAAAAACAAGAAATTTTTTTAATACTTTTTATACTAAGTATTATTTATTTTGCTCTAAAATATTTTATTACTTATTGAGAATATATTGTTTATCCAATCACAATTTTAGTAACTTTTTTACACGAATTTTGACATAGTTTTTTTACTATTTTAACTTGATGATGAGTAAAAAATATTCAAGTAAACCCTGATGGAAGTTGATTTGCTACAACTTATTGAGGACTAAAAGCTTTTGTTTTGATGTGATGATATATTTGAAGTGCTATTTTTGGAAATCTACTTTTATATATTTGAGCAAAAAAAGAAGAAGTTTCAAAATTTGTAATATTTTTTCTAGCTTTTATAATGTTTTTGATTTCAATATTTTTTATAAATCTTTCTTTTTCAGGAATTATTTCTTCATTATTACTCATTAGTTTAGCAATTTTTTTGGTATTTATTTCAATAAGAATTAAACAAGATAGTTTTAACAGAATTTTTTTAATGTTTTTAGGAATTACAAGTATTTTTTATATAATAGAAGATTTTAATGTCTGACCTAGTTCAGATTTGAAAAAATTCTCAGATATTTTTGTATTTATCCCAGAATTTATTTGGATGATAATTTGGCTTATAATAGTAATTTTTATAACTTGATATAATTTGAAAAAAATTTTTGAAGAAAAATAAAAAAATATTTTTTTTAGAATAGTCAATTTAATCTTTTTATTTTAACTTTTTCTTTTACTTTAAAAGTTCAAGAAATTCATTTTTCGTGTTTCATAGTTTTCCTATCAAGTATCAAATATCTTCTATAAAAAGATACTAAAAATAAATTTATTATTCAGGTAAAAATAATGAAATATACAAATAAATAAACTATATAAATAATGGTATATTTTTTTGTTTCTCTACTTATTTTTGTTAAATTAATTTTACTTAAATCTATTTTTTGAGTTTCTTCATAAAATATAGGAATTTGTTTTGTTTTATAATTTATTGTTTTCAAATTTTCTATCAAATTTTCTTTTACAATATCTCAAAGTTTATAAAAAGGAGATAAAATTATTAATAATCAAAAAAATAAAATTATAAAGAAAAAAACTTTTTTTACTGGTTTTGTTAACCTAAGAGATTCTTTTATATAGAAATTATATTTGAAATTAGAGTTGTAATTTTCTTTGTCTATCAATATAATATAGGCAAAAATTAATCTATATATTAAATATAAAAAATATGCAAAACAGAATACTGATAAGAAAAATACAAGAAAGGAATATGTTGAAAAATAATAAAAATTAGAAAAATCTGAAAAAATATTAGAAGTATTTTCAGGAATTGGAAATAAGAGTAATATTATAAAATATCATACAAGAAAAATTATTATAGGTAGTAATAAATATAATAAAATATTCAAAGTTATGAAAAAATATTTTGTAATAATTCTTAAATTAAAATAATTATTTTTTGAAACTGAAATATCTTTTTTTTCTAAATATGATAAATGCAATTTTGATAATAATATATTTGAATAATTAAAAAATATAAAGAAAAATATAAGTGAAATTACTCATAAAATGGCATAAATATTAAAGAAAAATTGATTATTTTCATAAATTTGAGTTAAAGCTGGATTATTAGTTCAAATTACATCAGTAGTTAAAATATCAAAAATTAATCACCATTTTATAGAATTATATTTTTCTAAAATATAAAAAATAATTAAAAAAGGTATAGATGATAAAAGTCAAAGTAAAAAACTAGATAAAAAAATAAGAATTTTTGATGTATTCCAATGAATAAAATTACTAAAAACAATTAGTAAATCAAAAAATACATTTTTTATTTTTTTCATAAATTTATTTATTAATAATTAATCTTTTTCAAATATTTTTTTTAGTATAAATAAATTATATATTATTTTTTATAAAAAGCAAATATTTTTACAATATTTTTCAATAAAGTCAAATTCTATAAAAAAAATTATTTGCATCTATAAAAAAAGTATGATAAAATTAATAAAAGTTAAGTAAGAAAAAGTCAAAGGGTTAAAACCATTTGTTGACATAAAAAAATATTTTAATATTTATAAAAAAAAATGCAAAATAATTTTATAACAAATAAATTACCAAAAATTTTTAATGAAAATATTATTATTTCAACAACAGATACAAAATGAATTATAAAATCTGTAAGTAAAAATTTTTGTGAAATTGCTTGATATTCTAGGGAAGAATTAATTTGACAACCACATAATATGGTTAGACATCTAGATACTCCTAGAGCTGTTTTTAAAAAATTACGGGAAACAATTCAAGCTTGAAAAACTTGGAGTTGAACAGTTAAAAATACAAAAAAAGATTGAACTTATTATTGGGTTCAAGCTGTTGTTGAACCTATTTTTAATGAAGAAAAAGAAATAACTTGATATGTTTCTGTAAGAACAGATATTACAAAAATTATTGATTCAATAAATGAATTGAATATGTATAAAAAATGATTAAATGAATTTGATTATTTTACTAAATTAGATAAAAAATTTAATATAAAATTTATAAATGAAAAATTTTTAAAGTCTTTATGATATAGGAAAGAAGATATTATATGAAAAAATATTTTTGATGAAAAAAATAATAAATTTTCTCTTAATAATTTTTCTGAAAAAGATATTGATAGAATAAAAAATTCTTTAAAAACTAAAAAAATTTGGAAATGAATTTTGAAAAATAAAACATTTTTAAATAAGGAAATTTTGTGTGATTCAACGATGATTCCAATTATTTCTTCAGATAAAGAAATTCTTGAATATATCCTGGTTGAACATGATATTACTGAAATTGAATTAGCTAAAAAAGAATTGAGTAAATCATATAAAAAATTGAAATGATTAGATGAAAAAAAGACAGAATTTTTGAATATTGCAAGTCACGAGTTAAGAACTCCAATGACTTCTATAAAGTGATATTTGTCAATGATGATGGATTGAGATTTTTGAAAATTGAATTCAGAGCAGAGGTTTTATATAGAAAAAATGCACGATAATTCAGATAGAATGATTAATTTAATAAATGATATGCTGAATGTTGCAAAGCTTGAAAGTGAAAAAATGCAATTTGATTTGGAAAATTTTGATTTAATTTCTTTAGGAAAAAGTATAATTTCTGATTTAACTCCACTTATTAAAGAAAAAAGTCAAATTTTAAAATTGGTTAGTAATAAAGAAAAAATAATTATAAAAACTGATAAAAATAAAATAAGACAATCTATAATAAATTTGCTTTCTAATGCTAATAAATATACTAGGCAGGAATGAAAAATAGAATTAAATTTAGAAGAAACACAAAATGAAATAATTATAAAAGTAATTGATAATTGATTTTGAATAGAAGAAGAAGATTTTGAAAAAATTTTTGAAAAATTTTGAAAAGTAGAAAATGAAAGGTCAAAAGATATAACCTGAACTTGACTTGGACTTCCAATTGTAAAGCTAATAATAACACAATTAAAGTGAACAATAAATTTAGAAAGTACAATAACAAAATGAAGTACTTTTACAATAATTTTTAAAAAATAAAAATAATTTAATATTTAATTTACAAAAAAAATGAAAAATAATAATTACAAAATTTTAATAATTGATGATGAAAAATCATTAGTTGAAATGTATGCTTTGAAATTTAAAAAAGAAGGGTTTAATGTTAAAACTTCCTATGATGGGCTTGAAGCTTTGACTTTGATTGCAGAATTTTTACCAGATGTAATTTTTCTTGATATTATGATGCCACAAATGAATTGATTTGAAACACTGACTACAATGAGAAGATTAGCTCCTAGTTTAGTAAATACTAAAATAATAATGTTTTCAAATTTGAGTTCTAGAGAAGATGTTGAAAAAGCTATGAAAGCTTGAGCTGATGATTTTTTGGTAAAAGCTAATACTACACCTAAAAAAGCTGTAGATACTGTGAAAAATATTTTGTGAATAAAAGAGGAAATAGATTTTTCGAAAAAAAATATTATATGTCCACATTGTTACCAAGATATTTCTGATGTTTGTTATAAATAAAAAAATTATTGAATTTTCCCAGAAAAAACTTATACTATTTTGTATAAGTTTTTTTTAGTTTTTAATTTTTTAATTTTTTTAATTATGCAAAATAAAAATTTTAGTGAATTTGTTGGACAATATGAAATTAGTAAAACTTTGAGGTTTGAGTTGAGGCCACAAGGGAAGACTTTGGATAATTTACAATGAGATAATGTAATTATTAAAGATAGAGAAGTTCAGAAAAATTATGATGAAATAAAAAAATATTTAGATGAATTACATATTTTATTTGTAGAAAAAAGTTTAGAAAATATAGATTTATCTTTACTTGAAGAATTTAATATAAAATATTTAGAACTTAAAAAAAATCCAAAAGATAAAAGAAATAAAGTTAATTTTGAAAAAGTATCAAAAGATTTAAGAAAAGAATTAGTTAGTTTTTTTGATTCTGAAGGAAATATTTGGAAAGAAAAATATAGTTTTTTAAAAAAATGATGAATTTGATGTTTAACTGAAAAAGAAGTTTTAAATTTATTAAAAGAATTTTTTCCAGAAAAATCTGAATTATTTGAAAAATTTGAAAAATTTTTTACTTATTTTTCTAATTTTAATGAATCAAGAAAAAACTTTTATAAAGATGATTGAACTTTATCAGCTATAGCAACTAGAGCAATTGACCAAAATTATGTAACTTTTTTAGATAATAAAATAAAATTTGAAGAATTTTTTAGTAATGAAGAAAATAAAAATTTTATAGAAAAAAATTTTTCAGAAGAAGAAAAAGAAATTTTTGAAATAGATTTTTATAATACTTGTTTGTTACAAAAGTGAATTAATAAATATAATAAAGTTATTTGATGAACAAATATTTCTGAATGAGAAACAAGTAAAGGATTAAATGTAAAAATAAATAATTATAAACAAAGTTTAAAACATTCAAATTCAAAAGATAAAAAATTTCCAAAATTTGATTTACTTTATAAACAAATTTTAAGTAAACAAGAAAAGGAAGATTTTTATAAATTTATAGAATCAGAAAAAGAATTATTTGAAATTTTAGAAAATTCTATAAAACAAAATGATAAAAAAATATTAGAAGCTGAAAATATTTTTAAAAAGTTTTTAGATGAAAATGATAAATATTCTTTAGAAGAAATTTATTTTTCTAAACAAGCAATTAACCAGATTTCAAATAAATTTTTTGAAAATTGGGATACTTTAAAAAATTATTTATGAGAAAATTCTAAAAAAGATTATATAAATTTTTTAGAATTAAAAAATTGATTAAATAATATAGAAGAAAATAATATTTTTAAAGAAGATTTTTACAAAAATAATATAGCTTTAAAAAATAATACTAATTATGAAAATTTTTTAGCAATTTTTAGATATGAATTTTTCAATAAAATAAGTGAAACAAGGAAATTAAAATCTAAAATTCAAGAATTAAATTTAGAAAATTTTAAAAGAGATGAAAAACAAATAGGAATAATAAAAAATTATTTAGATTCTGTTTTGGATTTAAATAATATGACAAAATATTTTAATTTAGAAAAAAATAGAAAAAAATTAGATGAATTTGAAAATAATAAAGATATAACTTTTTATAATGATTTTGATAAATATTTTATAGATTTTGAAGTTTGGAAAGTTTATAATTTGGTAAGAAATTATTTATCAAAAAAAGATGTAAAAACTGATAAATTTAAATTAAATTTTGAAAATTCTCAATTTTTAACAGGTTGGGACAAAGATAAAGAAAAAGAAAGGTTTTGAATGATTTTTAGAAAAAAAGATGATTTATGAGAAAAATATTTTTTATGAATTTTAAAAAAATGAAATAATAAAATTTTTGATGATTACAAGTATAACCAAGAAAAAAAATTTTATGAAAAAGTGAATTATAAACAATTAAATAATGTTTATAGACAATTACCAAGACTTACTTTTCCTTTAGATAAAAAAATTAATTGAGAAAAAAAATTAGTTTGAGAAAAATTAGAAAAATATTTACAAAAATATAAAATAAATTTTTGATTTAATGAAGAAATTGCAAAAATAAAAAAAGAATTTGATATTTTTCAAAAGTCTAAAGAAAAAGGAGAAAAATTTGATTTAATAAAATTGAAAAAACTTATTAAATATTATAAAAATGCAGTATTATTTTTATATTGAGATATTTATGATTTAGAAAGTATTAGAGATAAAAATTATGATGAATTAGCAGTTTTTTATGATGATATTGAAGAAAAAATGTATAAAATAGACTTTAGTAAAATTTCAGAAAATTTTATAGATAACTCAATAAATTCAGGAGATTTTTATTTTTTTCAAATTTATAATAAAGATTTTTCAGAATATAAAAAAAAGTGAAGTAATGAAAATATTCATACAAAATATTTTAGACTTTTATTTTCAGAGAAAAATTTAGAAAATTTAAAGATAAAATTAAGTTGATGAGCTGAAATATTTTTTAGAGATAAAACTAAAAATTTAAAGAAAAAATTAGATAAATCTTGAAAAGAAGTTTTAGAACATAAAAGGTATTCAGAAGATAAAATTATGTTTCATAATTCAATTACTTTGAATGCAAATTGTGGAGATAAATATAAATTTAATAGTTTTATAAATGAAAAATTAAAGGAAAATAATTTTTTAGATAAAAATAAACCTGTAAATATTATTTGAATTGATAGAGGAGAAAAACATTTAGCTTATTATTCAATTATTGATAAAAATGGGGGAATTTTAGAAATGGATTCTTTAAATATTATAAATAAAATTGATTATTTAGAAAAACTTGAAGAAAAACAAAAAAATAGAGAAAAATGAAGAGAAACTTGGTGAGAAATTGAAAATATAAAAAATCTAAAAAATGGTTATATTTCACAAGTTGTAAATAAATTAGCCTGATTAATAGTAAAATATAATGCAATAATTGTGTTTGAAGATTTGAATTCTTGATTTAAAAGATGAAGACAAAAAATAGATAAACAAGTTTATCAAAAGTTAGAATTATCTTTAGCTAAAAAATTAAATTATCTTACTTTTAAAGATAAAAAAGATGAAGATTTGTGAGGTTATTTATATTGATTACAGCTTGTTCCAAAAGTTAATGATTATGCTGATATTTGAAATTATAAACAATCAGGAATAATTTTTTTTACAAATCCAGCTTATACAAGTTCAACTTGTCCAAAGTGTGCTTGGAGAAAAATGTTGAAATTTTCACAAAAATTAACAAAAGATACAATTAAAAAGTTCTTTGAAAAGATAAAAATAAAATATTTGTGAGATAAATTTAGTTTTACATATTTAGCTTGAACAGAAAAGAAAATTTGAAAAAAAATCATTAAAAGTGAAAAAGAGTATACAATATTTTCTAATGTAAAAAGGACTTGGTATGATAGGAAAAATAAAGAAACTTTAGAGTTTAATATAAATGAAAAAATAATTAAATTATTTAATGAAAATGGCTTTGATTTAAAAGAATGTATAGATAAGCAAATTCAAGAAAAAAATTTAGATTCAAAATTTTTAAACTCATTATTTTTTTATTTCAAGCTTTTAAATAATATTAGAAATTCAAATACAAAATTAGGAAAAGATATAATTTCTTGTCCAAAATGTTTATATAATTCTGATGATTGATTTCAAGAAAAAGAATTTAATTGAGATGCAAATGGGGCTTATAATATTGCAAGAAAGTGAATAATTATTTTAAATAGAATTGATGAAGATTGGGAAAAACCAGATTTATTTATTAGTAATAAGGATTGGGATGAGTTTGTAAGAGTTTAGAAAATAAATGCAAGGGGCTAAAGACCCTTGTTGGTGGAATTGTTTTTTTGGTAAGCAAAGGGTAAAAACCCTTTGTTGACTGTTTGTTAAGATTTATTTTTTAAAAATATTTTATGGAAAAAATGCAAAATTTGTTTGAGGTTAGGAAGAGTTTGAGGTTTGAGTTGAAGCCTTATAAAATTACAAGAGAAATTTTAAAATGAGAAGATAATTATTGAAGTTTGAGTTCAAAAATAAAACATATAAAAGAAGATGAATTTGAAAAAGAATTTGATTGGAATTTATTTTGTAAAAATAATTATAGTGATTTTATAATACAATCTAAAAAATTAAGTAGTTTTTTAGAAGAAATAAATATAGAAATAAAAAAAGAAAAATATGGTAAAACAAAAAAATCAGTATTTTTTGACTTTAAAAGATTAAAATGAATTTTTAAAAATATTCCTTCTCTTAAAAAATTAACATATTTTAGTAAAGACTTTAAAAATAAACTAGAAGAAATAGAAGAAAATTATAAAATAATATTTGATTTTTTTGAAAAATTAGAAGATAAAGAAACAAAAAATGAAAAAAAATCTGAAATCTCAAAAAATTTAAGAAAAATATCATATTTAAATAGAAACTTTTTAACTATTTTTAAATTTTTTCATAAATATGAAAGTGATGACTTTTTAGTTGAAAATTTAGAAAAAATAAAAAATGAAATTTGAGAAAACTTTGAACAAATAAATAATTCAATTATTGCAAGTAATGAAAATGAAAAAACTTGAACTTGTTTTTGAAAATACACTTTTAATAAATATTCACTTTTTAGAAGGGAAACAGAAAAATTAAAAGATAGATATGAAGAAAATAGAAAATTATTAAACGAAAATATAAAAAAGATAGTTGAAACTACAGAAGAAGACAAAAAAATAAAAAATGATAATTGAAGAAATGAAAATATAAAATTAGAAACTATCAGAAATTTAGAATTAGAAAAAGAAAATGAAGAAGTTCAAAATTTATTAAAAAATTTTAATTTTGATAGGAATTTAGATGAAGTTATTTCAGAATTAGACAATATAAATTGAGTTATTTTAAATAATTATATTCAAGAATTTATTAAAGATTATAAATTAAATAAGCAAAATTTAAGCTTTTTAAATAAATCATATAGTAAATATAATAAATGAGAAATAACTTTAAATAGTAAAAAAATATTTATTAAAGTAATATTGCAAACATTAGAGGGAGGGGAATATTTGCATTTACTTAAAAAAGAATATAAAAACTTAAGTAAAAGTGAAAAATATGAAAAGAAATTAGTTGATACCTTTTTAAAAATTATTTTTAAAAATAAAGAAATAAATAAAGATTTTAATACAATAAAAACTTTTAGAGATAAATTAGCAAAATATAGATGAAAAATTAGACAAGATTTTAGAGCAAGTGAAAGAGAATTTATAAATGAAGCAATGATAAAATATTATGCTAAAATTTTAGAAAAAGATTGAAATTATTTTTTGGCTTTAACTGAAAAAGAGAAATTAAATTGAAACATAAATAATATTGAAATTGAAAAACATATAAAATGAAGTATTTCTTCAAATACTTTTAAAGTTTATAATTATTCTCATCTACATTTTTGAGCTTTAGAAAAATTATCTTTAATGTGAGATTGAGATTTAATAATTAATAAAGAATTAGCTATAGAATGGAATAAATACAAGAATCAAAAAGATAAAAAAATTAATATTGATTTTAAAAAGTTTCAAAGTCATATAATTAAAAGCCTAGAAAAGTTAAGAGATGATGAAAAATATAATTGAGAAAATTGGACTAATTTTATATCTAAAATTGAAGAATTAAAAACTATTGAAGAAATAGTGAATTTTATTAATTCAAATTTTTATAAGTTAGAAAAAAAAGAAATTTTAACAGAAAAATTATTTGAACTAGCAAAAAACAAAGAAATTGAATTATTTCAAATTTATAACAAAGATTTTAATATTTTTAATGATGACTTTTTATCTTGAGAAGATGAATTTTTAAAAGACTTAGAAAAATGATGAGAACATTGAGAAGAAACAAAAACAATAAAAAATACAAATAGAGAGAAAAAGAAAAAGAAAAATTTATTTACTATTTATTTTGAAGAGATTTTTAAAAATACAGATACTTTTTTATGACAAGAATGATGAATATTTTTTAGAAAATGAGATAAGGAATTTGAAGAAAAAAGATTTAGAAAAAATAAATTTCTTGTTACTTTTGATATTAAATTTAATAAATGAAAACAAAATCATAATACAAAATTATGTGAGAAAAAAGATAAAATTTTAGAAAATCATATAGAAGAGATAAATAAATATACTTTAGAAAAAATAAAAAAAATAGATTCAGAAGATTTAATAGTTGTTTGAATAGATAGATGAGAAAAAGAACATATTAGTTATTGAGTTTATGATTGAAATTTAAACTTTAAATGAATAATTTGAAATACAAATTTTATAAAAAAAATTTGAAAAGAACAAGAAGATTTTGAAATTTTACAACAGTGAGATTATGAAAATATAACTTTAAAAATAGGAGATAAAATAATAAAAACAGAAGAAAGCATTTATAAACAATTACAAACAACATATAAATACTTTGAGAAATGAGAAAAAGCAGAGAAAGTTGAGGAATGATATATATTAGAAGAATGAGAGAGGTTATTAGAATTGAAATGAGCAGAAGAATATCATATAGAAAAAGTGTTTAAACAGTGAAATAATTGAAAATATTTTGCTGATTTAGAAAATTGATGAAAATTTATTTTAAATACAGATTCTTATTGATTTACTATTTTAGATAAAGATTGAAATAAAATTAATATAGTTGATAAAAATAATTGAAAAGAAATAATTGATTATTATTTATTATTTGAAGCAGAAAAATTTAAAAGAATCTTAGAAATAAATGATCAAATTAAATATTCTGAAAATATGTTTAATTTAAAAAAATGATATATTTCAATAATCAAAGATTTTTTTAATAAATTAATTTTTAATTATAAAAAAGAATGAAAAGAAGTTATTTTTATTTTTGAAAATCAAACTTCAAAAAAGCATTCTATTTGAAAAAATGAAAATGAAATTACAAATAAAAATTTAGGAGCTTCTATTTTATCTGATATAGAGTTAAATATTATAACTAAATATAATTATTTAACTAATAAAGAAGATAATTATAAATTACAATTAACACCTAAAATAAAAAAAGAAGATATTTTAACTTGAAAAAAATGAGATAATGAAGAATTCAATTTTTGAAATATATTTTTTATTAATCCTTCTAATACATCTTCTAGCTGTCCTAATTCTAAATGTTTAAAAACATTATTTGGGCATTGAACCTGAAATAATGAATGAGATATGAAACATTTAACAGATGAAAAATATGATAATTTATATGATAGTGATGAGAAATTTAAAAAAAATCATACTAATGATAAATGAAGTAAAAAAGAAAATAAATACTTAGCTTGAGATAATTGTACTTTTCATTTACAAAATCCAGATTTTTCAAAATTCAACTTTATAAAATCTTGAGATGATTTAGCCACATACAATATAGTTAAAAAATGAATGAAATATATAAATTCTCTCTAATTTCCAAAAACCAAAAAAATATGATACACTAAAAAAGTATCATATTTTTTTACACTAAAAATTATGGAAAACTATATCAAACTCTCAACTCTCAATGATTTTATTTTTTGCCCAAAATCAATTT
>Ga0256834_1002420_pt1 | contig 11762 bp, 9 predicted proteins | sample 4281140metaG_FD_190536 | JGI IMG/M metagenome (GOLD analysis project Ga0256834, IMG submission 190536) | Hydrothermal vent microbial communities from East Pacific Rise, Pacific Ocean - 4281-140 | ecosystem: Environmental > Aquatic > Marine > Hydrothermal vents | place: Pacific Ocean: East Pacific... | reverse complement strand
CGACTGGCGCAAACACCAGGGGCCGGCGGGGCTGGATTACGGCTTCAACGCCGAGCTCAGCAACTTCTACCGCGAAGACAGCGTTACCGGCCAGCGCATCGACCTGAACCCTCGCGTGAGCCTGCCCATGCACCGCGACTGGGGCTTTGTCGAACCCGCACTCAGTGGCCGCTATACCTCTTACTCCCTGGATGAACAACTGCCGGGAAAAGACCCGTCACCCACCCGCAGCACCTACAGCATCAGCCTGGACAGCGGCCTGTTCTTCGACCGCGAGACTTCCTGGTTCGGCCAGGCCATCACCCACACCCTGGAGCCTCGCGCCTATTACCTCTATACACCCTACGAAGACCAGTCCGACATCCCTCTGTTCGACACCAGCTATCTGGATTTCAACTTCGGCAACCTGTTTCGCGACAACCGCTTCAACGGCCCCGACCGGGTAGGCGATGCCAACCAGATGACCCTGGCCCTCACCAGCCGCCTCCTCGCCGGGAACGATGGCCGGGAACTGTTGCGCGCCAGCATTGGTCAGATCTATTACTTTGAAGACCGGCGCGTCACCCTGGATGAAACCACCCCCCTGGACACCAGCAGCTCCTCGGTAATCGCGGAATTGTCCACCGGCATTATTGACCGCTGGCTTTTGCGCGCCGCGGTGCAGGTCGATCCTCACGCCGGCACCGCACTGCAACAGGGGCTGGCCCAGGCAAGCTACCGGGGTGATGATGGAGGACGCATCCACGCTTCCTGGCGGCTGCGCGAAGGCGTACTGGAGCAGACCGACCTGGCGGCGTACTGGCCGCTTTCCGCAAACATCGGCCTGATTGGCCGCTGGTATTATTCCGTGGAAGAAAGCCATTCCCTGGAAACCGTTGCCGGAATCGAGTACGGCGACTGCTGCTGGCGCATCCGCATCGTATGGCGCCGCTACCTGGACAGCAACGGCGCCGAATACAACAACACCGCCTTGCTGCAGCTCGAACTGAACGGGCTGGGCAAGCTGGGCAACAATATCGACAACTTCCTGGATCGAACGATTTATGGTTACTGAACGCAAAGCACTGGCACACCGTTTCCTGCTTTTTCTCCTGCTTACCGGCTTGCTGGCGGTGACGCAACAAGCCTTTGCCGAGGAGAACGGCCTCATGGACCGCATTGTCGCCGTGGTCAACGACGACGTGGTGCTATACAGCGAACTACAAAGAGAAACCGCCATCATCCGCGACAAGCTGACCCAGGCCGGCGCGCCGGATCTTCCTGAAAACGAGCTGGAAAAGCAGGCCCTGGAGCGCCTGATCCTGCACAAACTGCAAATGGAAGAAGCAACAAAACTGGGTATTTCCATTGATGATGAAACCCTGAACGCAGCCATCGGCAATATCGCCGCGCAGAACGGCCTGACACCAGAGGAACTGGCGGCGGTGCTGCAGGAGCAAGGCATGTCCATGGAGGAATACCGCCGGGAGCTGCGCGATGAAATCACCCTGCAACGCCTGCGCAACCGGGAGGTAATCAGCCGCATCCAGGTCACCAAGGCAGAGGTGGACAACTATTTGACCCACGCCGAGGAAAATCCAGGCGGACGCGACGCCTACCATCTCCGGCATATTCTCATCGCCACACCGGATGGCGCTTCCAGCGCGGACATTGCCAAGGCGAGAAAACAGGCCGAGGAAATCATGCAACGCCTGCAGCAGGGTGAAGATTTCGCTACCCTGGCGACACGCTATTCCGCAGGCAGGCAATCCCTGGATGGCGGCGATCTGGGCTGGCTGGAAGCCGGGCAGGTGCCAAGCCTGTTCCTCGGGGAACTCGCCGAAATGGATCGCGGCGACGTGCGCGGGCCCTTCCATGCCGCCAGCGGCTTTCACATCATCAAGCTGGAAGACTACAAGGGCGGGGATCGCAATATCATCAAACAGACCCACGCCCGCCATATCCTCATCCGCACCAATGAGTTGACCTCTGACGACGACGCCAGAAACCGGCTCCAGCAACTGTACCAGCGCATCAAGGGCGGCGAGGATTTTGCCGCCCTGGCCCGCGCTCATTCCGACGACAAGGCTTCCGCCATCAAGGGCGGCGATCTGGGCTGGGTAAGCCCCGGCAATCTGGTGCCCAAATTCGAGGAAGTCATGGATGCGCTTCCCGAAGGCGGACTCAGCGAGCCTTTCCGCACCCAATTCGGCTGGCACATCGTCCAGGTACTGGATCGCCGCGACTTCGACGCCACGGAAGAAGTCAAACGCAACAAGGCCAAACTGGCGCTGCGCAAGCGCAAGGCGGATGAAGCCCTGCAACTCTACCTGCGCAAGCTGCGCGACCAGGCATTCGTGGAGACACGCCTGGGCGACAACGATTGAGCATCCTCATCACGCCGGGAGAGCCGGCCGGAGTCGGTCCAGATCTGCTGCTCCAGGCGGCGCGGCAGGGCTTGGGCATTCCCGTCCTTGCCGTCGCCGACCCGGCCATGCTGGCGCGGCGGGCGGCGCAGCTCGGATTTGGCATCACACTCGTTGAGACAGCATCCCCGCCCCGGCAGGCCCCGGCGCCAGGTACGCTGCATGTATACCCGGTGCGGCTGCGCCAACCTTGCACCCCGGGAACACTGGATCCGGAAAACGCCAGTTATGTGCTGCAGTGCCTGCAACTGGCCGCAGAAGCTTGCCTGGAAAAAAAGCATTCCGCCCTGGTGACCGGCCCGGTGCACAAGGGCGTCATCAACGATGCCGGCATTCCCTTCAGCGGCCATACCGAATTCCTTGCCGCATGCAGTAACAGCCACCCGGTGATGATGCTGGCCTGCCCCGGCCTTCGGGTCGCCCTCGCCACCACCCATCTGCCACTGCGCAAAGTCAGCGATGCCATCACCCCGGAGCTGCTGACCAGAACCATTCGCATACTGCATGGCGATCTGCGGAAAAAATTCCGGATCAACGACCCGCGCATCCTGATTTGCGGACTCAATCCCCATGCCGGAGAAGGCGGCCACCTGGGAACGGAAGAACAGGAAATCATTGCGCCGGTGGTGGAAACACTGCGTCAGGAAGGCATGCGACTGTCCGGCCCCCTGCCGGCGGACAGCCTGTTTACTCCTGGCTATCTCGATCACGCCGACGCCGTCCTGGCCATGTACCACGACCAGGGACTGCCAGTGCTCAAACACCAGGGCTTTGGCAACGCCGTGAATATCACCCTGGGGCTGCCCTTCATCCGCACCTCTGTGGATCACGGCACGGCGCTGGAGCTGGCAGGCTCGGGAAAAGCCAGAATGGGAAGCCTGCTGGCGGCAATCGACCAGGCTGCGCAAATCGCTAATCCATCTGGCAAATCACGCAAAAAATAACCCTGGACAACATCCATATGTATCCAGGATTAGCAGGCATCACTGCGGATGATAGCATTCCTTCCCCGCAAACCACCCTGTCCACCCGCTCTTCGATGGGCATCAAGCTGGAGTGATGGACAAATAACACGCGGGATCAAAATACCGGAATATCAACAATGTCCAGGCCCGCTACAGGGGCGCGCTGACAAGCTACTGCATAAATGCCACCATAACCCGCCAGGAAGAAAAATACCCGACATCCTGTCTTGCTATTCCCCCCAGCCGGATCGCCAAAACTTGCTGTAGAATGATCTTGGGGCCTGCTCACAGGCCCCAGCCACTTTCGGACGCCGGTTCATTCGCCTCCGATCTACGGAGCCGCTCATATGCTGCCAATAGTAACTTACGCGGTACTGCCACATCGATTTACTCCTGGCGCGAAAGGGGGACGGGCGCCGGCCATGCTGCTGTTGCTGTTTGTCTTTTCCGCTCCCTGCGGCGCCGGCGACCAAGACTTTCGTGAACAATTCACCACCAACTATAAAAACTTTCAATTCAATGCCCAGCAAAAGCTGATCAAGAAAACCGAAGCCAAAACGATGCAAGCCGAGATACATGCCTTGATCGCTGAGGCGATGGAGCCAAAAAAAACCTATCCCCAAAGAATGTATTTACTGGATATTGCCAGCGCAATGGCCAGCGGTTACCAACACTGGCATGGGGACATCAAGGCGCTGACCCAAAAAATAGACAAACTGATGCAAATGGAACTCAAGCAAGAAGAGGCTCGCATTGCAAAGTTGATGCACTGGAAAAAGGAGGAGCGCTTCCTTGGCAATTTCGTAATGAAAGAACACATGGAAGAAATGAAAAAACAGAACATGGCGCCAGTTCTATATCCGCACTGGGTACACCGCATCTGGTTTGAATGCAAAGTCTGCCACCAGGATATTTTCATTATGAACAGATGGCGCAACAACATTTCGCACCAGCAGTTTGACGCAGGAAAACAGTGTGGCGCCTGCCATGACGGAACCATGGCTTTTGGCGTGAAAGACAAGAAACAATGCAACAAATGCCATCTAGCAGGAAAAACAGAAGCCGAAAAATTACACACCCTATCCGGAGTCAATCATGAGCAAATACAAGCAGTGGCGAAACGTTTTGGCGCTGAATGGAACCTGAAAAACCTTCCTGGTGGAAATATACCCATAGATAAATTCGGATTTATTGACTGGCTATCACTTAAGAGAAACAAGGTATTTAATCCTATACATTCTCTAAGGAAAAATTACAAACACAAAGTACGCAGCAACAAAATATTATTTGAATCAAAAGGAAATCTGGACGACGTTATTTTTGATCATGAAATTCATTCCAACTGGATTGACTGCTCCTCATGCCACCCGGAAATTTTTCTGGAAACATTGACCAATGACGTAAAAATGATTCGCATGTCGAAAGGAAAGCATTGTGGTTACTGTCATGGCAAGGTGTCCTTTACCTTTGCCTCATGCAAGCGATGCCATAACCGGAAAAAAGGAGCGCCAAGGAACAATATGCTTATACATAAGGGAAAAAATAGCGAATAACCCGGCAACCATCCAGTTTATGTTCAGCCATCACGAGCATGTTCGCGGCAAGGCGCGGCAACAATGTCCATGGGCGCAGTCATGGCGGACGACTTCATTGAAATCAACAAGTTTGCGCCCGCCATCCTGAACACAATCTGGATAACATCCAGATTAATATGTACATGAGGAAGATATACAGACAGCCATATCATGCACCTTATAGAGCATTCATAGCACGGAAGCTTTTCCTTTATATAATTGTGGTAAACGCCATACCGATAAAATCAGCATGCAAAAGTAAATGCCGCCTGTTATATATCCCATATTAATGCAATGGTTGTAGAGTATATTTTCTTTGACTTCCATTGTAGATTATGCAAAGGTGAAAAATAAAAACCGCTGTAAAAGTAGCATAAGCCTATTGATCAACGCGTTTTTATAAGGAGGGGATATATGAGAACAATCACCCCAATCTGCAAATTTTTTCCATTTATATCATCAGTGGTCATCCTTTTCTCCAGCGCACAAGCCAAGGAGTATGGTGACATATATATGGACGCCACCCGGGCCAGCATGGAGAAGGCTGAAGTTGGGGCGGTGGTCTTCCCGCATTGGTTTCATCGCATACGCTACAAATGCAAGGTATGCCACGAGAGCCTGTTCGTCATGCGTCAAGGCGCAAACAATGTGAACATGAATGACATTATGGATGGGAAGGCTTGTGGCGCCTGCCACAACGGGCAGATTGCCTGGGAGCCGCTCGAATGTGATAGATGCCATTCCGCAGCATTCAAGCCCGCGACCGCCAGCACCCCATAGAGGCTGATGAGCATGATGACAATATTCTACAGAACCGTGAACATTGGGCTGATGATGGCATTGCCGCTGGCGTTCGTTATAGGTTGCACCACATCCGGAGAGTCCGGAAGATCTGACGCCGGCCCTGAAACCAGCAGCATTACCCCAGGGGCGGAAACGGCGCAAACCGTCAACCCCGCCGCAAAAACATCTCCTCTGAAAGAACCCGAAACCGTTGCGGGGTCCGGAGAAACAACGAATAGCAATACAGAGGAAATAACGCCAGCTACTGCAGTTCCCGCCCCGTCAAAGATAGATAACTCAATCTATCTTGGCAGCGATGGAAAAATGGCGGGAATTGGCGATCCCAGCAAACCTTCGAGTGAAGCCTACAGAATCGGCATGCGCGCCCGGCCGGCCGCACTCGCGGGCGCAGGGCTGCCAAAAGACAAATTTGGCCTGGTAGACTGGGTTGCTGTTGTCGACCAGGAAAAAATAAGGCCCTTGGGCAGCCTGGATCCAAACACCCCCGACACTCCACCACTCGACCTGGATATTGTCATCAAGGCAAAAGGCGATTTTGTCAGGAATGTACTGTTTCCGCATAAAGCCCACACCTACTGGCTGGACTGCCAGAGCTGCCATCCGGCAATTTTTCAGATGGCCAAAGGACAAAACAAGATGAGCATGGTGGAAATCAGCCAGGGGGAGTGGTGTGGAAGATGCCACGGCAAGGTCGCCTTCCCGCTCACCGACTGCTCCCGCTGCCATAACCAGGACAAAGTAGCGCCCCAATGAGAAAAATACCGCCACAAGCGGGCAGGCGCACAGAACCGTCAGGGGCGGCGCGTCGTCTTCATGCTGGCCCGGCCGTTTTTCTTGCCACGGTTTTCCTGGCAGGATGCACAGCAGCGATCAATGACCATAGCAGCCCATCCCCGGCGCGGGAAACGACGGCAAGGACGGGAATGGCAGCGCCTGAAAGCGCGGTGAAGGCAAACGGGAATTTGTGTCAGCAGCTTACCGGCGAGGCATGTGATCCAGCACAGGAAAGCATGCTTGGCCAATTCCTGAAGGATATTGACGTCTACGGCTATCTAAAACGAAACGAAGATATTGATGGCGATGCCCCAGCCTTCGAAGCGCTTCCCAAAGACAGGTTTGGCCTGGTCAATTGGACCAAGGCGGAAATGGAGGGACTGATCTCACCACGGGACAGCATTCGGGGAGAACAACGAGGCGGAACGGAAAAAGAGTTTTTTACCAACAAGATGCGGCTGAATGTAAAAGTCGGATTTTTTCCCGACGTCCTGTTCCCCCATGGCACCCACAGCAGCATGATAAGCTGCGACAGTTGCCATCCAGAGCCATTCAAAGAAAAGCTTGGCGCAAACAACATCAGGATGGCAGAGATATTTGAAGGCAAATGGTGTGGAAAATGTCATGGAACCGTCGCTTTTCCAGTAACCTATCCGGTGCAAGAACCTTTCAACTGTCGCCGCTGCCACAGCTTGAGAAAAGAAGCGGAACATTGATCCTTCTTGCTGTCCGCAGATCTGCCTGTTACCAGCCGATAATCCGGGTTAGTAAGCCAGCGAGAATGTGCTAGTATTTGTTTTTTTGATACACGCATTGGTTGGATGTTGCTTTGGAATTTGGGCGTCGTGAATGAGTGGTTGATGCGGTGGGCAAGGATCACTTTATTCCTGGTCTTTCCCGCTTCTTCGGTAGCAGCGCCTGAGGAACCTCCGGTTGCGCCGGAAGGCTTTGGCATTTCGGAAAAAACCCTGGAGAAACCAAGGTTACCACAACCCATTCCGGGAATCGCGCCCGCCAAGCCCAAATCACTGATGGGCTTCAAAAAGATACAGGAGCTGACCGGCCCGCCCGACAATCCCATGGTCATGCCCACCGACATTGCCATCGGTCTCAACGACCAGGTTTATGTCGTGGATAGCGGCAACAATCGCATTCTCGTTTTTTCGGATGACGGCAAATATCTTTTTTCATTTGGCTCCCCCGGCGAGGGAAAAGGCCAACTGCTGGGACCTGTTGGCATTACCACCGCATCCGACGGCAGCGTACTGGTGGCCGACAGGGGCAACCACCGGGTACAGATATTCGACGCCGACGGAAAATTTCTGAAATCCATTTCCACCCATATCGGGAAACAGCTTGTTTCCCCCGTGGATGTTGTCCTGGGCGACAATGAGGCGCATCTTTACGTCACCATCAGCGCCCCCACGCACCGGGTATTCGTATACAACAACAAGGGGAGAGCCGATCTGGTATGGGGCAAACCCGGAAGCAATCTGGGAGACTTCCGCTATCCCGCTGCGATTGCCGTTGGCACACACGATGACGTATATGTAGTGGACGTCTTCAACTCAAGAGTCCAGGTATTCGATTTCTCCGGGAAAGTACTGGCGACGGTAGGCTCCTGGGGGATAACGCCGGGGAAACTGTTTCGCCCCAAGGGGGTTGCCATCCGGGACGACGGAAAGATCTTTGTCAGTGACAGCTACCTTGGCGTCATCCAGGTTTTCAACGCCGACACCCGCTTCCAGGCAGTTCTGGGAAATCATGGAGATATTGGCTATTTCGATACGCCTACCGGACTGGCGAGTGACGGCAACAGACGACTGTATGTCGCGGAAATGCTCGCCAATCGCGTGAGTGTTCTGTGGCTTGATCAATGACTGCACGATGAACATGCTGCGCTCACAACTTGATGGCATCTTTCCCTGTGGCTGGCGGCTGCTTGCGGCACTCTTGCTCCTTTCTCTGGCAAGCACTGCCCAAGCCGCCCGGGTCGTCGCGGAAAAACGCGAATGCGCAACCTGCCATATTGCCTGGATGTCCGACTTCAAGAAGGACGATGTGGCCACCCTGGTTCCCTATGACCCCCGGCCCATGCAGGAATTTGGAAGACAGGATGTCGTCAGCACGGAGAGAATGTGCTTTTCCTGCCACGATGGCTTCGCCCTGGATTCCAGACCCCTGTGGCTGGAGGGGCGGCACAACCATCCGGTGGGAATTGAACCTTCGGACAAGGTCGTGCTCCCGAAAAAAGAAGGGAAAACCGTTTTCCCCCTCAATGATGAAGGGAAAGTCTATTGCGGCACCTGCCACAGCGCCCACGGGCTTTCATGGCAACAGCGGGAATCCCCCATTTTCCTGCGGGTTCCCAACGTGGAATCCAGCATGTGCATGACCTGTCATGAAGAGTATGCGGAAGAGAAGAAAGGCATCAACCATCCGGTTAAGAAGGTACTGGACGAAATTCCGCAAAAACTTGCGGCCGTGGGCGGCGCATTTGGCAAGAAACAGGAAATCATCTGCCAAACCTGCCACACGCCACATGCTGCACGCAGCAAACCCCTGATGGTGGTGGACAACCGCAAGGCCTGGCTATGCAGCAACTGCCATGCGGAAAAGGCGCAAATCGTAGGAACCAAACACGACTACGGCCTGATTGCGCCCGAAGCCAAAAACAGCAAGGGTGAAAAGGTCTCCGAATACGGCACCTGCCTTGGCTGCCATGTACTGCATGGCGCGGATCTGGCCGCGCCTTTATGGGGCGGCAAACCCATTGCCAAAGACGACAGGGCGTCCGGCGTATGCACAAGCTGCCACAACAAGAACGGCCTGGCCAAGAAAAAGCTGGTGGGCAATCACAGCCACCCCCTCGACGTCTCCATCACCAAGCTGGGCATCAAACCGGGCAAGGATGGCTGGAGCGCTCCCGGAACGAAGAAGGGCGCGCTCAAGCCCTTGCCGCTGCTGGACGAACATGGAAAGAAATCCACAGATGGCACCAAAGTGGCCTGTCTGACCTGCCATGATCCCCACGTCTGGAGCGCCACCAGGAAAAAGAAGAAAAACAAGAACCAGTTTAAGGAAGAAGGAGATGGACAATCCAGCTTCCTGCGCATCGCCCAGGGCGCCAACAGCGCCTTGTGCATCAACTGCCACGCGGACAAACGCCCCCTTTTGCAAACAAAGCACAAACTCAAGGAATCAGAGAAGAAAAAACTGCGCAAGGACCCCATGGTGCAGAAAAACCTGGACCAGGGCGCCTGCGGATCTTGTCACAAGGCGCACAATGGCCAGGGCGCAATGATGAGTCCGGTCAGAAAACGCAAAGGCCAGGGCGCAATACAGTCCCTCTGCAGCGCCTGCCATGTAAAAGGCGGCGTGGCCGAAAAGAAACTGACCGGCAGGCACAGCCACCCCTTGCAGCGCAGCCTGAAAAACATTGGCGGAAAGACCAAATTGCCCTTGTTCAACCAATCGGGCAGGCGGCATGCAAAAGGCTTGATTGACTGCGCCACCTGCCACAACCCGCATCAGTGGGATCCCAACAATCCCTACTCCACCGCAGGTGCAGACCCGAAAGCCGAAGGCGACGCCACCAATAGCTTCCTGCGCAAAACAGCCGCGCCAAATTCTTCCCTGTGCGTGGACTGCCATCGCAGCAAACGTTTCGTACGGGGGACGGATCATGATCTGAATGTAACCGCGCCCACCGCAAAAAACCAAAAAGGCCAAACAGTAAAAGAATCCGGCGTCTGCGGCCAGTGCCATAGCATTCACAACGCCATATCCGGCCTCGCACTCTGGGGACGCCCGGCGGAGCCGGGTAACAAGCAGGAAGGACTCTGTCTGGGCTGCCACAAGCCGGGCGGCATTGCAAAAGACAAAACTCCCGAGCGGCTTAGCCATCCACCCCAGGTAGTCGTCTGGTCAAACACCGCCCGCGCGCCCGCCAAAGAGCGCCGGAAACTGCCTGATGTTCCCGTATTCAATCCGCGCGGATTCCGAACCACTGCCGGGAAGCTCGCTTGTGCAAGTTGCCACAACCCCCATATATGGGATCCCGGCAAACCAAAAGAAGGAAAAGGGAAAAATATCGAAGGCGACGCAACCAACAGCTTCCTGCGCAATGCATCCAGCGAAAACATCGTATGCGCAGACTGCCATGGCGCGGATGGAATTTTCCGCTACAAATACTTCCATGGCCGAACTTCCAGGAAAGATTACTTTCTATATAAGGAGTAGTACCATGAGAAAATCTTTCATCTGACCCAAAAGAAGCAAGCTAGGGCCTGTTATCTATGGATATTATTGGAATATTAGCAAAGTACAAAACATAACCGGCCACGGGTTGCGTTCGCCCTCGCACTGATCTTGCCGTTTAAGGTCGGTATTTCCCCAATCATCAATGGCTTGGGCTATTGATTCAAGCGGAAATCCGCCCCGGAACGGCAATTTCAGCGCAATCAGCGGACTCCTGGGTAAAACATTCAGGCTGGCTTCCATAAGCCATTGCTTTTTCGTGTTTACCCTGAACGCCAAAACCCGTGTCCGGGCGGGCAACGGCATGGCAGTGACCCTGACAAATGCTGCCCCGCAAACACCCAACAACATTTACCCTGAAACCGTCTTGCAACAGCGATCAATATCGTTTGCTTTCCAGGACAACAAACCAATTGATGGAGCCAACAATGAAAACAATCATCATCTTCAGCCTGCTGCTACTCGCTTTTTCCACCCCGTCCATGGCGGAAAAACTGCCTGAGGGGCACCCTACCATCCAGCAAGCGATTGATGCATCCCCAAACGCCAACAAGGCCCTCGTCAATGAAGGTACCGTTGTCAGCACGGTACAAACAGAGCACTATACTTACATCGAAGTGCAAAAGGGCAAGGAAAAAATCTGGCTGGCGGCACAAAAGCTGGCGCTGCCTGATGGCGCCAAGATCCGCTATGGCCAGGGGGTTTCCATGGACAACTTTTACAGCGATACGCTGAAAAGGGAATTTCCGCGCATTCTCTTTGTCCAGGCGGTGGAAGTCATCAAAGAATAGGCATGTCCGGTATTATGGAGCCCCTGAATCTCAGGCCTGTTATTATTAACCTGGCACCAATAGATACCATGTTCAGGGCGTCAGGCAGGTGTCAGAACAAGGCGCAGCGCGCAGGCAAGGGTTGTTCCCTTGTCAAGCGTTGCAACGCCGTACTGGCGCCTGCCTGACGCCCCTAACTTATTGTTATAT
>Ga0256834_1002419_pt1 | contig 11766 bp, 14 predicted proteins | sample 4281140metaG_FD_190536 | JGI IMG/M metagenome (GOLD analysis project Ga0256834, IMG submission 190536) | Hydrothermal vent microbial communities from East Pacific Rise, Pacific Ocean - 4281-140 | ecosystem: Environmental > Aquatic > Marine > Hydrothermal vents | place: Pacific Ocean: East... | reverse complement strand
TACTATATCACCCTCATCTAACTCTCCAAGCATGCGGAAAATCGCTTGTGCCGCTTGAGGTTTTGAGTTACCAAGACGCCAGTCTTGATAAGTTCTCATTGATATGCCAAGTTTTTTAGCCATATCTTTTTGGCTAATCTTCTTTCCATAGTACTGTGCTTCCACTGCATTATGTAAAATATTGTATATGTCCTTCGATTCCATGTATAAATCATACCGAAGCTTTGATAAATCACACATAAAAACTATCTCTTTATACGGTAGCTAATCTCTATGTAATTTATCCATCATAAAACATACTGTAATTATATATTTATATGTTTAATATATTATAAAATGAACACTTTTTTTATCTTTTTATACACTATTTCGTATATTTTATAAAAAAATTATTACATTCTTAAAAAGAAAAAGTAATATTAGCACAGATTAAATTATTTTTATAAAATTATAAAGTTTTTAAACTACTTGACGATTTAATAAAAAGGAGTTTTTTTATGTTTAATCCACTTTCATTAAATCAAAATGACTATTTGCAACTAAAAAGTAACCATCTCGAAATAAAAGAGTCTTATGTTTGTAAAAATATATTAAATTTTAGCGATGCACAAAAATCACTAGCTTGTAGATATTTACTCAAACGATTAAGTGATAAGAAAGAGATTTGGCTTGAGGTTAAAAAAGATAGAGCACAAAACTATCAGCTTTTTTATTATGAAGAAGTTGAACAACTTGAATACAGTTCATCATTCCTATCATTAGCAGGAGTTGAGACAATCGCTTACAAAAAGGCAGATAAAAGTGAAAGTGAACAAACTATATATAATAGGATTAAAAAGAAGGGAGAAGAAGTTATGTCTATAAAACATATAACAAGCAAAGATGAACTTCCAAAAAACCCATATGAAAATGGATATCATAAAGATGGCAATGGAAATTGGTACTTTATAACAAAAAAATCCAAAGGAACACTCAAAAACTTTGACAACAATCAAAAAAGAAGATCATGGGAGTACAAATACGATGATAAAAGACTACTTATAGAGATGGAAGATATCAATAATACACTAACCGATATAATTATATACGAAGGAAAAGAGATAAAAAGAAGAGATATTAAAAAAATAGCTTTTTATGATATAGAGGCTCTTATATAAAAAATTACATTAATTTAAATAATTTTATTTTTTCTTAAGCAAAATTAAATATACTTAATAAGTAGTAATACTAAAATATGCTCAAGAAAGGATTTATTATGAGTAAAAATTCAAAAATGTCACTTGTACCTTATCTATTTGCGGTACTAATTATGGTATCTATCGGAGCTATCGTAGAGCTTATGCGAGCAGGTTATCCAATTATCAAAGATAAAGTTGTCTCTTTTGCACATAAGTTGCAAAAGTTCTACAGTAGGCAACTTCGTAATTCTAACAAAAAATTAACTGTAACATAAAGATAATCTGCAAATTTTGCAGATTATCTAGATACCTTTGCTATAGTAGCAAATGTTTTTTAAAAAATTATTAAAAATTATTCTTATCTTATTTAGTGCATTAATACTCTATATATCATTATCTTTTCTATCTCTTCTTTTTCCAACCAAAACACAAGGAGGAGAACAAACTAAAGATATATACCTCTATCAAGATAAGATGCATACAGAAATCATCATAAAAATATCTGATTTTAAAAAAGATTTCTTAAAATTTTTTCCAAATCTCTTAAGAAATCAAAGTAATGGATATCTCTCTTTTAGTTATGGAGATGAAGAGTTTATGATGAAAGTAACTTCATGGGATAAAATAGAACTTAAAATTACATTAACATCACTCTTTTTAAATACACCTGCACTTATCCGTGTAGGTTACTATCAAAATATCAACAAAGAAAATTTAATAAATGTAAAACTCTCTGAGCAATCTCTAATTAAATTAAAAAAAAGCATTTTAGATGGATTTTTGGTAGAAAATAAAAAACTCATTAGATATAAAGATGCATATCAAAACTATGATACATTTTATTTTAAAGCTAAAAAATCATACAATCTTTTTCATACTTGCAATAATTGGAGTAGCAAAAGATTAATAGATGCAGGAATTAAATCCTCATATCTAACTCCTTTTGCTGGGCAAGTTGTATATCATCTAAAATAAAGGACATCTTATCACTTATACTCTACTTCATCTGATTCATTTTTTCTCTGTTTTTATCTATGGTGGATTTTTATTTGTAGATAATTTATTTCTCTCAAAAATGAAAAAAACTCTCTCACCTGATGAGAGTACAAAGGCAAGAGAATCTATCATGGTGGAAGTAAGAAAAGTAGTACCTTACGCTCTTTTAGTTGCAGTTGCATCTGGACTATATCTAATAAGCCAAGTTTTTGGAAAAATAAGCCAAGATGGGCTTAGTTCATTTCAAACTCTTCTTCTTATCAAAACCTTTTTAGGATTGTGGTTAGGTCTTAGAGGATTTAACCAACTCTTTTTCAAGATAAATCCTTGGCTTTTTAAAAGTCATATATTTCCATTTGCACTAGTTATCATCATTATATTTTTATCACAACTGATGTGGATATGATTTAGATTCCCTTTATTTTTTCTCTTGTAAAATTTGATCCAATAGCTCAAATACTTGATCACTTCCCTCTTCCATCTCTCTAAATCCTACACACAGTTTATCGATATCTAAATCTTTACTCTTTATCACATCAAAAACTTTATGTGTAGCGTTGTGTACCACAGCATGAGGAACTGGAAGCTTTTTGTAACTTGGTGTATTACTAAATGTTTCAAATCCATCACCTTTCTCATACCACTGCCCTAAACGACAATCATGATGACTAACAAAAGCAAATTGCTCTTTTTGAGTGATGCCAGATAAATAAGTATTGACTTTCCAAATAATATGATCTATTTTTGCTAATGTCATAAATATTCGATCATTTGTAAATTTATTAAAATTAAGTGTCTCTTGCATAAGAGTAGTATTTCCATCCAACACACTATCTAACTTCTTAACACACTCATTTGAACCATTTACACCCTCTAAAACTTCTGAAAACTGTTCTATTACTGTTGTAACATCCTGCTTCATTGATTGAAGAGATATATTTATCTCAGAAACTGCTTTATCTGTCTGATCAGCCAATTTTCTAACCTCATCAGCAACAACAGCAAAACCTCTCCCATGCTCCCCTGCCCTTGCAGCTTCAATAGCCGCATTTAGTGCCAAAAGATTAGTTTGATCTGAAATATCTTTTATCATTGAAAGTACGCTTCCAACATCATCAGTTCTACTTAAAAGCAGCTCTATTGTTGACATTGATTCACTTGAACCGATAGAAAGCTCTTCAAGTTTAGTCGAAATGCTCTGAATCTGTTCGTCTGTTTGTACAATCGTTCCAAGTAAACAGGTAAGTTTTTCATTTCCCGCTTTTGATTTACCAACTGAATCAGCCATGTTTTTTTGAATATCTAATAAATTTTTCTTTAATTGTTTATTTTGATATTTCATAAGAGCCAACTCTTTATTTGACTCTTTTTTCTCATCATTTTTAAGGTTTTGACGCAATAAACTCTCTAACTCTCTTTTAAGCGATGCATTTTCATTTGATAATGATAAATTCTCTTTTTCTAACTTTTCTAACTTTTCCGTTTCAGTACGGCTTTTAAATAGTGTCATTGCCATTCCTTGCAAGTAAATTTTATAAAATATCGACATATTTGAAACATATTTTATACATACTAAGCAATTTTTGAGTAGAATCACTCAAAAAACAGTGGATAAACGATGCCAAAAGATTGCAAAAAAGCTTATATAACTACCCCAATTTATTATGTCAATGATGTACCTCACATAGGTCATGCTTACACAACTATCATAGCTGATACATTAGCTAGATACTCTCGCCTTATCGGACTCGATACGATGTTTCTAACAGGTACAGATGAACACGGTCAAAAGATTGAAGAAGCTGCAAAAAGTAGAGATAGAAGCCCCAAAGAGTATGCAGATGAGATAAGTGGCAAGTTTAAAACACTTTGGGATGCATTTGATATATCATATGATAAGTTTATAAGAACAACAGACCAAGACCACAAAATTGGTGTGCAAAAAGCTTTTGAAGTTATGAGTGAAAATGGAGACATATATAAAGATATGTACGAAGGTTTTTACTGTGTTAGTTGTGAAACTTTTTTCACAAAAATCCAACTTTATGATGATGAGTGTTGCCCTGATTGTGGTAAACCTACAAGTATAGTCAAAGAAGAGAGTTATTTTTTTAAGCTTTCAAAGTATGAAGATAAATTATTAAAATGGTACAGCGATGATGACAAATGTGTCCTTCCAAAAGCCAAAAAAAATGAAGTTATAAGTTTTGTAAAACAGGGTTTAAATGACCTCTCCATCACAAGAACTAGCTTTGATTGGGGTGTAAAACTCCCCTCCTCTGCAAATGATCCAAAACATGTGATGTATGTTTGGATGGATGCTTTGATGAATTATATAACCGCTTTAGGGTATGGCAAAGATGAAAAAGATATGGATTACTGGAGTGGTACAACAGTACAACTTGTTGGAAAAGATATATTAAGATTTCACGCAATATATTGGCCTGCTTTTTTGATGAGTCTTGACTTGCCACTTCCTAGACATATAGGAGCTCACGGCTGGTGGACAAGAAATGGCGAAAAGATGAGTAAGTCAAAAGGAAATGTAGTTAATCCAAAAGAGATAGCAGATGCTTATGGATTGGAAAACTTTAGATACTTTTTGCTTCGTGAAGTACCATTTGGACAAGATGGTGATTTTAGTCAAAAAGCACTCATAGATAGAATAAACTCCGACCTTGGAAATGATTTAGGAAATCTAATGAATAGAATTATCGGAATGAGTGGAAAATATAGCTCATTTAAAATAGACTCTTGCGATGTTCTAAAATATCACAAAAAAGAGATTGATGAAGCAAATGCAATTATCGACACACTTGAGGGCTATATATTTGAGCTACAATTAAACCGTTTTCTTGAAGATCTTTGGAAAATTTTGACAATCGCTAACCAATCTATAACTTCATATGAGCCTTGGGCAAAGATGAAAGAGGGCAAAGAAGATGAAGCGATGGCACTCGTGGCACTTGTAGCAAACCTCTTAGCAAAGGTTTCCATCATGCTTAGTTCTGTTATGCCAAAAACCTGCCAAAACATCGCAGATGCACTTGGCTTTAAGATAGACAATAAAAACTTTATATCATTTATAAAAGAGAAAAAGATACTAGAGAGTTTCACTATCAAAAAACTACCTCCACTTTTTCCAAGAATTGAAGAAGAAGTTTTAAAAGCACCAGAACCTAAAACTTCTCAAAATAAAAAGATAGCAACTGAGGGCATAATCACAATCGACAAATTTTTTGAAACCAAAATCAAAATTGTAACTATTTTAGAAGCCAAAGAGGTTCTTAAAAGCGATAGACTCCTAAAACTAAAAGTAGATGCAGGAGAAGAAAATCCAAGACAAGTGATAGCAGGAATCAAAGAGTTTTACACACCCTCTAGCCTCATAGGAACACAAGCGTGTTTAGTAGCAAACTTAAAACCTGCAAAAATTATGGGCATGTTATCTGAAGGTATGCTTTTGGCAGCCAAAGATAAAAATGGATTAAGCCTTATAAGACCAGAATCTCCAAAAGCAAGTGGTACTGCTGTTGGATGACATTTGAAAACTTTGCAAGACTTACAGGAGCCACACTCTTAAACACTCCGACAATAAGTTCATTTGAAGATATACAAATTGATATAAAAAAGGTAAAAAGAGGTGATCTTTTTATCTCAAATTCAAAAGAAGATATAGAATTAGCACTGCATCTTGAAGCTTATGCGATTGTAAGTGTGGATGAATTTGCAATCATTGATGAAGAGATTGCTTGGATGAGGGCTAATTCACTTGATGAAGTTTTGATTTCTCTTATGAAATTTACTCTTTTAGAGAAAAAATTTCGCTTTTTTTATCTCGCTCATATAGAGATAGAACTTATTCAAAAAATAGCAGATAAAGAGTTTTTAGTTTTTTTAACTGATGATGAAAAAGATAATTTCAAAAAAATCATAAATGCAAAAGCCAAAAGTATCTTTTTCTCAGCCAACGAACTCTTTTTAAAACAAATCTATCCAAGTTTTCAGACTTTAACAAAAGCAAAACTATTTAAGACTATTAAAAACTCCATCTTTTTAACAACTTTTATATATAACGATACAACATACAACAATATCAAATTACCCTCTCTTTTTCAAGAAAATTTAGAAAATGTAATCAATTTTTTAACACAAAATACCATACCATACCAGATAGAAAAATGCAACTTTACTTCACATTTTCACCCAATTTTTATAGACCATAAACTACAAATCAAACCTTTTGGGAAAAGTGATCGTGTGATTATCTGTGAAAGCGATAAAAATCTTATAAAAAAAGAGTTAGAGTATCTTAAAAAAAATGCACCATGGGCAAGAAAGATAATTCAAGTTTTAGATGTTGATGAGCTAAAAAGTATTGAATTTAATTTTGCTATAATCAATACAACTAGCAATATGCTCCAAGAAAAATTAGAAAAAATTAGAAAAAAAGAGCAAGCTTTATTTTAGGAGAAAAGATGGATAACAGAAGAGACTTTATAAAAAAATCACTGATTTTAGGAGCAGGCACCGCACTTATAGGTTCTGGATGCACTAAAGAGGAAAAAAATGATGAAAAATCTGTAAATATAAACAAAAATAGAAAAACAAGAATAAAATTAGCCACAAGCTGGCCTGCAAACTTTCCTATCATGGGAGAGGGGGTTGAAAGATTTGCCAAAAGAGTTGAAACTATCAGTAGCGGAAGTATCAAAATCAAAGTACACCCCAAAAATGTTTTAGTACCAGCTCTTGGAGTTTTTGATGCAGCTAGTATGGGAGCGATAGATGCTTATCATTCGGCTGCCTATTTTTATAAAGGGAAAAATGAAGCTTTTAATCTTTTTACAGGTTTTCCTTTTGGTTTAACAGAGATTGAGATGAATGCATGGATGGATTTTGGTGGAGGTATGGAGCTTTGGAGAGAACTTTATGCAAAACACGATCTTGTTCCTTTTAAGGGTGGGAACACTGGCGTTCAAATGGGAGGTTGGTTTAAAAAAGAGATAAACACTCTAAAAGACCTTCAAGGGTTAAAGATGCGGATTCCTGGACTTGGAGGTGAGGTATTTGCAAAGCTAGGAGTTAAACCAACCCTACTTCCTCCTGGAGAGATTTTTGTTGCATTAGAGCGAAATATGCTAGATGCAACAGAATGGCTTGGACCCTCACTTGATATAAAGATGGGATTTCACAAAGCTGCAAAGAACTATTATACAGGTTGGCATGAACCAGGAAGTATGCTTAGTTTAGTTTTTAATAAAAAGAAGTTTGACAAATTAGCAGATGAACAAAAGATGATGATTGAAATGGCATCTGAGGAGATGAATGCTCACATGGCAAGTGAATTTCAGTACCAAAATGCAAAACAGTTAACAAAACTAGAAGATTTAGGAGTAACAATCCGTAATTTTCCAGCCCCCATAATGAAAGCTGCTAGAGTTGCTATGATAAAAGTAGCAGAGGAAAAAAGCCAAAAAAGTGAAGATTTTAAAAGAGTTTGGGAGAGTGTTTATAGCTTTTTACAAGAGAGTAGCAAATGGAGTGATATCGGAACAAAAGCATATCTACAAACTAGATGAAATGGATAAAAGAGGTAATTGCGGTAATTGTTATAGTTGTGGTTGTTACAAATATAGCTAGTTTTTTAAGAAAACCAGAGCTTCAAACTCAAAATCTTCCACAGTTTGAATTGCTCTCAATTGAAAAAGAGAAAATATCTTCAAATGATTTTAAAGATAAACCACTTCTCATACACTTTTGGGCGACTTGGTGTCCTGCTTGTAAATTGGAAGCTTCAAATATCCAGAGTATTTCAAAAGATTGGCAAGTGCTTACTATTGCTGTAAATTCTGGAAGTGATGAAGAGTTAAAAAAGTTTATGAAAGAGAGAGATTTAACATACACTGTTATAAATGATCGTGAAGGAAAATTTGCACAAAGTTTTTTGGTATCTGCATTCCCTACTACATTTGTATATAATGGGAGTGGAGAGATTTCATATTCAGATGTTGGCTATACTTCTACTTTGGGATTAAAATTTAGAATGTGGCTAGCAAATTAAATAAATTATTTTTAAAAAAAAATATTAATCTAAATTAAAAAGGACAAATTTAGTCCTAATTGTTTATAATTACACTGTTGCTAAAAAGCAACTGACAAAATATTTTAATGTCATTCATCACAGTCCAAGGAAGATGTTTTCGCCTCCTTTTAACATCTTCCTTATTTTTCCAAACCTTAATTTTTAAAAATTCATCAACTTGTTAATTAAAGTAACATAAAATGAAATTTAACATAAATTTTTATTTACTTTCTATCAAAAGGTAAATAATTGTACTACAATAAAGCTCTAAGTAAAATTTAGGAAACAAAATGAAAAAATTATTAACAATTAGTCTTTGTATCGCTTCTCTATTTGCAGGTCCAGATATTCATACACTTATCGATTATGATGCACAAGATAATTACGAAGCACAAAAACAAGAGTTTAACCAGATAATTACATCTAAACCAATTTTAAAATCAAAGATACTAAGACCTATTGTACCTATTCCCATACCAGTCGTTGCATCTAATAAAAATTGCTATAATAATGGTGTAGACATATTAGGTGGTTTAAATTTTACTCAAAATAAATCATATTTAAAAGATGCTCCAATTGCAGGAATCAGATTAAACAAATGTGTAACAAACGATACATTTATTCAAGTTGGTTATGATCGTCTGTTTAACTCCGAGTATAAAGAGTCAGATGATAACTCTAAAGAATCAAGATATACAAAAGTTGATGTAAAATCTGGTACACATAATATTAATGAGACAAATATAGATCGTTTTTATCTAAATGGTCTTTATGAATTTAACAATCAAAATAATCTTTTTCCATATATTCTTGCAGGTTTAGGATATGAACGCATACATAATGAAAAATTTAATGAAGAATCTGGAGGATTTTTTAATGTAGGTACTGGGCTTAAGTATAAACTAACACCAAATGTAAATCTTATAACCCAAGCGACAGCAATTAGAAAATTTAAAAACAATAACATAGACTTTATGGCAGCTTTAGGTCTTGGCATGGTATTTGGTTCCATAGGGGCACAAAATTATACACCAGTAGCAACTCAAAATAGATATCAAGAACCTTATGTAGAACACGAACTAGTCACAATCACACATGAAAAACCAATAGTTATGCCAACAAATTTTATAGAAGAGCCAATAGATACAAGAGTAAGTTATAAAGAAGAACCTACAACGAATGAAGAAAAATATTATATTCAAATTGCAGCACTCTTTAAAAATGATTTATACGAAAACAATTCTCATTATCTTAATAAGCTTGATTCAAATAACTTACCATATGAAGTAAAACATACAGATATCAGAGGAAAATCCGTTCAGCTACTTTTGGTTGGACCATATGATAGTGATTTAGATGCAAGAAAAGATTTAAGCAAGGCAAAAAGAGTTGAAAAAGGTGCTTTTATTAAAAAGATTTAAAACAAAGTGTTATTAAAGTAATTTTTTATTATACTTTTTCAAAAAGGTATTTTTATGAATGGTTGTATTAGTAAATGTATTTTTAGACTTGGATTACCTCTTATACTTGCTGGTGCTATACTTGGTTTTATATCTATTGCAAATATTAAGCCTGATTACTTAGAAAAAATCAATACTAATTTGATACAAATGGTTCAATTTGATAAAAAAGAAACAAGCGAAACTTATACTAGAGAACCTAGTGCATTTGGAGATTAATTCGGTATAATAATTGCTTAACTAAAATTATAAAGTTAAAAAAGGTTATTTTTTAGTGAAAGCACTGTGGTTACTATTTTTTATCTCCATCTCTCTTATTGCTGATAATCAAAGAATAGAAAAATATGTCAATGATAAATTTTTAAAAACCTACCCAAATATGCATATAAATAATTTAATTATAAAAAGATATTCAAACCTACCAAAAGATTTTGCATCTTATAAACTAAGTGAAATATATATAGCAAAGAACAATTTAAAAAGAGAAAAGGGAAATGTTTCGGTCACTTTTATAAATAATAATCAAAAACGAAAGATATTTTACAATTTTACTCTAGATGCAACTGTTGATGTACTAAGAGCCAATCAAGATATACAAAGAGGTAAAACACTTACCGATGACTTAGTAGATTTTGTCTCTATAAAATTTACAAACTTTTATCAGATGCCAATCACTGCTTATCACTTAAACAAATACCGAGCAAAAACAAGCATCATAGAGGGAAAAATTCTAACATATAGACATATTTCCAAACTAACAGCGATAAAAAGAGGTGACATGATAACAGCAACACTAAGAGATGGCGGTGTTATAGTTACATTTCCTGCACAAGCTTTAAAAGATGCTCACATAGGCGATGTTATCAAAATAAAGAGAAATCATAATAGTTTTTTTCAAGCAAAAATCATTTCACAAACCCAAGCTCTAGTTATAAAATGAGATTAATAGTCGCAATCACAGGAGCAAGTGGAGCAGGACTTGGAAAAAGATTTATTGAAAAATTACCAAAAGATATAGAAGTTTATGTAGTTGTATCTGAAAATGCGAAAATAGTCTTTGAAAAAGAGGAAAATATCACTATATTTGATGATTCAAATATTGCAGCTTCCATAGCTTCTGGCTCTTTTAAATCAGATGCTATGATAATTTTGCCATGTAGTATGAACACTTTGGCAAAAATTTCTTGCGGAATTAGTGATAATCTTACAACAAGAGCAGCAAGTGTTATGATAAAAGAGCAAAGAAAACTCATCTTAGCTCCTCGAGAATTGCCATTTTCATCTATTGCTTTGGAAAACATGCTAAAATTATCACAACTTCAAGTTATCATTGCTCCTCCTGTTATTGGGTATTATTCTGATCCAAAAAACTTAGAAGAGATGGAAGATTTTTTGATTGGAAAATGGTTTGATTTACTCAAAATTGAACACAATTTATTTAAGAGGTGGAATTGAAAAAAATAGCATTATACCCAGGTACTTTTGACCCTATCACAAATGGTCATCTTGATATTATAAATAGAGCAAATGCTATTTTTGATGGTGTAATTATCGCTATTGCAAAATCAAGTGAAAAAAAACCAATGTTTGACTTAGAAACCAGAGCCCAAATGGTTAAAAAAACAACTAGAGGTTTTAAAGATATAGAGGTTGTAACATTTGATACACTTTTAGTAGATTTAGCAAAAAAGCACAACTCAAACATCATCATAAGAGGTTTAAGAGCTGTTAGTGATTTTGAGTATGAACTCCAAATGAGTTATGCAAACTCTTCTCTCTCTCCTGAGGTTGAAACTGTCTTTTTGATGCCAAGTTTACAAAACGCATTTATCAGCTCCTCAATAGTAAGAGCAATTTTAAAACACAATGGAAATGCTTCACATTTAGTTGCAAAAGAGATTCTTCCATTTTTTGATAAGGATTTAATCTAGATGTATTTGATACTTGAGGGAGTTGATACTGCTGGTAAAAGTACCCAATTAGAACTCTTAAAAGCTACAAACAAAGATGCTTTTTTTACAAAGGAACCAGGTGGCACGAAGCTAGG
>Ga0256834_1002418_pt1 | contig 11767 bp, 12 predicted proteins | sample 4281140metaG_FD_190536 | JGI IMG/M metagenome (GOLD analysis project Ga0256834, IMG submission 190536) | Hydrothermal vent microbial communities from East Pacific Rise, Pacific Ocean - 4281-140 | ecosystem: Environmental > Aquatic > Marine > Hydrothermal vents | place: Pacific Ocean: East... | reverse complement strand
TGAAATTTACCCTCACGAATCACCAAACTGTCTAACCCCCAAGGCGTTGAATTTTGAGGAGCTGTTTTAGAATTTTCTCCCCCCCCTGTCTCGGCATTAAGGCTTACTTGAACTCTCTCTAGCGATTCAAACCACTCTGTCGCTGTTTGAGGTTTGGCTAAATTAGCTAACATTGGAGCATTTTTTAAACCCAGCCAGTGCGCCACCCCTTTAAGGTCAGACCAATTATCGCCCTGCTCAGTTTTAATTAAGTGCAACTGAGGTTCAAGCAGTTCTAAGCTGATCACCCGAATGGTCTTACTCAGCAATAAAGCAGACAGTGACAGCTCTATTTGAGTCTCTTTAATCGACAACAAGCGTTCCGAATCAAACACTTCTGGGTTTTTTAAATACGATTCACCAATATGAAATGCAAACGGAAAAACAGAGACATCAACCTCCCCTTCAATTTTAAATTCACGGTTGGTATAAGAAGAGACTTCTTGTTCTATTTGAGGTTTATACTGATTAAAATCAATAAAACTCACCGCGCCTGCAAAGGCTAAAAAAAGTAAAATGGGAATGATTCCCAAAACTAAGGTGGCGCGCTTTAGCCATTTAAAAAATACTTGTTTATTCATTCAAAAAATTCTCTTTAATATTTATTCTGAGACTCAAAATTCAAGCCCTCTTCCAAATCCATCTCATCTAACAGTGAATCATAATAAGGCGATAGCTCCATGGCATCTCCCGCTAACGCTTTGGTTAACGTTGCCTCAACATCCTCTTTAGACAAGGCCTCGCTTAAATAAGGCCCCTGCATTAAATAGCAACCGTGGCTGTTTAAAAAGGCCACTTGCTCGGCACTGGATACGCCACAGGCAATCACTTTTTTATTTAACGTTAACCCCATTTCAATGAGCGTTTCGGTCAATGTGGCGATGACCTTATTATGAGACACCTCTTGCACAAATCTCGGGCTTAAGCTTAAGCGATCAATCGGCCAGTCATGCAGTCGTAACAACGACCAATTACCCGCACCAAACGAACGAATTGCAATGTCCACACCCAATTTAGACAGATCGGTTAAGTGTGTCATTACCGAAAACCGTTGGCTGTTTAAGCAGCCTTCGCTTAACGATAAAATAATGAGTTCAGGGGCAACGCCATATTCATCAAGCTGCTCTGTTAGCCAGCTTACAAACTCTTTTTGCTGAAAGTGACAAGGACGAATCTCTATCGCACAGGCAACCTCCGCGCCCTCTTGCTGTAACTGAGCACAAAAACGAATGGTCTCCGTCACCATCCACTCTCCTAACACCACGCCTACTTGAGATGCATCTGCAATGCCCAAAAGTTGGGTCGCATCCAAGTTCATTAACTCCGCACACTCTGCAACATTTAACTTGGCTTCAATCGCCACCATTTCTTGACTTTGCGTATCAAAAACAGGCAGATAATCCAAGGCTAACTGTTGCTGCTTTAAAGCTTTACGCAATTGAATTTGTACCTGACGACGACGCTCAATGTGCTGTATCATCTCTGGTTTATAAAACACCACCTGATTGCGCCCCGAATGCTTGGCACGATACATGGCTAAATCGGCAAATTTTAACAACGCCTCAATCTCTTTTGCATCGTTTGGATAATGCGACACACCAATGGAGGCACCAATCTCAACCTCGGTACTCTCATCACAATTAGAGTCACTTAAACAAATGGGCTGAGACAGTTTTTTGACAATCGCATTGGCAACCTCCTCTAAGCAAGCCATCGACTTGGGGTGCTGAACCCACACCACAAACTCATCCCCGCCAAAACGACCCACCACATCCGCTTGTTCGCCTTCAATCACCAAACAGGACTCAATCAAGCGTGAGACTTTTTGCAACAAAAGATCACCCGCATCGTGCCCCAAGCTGTCATTGACCCACTTAAAACGATCCAAATCAATAAAAAACACGGCCTTCACATCCGAAGTGTTTGCCGCGATCGAAACCCCGATGCTGTTTTGAACCGCCGCTAACCATCCCGCCCGATTAAAAAGCTGAGTAAGCCCATCCATTTGACCTGTTTTTAACGAATTCATTCTATTATCATCCTTAAACCCAACGTCTCACCTTTTGTTTGTACGCCAAATAATTCGCGCCAAATAACATCTCTAAAGCCCGCTCTTCTGGTGCAATATAAAACCAATTCGCAATCCATACGAACAGCACCATAAAAATAGCATTCACTCCATTGCCAACCAACACAAATATCGCCAGCAACCATAACCAAAAACCAACATACATTGGGTTTCTTGAAAATCGATACAATCCTGATGTAACCAATTGACTCGTTTTTTCAGGGGTTAAAGGATTGACCGTCGTATTGACTTTACGAAACAATTTTCCCGCCATGGCAATTAATACCAGTCCCGCTGTAAACAGCAAAGCTGAGAGTACTGTTTGACCTTCAAAATCAAACTGAAATACATCAACCATTGAACCCAAATAAAACATGAACCCCGAAAGCACAGCCACCGATAAAATAGGAAGCTTTAACAATCGAGCAATACGGTTATATTTCACCATAAAAATACTCCCCAACACTCCAATATTTTTTAAGTGATTTTTGAGGCCCTTTCCATCCCTTTTTCAATAAATATTTGTGCATACAAAAGTTTAACAAACCATGGCCTACAAATACCACACGGCCATGCGTTTTAGCCAGCTCTATAAGCTGATTGGCACAAGCTTCACTTCGTTTTTTTGCATGGGCATAAGACTCAGAATAACGAGAATACCCCGTTAACTGCAATAATCGGAACACCCATATCCAAACAGTAATGGGTAACGCTGGCCTTTTCCAAAGCGCGTAAGGGGTTTCAAACTCTCTAAATTTAGCACAAATTTTATGGGGGGGTATATTTAATAATGTCGCGGATTCAAGTGAGCGAACAAGATTGCTACACACAATAAAATCACATGTCATTACAGACTTGATGGTCTTTTTTGGAGGAGGTAACGTGGCATCAATGCCAGCCAAATCATAATCCGATAACCAAACACCAAACTCCGACGCATTCACCCTTCCCGTCCTTTTTATATCTGGCTTACCATGCCTAATCAGTACGATTTTCATAGGCTATAAACGCACCCACCCAAACAAAGTATCAGCATTTAGCTCAAACGTTCCATTCGTCGCAAGCGCCTCTACCTCCGCTAAATGCTTCTTTTTAAACTGCGTTAATTGAGTCCGATCCAAGCGATTAAGCAATCCCTTATAGCCCGCACTGTTTAGCATCTCCCACCACTGATCCACCGTTACGGGGTAACGAATGGAGTGTTGCTCAATCTCTATTTTTTGAGGACGACTCAACTCCGCTAAAGTACGCATTTGTGCCTCGGTTTTAAGGCGCTCCATCGAGACCTTGGGAATTTCTATTTGATAATCGGTTTCAAGACGTTGTAAAAATAGGGTGACGTAAGGCGCAAACGCTTCTTGCGTAAAGGAAGAGAAAATAATTTGCCCCCCCTCTTTTAATTTTTGACACAACTGCCGATAGGTCTGTTCCATTTGGGGGTAAAAAAACATGCCGTATCCGCAAGTAATCACATCAAACGTACCGTCTTCATAAGGCAATGCCTCCACATCCCCTTGTATAAAAGTAATGTTTTGAATGCCTTCATTACTTGCTTTACGTTTGGCTTGTGCCAACATGCCCGCCGAGAGATCTATCGCTTCAATTTGAAGGGCTGGGTGTTGTTTGGCCATCTCAATCGCCACTATGCCCGTGCCAGTTGAAATATCCAGCACCTTCATGCCCTCTTTAATGGTCAGCATCGCCACCATTTTTTGCGCCGACAAGCGAAAAAACTGACTGGAATCGTATTGGTTGGCCACATCATCAAATGTGGTTTGTATGCCCTGTTTTATCTTATCCGACTGCTCTAAATTCATGCGTTTCCCTTACCCTGTCTTTGAACCTCTGTGTGCCGAAAGCACGATACCACATGGTCGTTTACCATACCCACTGCCTGCATAAATGCATAGCATGTCGTAGAGCCAATAAATTTAAAGCCTTTTTTTTTGAGGTCTTTACTCATTTTATCCGATAACGCTGTTTTAGCGGGCACATCAGAGAGCTGTTGCCATTGGTTTTGAATCGGTTTTTCGTCTACAAACGACCAGATATACGCATCAAAACTGCCGTACGCTTGCTGAATCTCCAACACCCGCTTGGCGTTCACCACCGTGGCATTGACTTTCAATTTATTACGAACAATAGCAGGATTGTCTAATAGCTGTGCAATTTTGTGTTCGTCGTAAGTAGCGATTTTTTCAACCTCAAAATAATCAAACGCCTCTAAATAGCCCGCTCGTTTTTTTAAAATCGTCGCCCAACTCAGTCCCGCTTGCGCCCCTTCTAAAATCAACATTTCAAACAGAAGCCGATCATCATGCACAGGCACGCCCCACTCTTCATCGTGGTATGCGGTTTCCAGCGAATTTGAATTCGCCCATTCACAACGGTTCATTTTTTAAACTCCTTTATAAAAACAAGCTCACCACATCATTCAAATAATGTCTGCCTTTCGTGGTTAATTTTAAATAATTGGGTTCTGACACCATGCGCCAACCTTTTTCTTGCATAATTTTTACCCCCCCCTCTATCGCGGAACGTGGCAAGCCCGTGCGCTGTTCAAATAGGGACAAATCAAAGCCTTCCTGCAAACGTAGTGCATTTAACATAAATTCAAAACAAGCATCGTGTTCTGACACCAAAATTTGGCGACCAGGCTGTGGGCGCTTCATCTCTTCAATATAGCCCCCTGGGGACGCAGGCATTTGGGTTCGCCAAATTTTGCCCTCGGGTGGTACGGTAATTTTGCCATGTGCGCCCGCCCCCAAACCAATGTAATCGCCATACTGCCAATAGTTTACATTATGCTTGCACTGGCGATTTTTTTGCGCAAAGCCAGACACTTCATAATGGTCATAGTGTGCATTTTTAATGCGTGCCTGACAAGCCAGTTGCATCTCCCACGCCAAATCCTCTTCGGGGAGGGGGGGGGGATTTTTATAAAACGGCGTGCTGGGTTCTAAGGTCAATTGATAGTGCGAAAGGTGGGGGGGGGAAAAATACAGCGCTTGCTCTACATCGGCCAAGGCTTGTTCAACGGTTTGATTGGGCAAGGCAAACATTAAATCTAAATTAAAATTGGTAAATCCTGCACCTTTCGCCGCTTCAATCGCCAAACACGCCTCATCCGCACTGTGAATACGACCCAACGCCTTTAGCTTTTCATCGTCAAAACTTTGAATGCCCATCGACAAACGGTTAATGCCCGACTGATAAAACCCCGAAAACTTCTCAAAATCCACCGTGCCGGGATTGGCTTCCAGCGTCACTTCAATGCTCGGATCAAACCCCAATAACGCGCGGGCATGCGACATAAAGCGATTCAATCCCGCCTCGGAAATTAAGCTGGGCGTACCGCCACCAAAAAAAATGGCATGAATCGGCCGCCCCCAAATCATGGGTAAGGTCTGTTCTAATTGCTTAATCAACGCATCAATGTAAGCCGCTTCATCGATATCAGGCTTTACATTGTGCGAGTTAAAATCACAATACGGACACTTTTGCACACACCATGGATAGTGTACATATAGTGTTAAGGGAATCGGTTGAGTAAAGTTCACGAAATAAGCCATGTTAATTATTAATTAAATGCGATTTATTTTACATGGTCTATTAAAAATTCGTTAATTAAGCGCTTTTTAAGAAGGTTTAAATTTTTACGTTAAATACCTAATTTTTAATTTTAAATAAACTATAATCCTCCATATTAAACCTCATGAAATAAGCACTAAGACCCATGGGCTGCTAATTTTATGGGTATAAAGGCTTTAGCTGTTTACAAAAGGAAATAAAAAAAGTGAATTTAATCTTCAAAAAAATAATGCCTATTATTACCATGTTGCTACTGACGGCATGTATTAATTCAGATAATTCAGGTTCAAGCGACAATCAAAATACTGAAAACACAATGGGTGAAACAGGTGGAATTGTAGGGAAAATTCTTAATGCCAATACTGGCGACCCTTTACAAAATGTTAATATTCGCGCCTTTCAAATAACAACTGAAAGTGATGAAAGTGGAAACTTTACACTACAAGAGGTTACGCCTGATGAACGAGTGGTGGTCACTTTTTCTTTAGCGGGCTATGCCGAACAATCCAAAGTTATTCAAGTACAAGATCAAAATACAACAACCAGCCTCCCCATCCTCATGCTGCCTGTTGCGACAACACAAACATTTGATTCAAGCGTGCCGCAAACGCTAAGTGTTGATAACTCACCCGCCAAAGTATTTATTGATGCCCTCTCTTTAGTGAAGTTAGACGGTACAGAACCCACCGGTGAAGTGACTGTGGAAATCACACCTATCGATCCTACTGTTGATATTGACTTAATGCCTGGTGACATGAAAACAGACATTGGTGCAGGGACTTTGGCTCCCATTGAAAGTTTTGGGGCGTTGAACGTAGTATTTCGTGATTCGGAAGGAAATGACCTAAATCTTTCCGAAGGTTCCAATGCAACGATTCGAATTCCTGTTACCAATCGAACAGGCATAGCCCCTCCAAGTACCATTCCTCTTTACTTTTATAATGAGAGCACAGGCCTTTGGGTAGAGGAAGGCAATGCAATACTGGATGCAACAACCAGCTATTATGAAGGAACGGTAAGCCATTTTTCAACGTGGAATGCCGATATTCTTTATGAACAAGTTCAAATTACAGGCTGGGTTGAAAATGAAGAGGGCGTTAGAATGCCCAATGTTTATGTTGTATCTGAAGGAGATGATTACTCTGGAACAGATTATACCTTTACCGATGCAGAAGGTAACTTTTCAATCGGAGCCAAAACAAATGCCATTGTATTGATCGTTGGTTTAGAGAATGGCGTAAAAACAAATACCGTAAGCTTATCGACAACAACATCTAATTTTGCTATGGAAAGTGGTTTAGTGCTCTCTACAGGAGGAAGCTCCAGTGGTGTAACGGCATCCATTAAATTAAGCTGGGGTGAAAACCCTTTGGATCTTGATTCGCACTACATAGGCCCTGCTGGAAGCGACATACATATTTATTATAGTAACCGAGGTAGCTTAACAGGCGCTCCCTTTGCCAATCTTGATATTGATGATACAAGCAGTTTTGGTCCCGAGGTTATTACTATTTTTAATTTCCCTCAAGCAGGTATTTATCGCTATTCCGTTCATAACTACAGTGGAAGTTATAATCCAGGCATCACAGACTCCCCTGCGATTGTTGAGTTAAATATAAATGGTAATGTCTCATTATTTACACCGCCCACATCTGGTGAAGGTAATAATGTAACTTGGGATGTATTTGAATTTTTAGTGAATGAAAATGGTGAGGTCACAATTAACCCCGTTAACACGTGGTCTGACATCGCGCCAGCATTATAATTAGTCGACCCTAAAACCCCTAAACCCATTGATATAGTTTAACAATACCGTAAAAACTCAACACCATTTTGACCAGTAAATAGATCTATACTTTACTCTTTTTGGTCGAAATAATATTGGTTTTTTATGAAAATATTAAGCTATGTCAATGGATTAGAGCGTTCTTCAGGGCTGACGATTAAATCTATCCATCACGTGTTGAATCTCTTCTTCACTCTCGTCTTTAAAGTCAGTTCCCTTTGGAAAGTATTGCCTCTTAAATTCGGATAATAACCGAAAATTTTCTGTGTGTTTTTTTTGTGCTAGGCTTTTTTAGCGCAAAAAAAACCACACAGTGAATTGTCCGCGTTGATGGCTCTTATTATCTTTTTGTTCTACGCACAACAGATACATTTCCTTCTATTTTAGATAGTTGAAGATCATGCCTGTAACTACTACGTAATGATGTCATTAAATCACCTAGCCCTATAATAAATTCAGTTGGATCAGCTATTGATTTTAATATTGTATCAGCCATATCAACTTGCTCTTTATTACCAAAGCACTGTATGTTAATCAAAGTATTCACTAGATGAAGTTGTCCGTCATTTCTGCCAGGGTCAGAACTATATAATGATAATGCTTTATAAGATTCCATAGTAAGGTTTAGTATATTTTCTAGTTTTTTGTTAGTTAGATCTCTTTTAGATGTAAATTTATGAGCAAATACCCACCCAACAAGCGCAACAATAATACTGATAAGTATTTTTAACGCTTCAACGCCTAATTCATCCACAATAACTTCCTTAAAAAATATAACAAATTTTATTATTTATCTTCTGTATTTTCACGACTCAAAGTATTGGAGGGAATCAATAACAAAAGTATCCAAATTAGATTATATAAACCACTGCTCGCTGATTTTGAAATCGTAAAAGAAACAATGCTCCCCAATATGATGATTGCTAGCATAACCCACCAACCAGGTAAACCAATATCACGAATTCGCTTGACTGTAATATTAACACCAGCATATACCAACAACATCAAAGACAGTCCAAATATCATCAAAAAAGGAACTGTAAACCACTCTCGTAACTTATCTTGAGCCTGCAAAAGGTCTCCGCCAATAATGTGCTCTCCAGCGCCTATCGCCAAAACAATTATAACCCCTAGACCAATAGCTGATAAAACCAAAAATAAACAGTAACCGAGGTATGGCAAACGCATCAAACGCCCTTTTGTAATCGAACCAAAAAGTACCGTTAACATATTATTTATCATCAGCCATTGTCCTTTTTATTGCAAAATATACGTCAAGCTATCGGCGAAGGGCTTTATCCCATCCACGAGTATCTACTTCATTAAAAACTGCACGATCAAGATAGCGCTGATATTGCCTGTTGTTATACCTTCTGTCCTCAATTAATTGCTGTTGCTCTATTCTTATTCGACTCCGCCTTTCTCTTGCCTCTTCTTCGGTTTCACACTGCCTAAAGGCATCAGTCCATCCTTGTGCATATTTAGCGTCTTTTTCAAAACGATTGATGTCTTTTTTAAATCGATCAAAGTCGCTGCCTCCAGCACTTTTACCACTGTGACAGCCATCATCAAAACCATCGGCATAGGCTACGGGATACCCCTCTTTAATCATCAACTCTTTTTCAGTAACACACCCTGAAAAAGCAACTAAACATCCAGTTAAAACCGTTAATTGGCAGATAGCTTTCATTCAATTTCCCCTTTTACTTTGGTTGTTTTTAATCATACAAGTACAACTAAACTTGTAAAAAAAATCGACTACGTTTAAAGCTCGCTATTTTTTAAAGAACGATACCAAATAAAAGCCTACTTGGAAATAAGCATGAATACAAAATTAAGCAGACACGACAACACCATCAAAAAATAGAACCAAGCTTTAACCTCACTCATTACATTTAATTCCTAAGCCCCACGCCGTAACTGCATCACCAAGCTGTTCAAAGCCTGACCTCGGTGGCTCATTCTGTTTTTTTGTGCTTTAGGCAGTTCTGCAGCACTTTTGTTCAACTCTTCCACCCAAAAAATAGGATCATAACCAAAACCGCCTTTGCCTTGCGGTGCGGCTAAAATTTCGCCGTACCAACGCCCTAATCCAATAATGGGAATGGGATCATGGGCATGTTCAACATAGACCATGGCGCAATAGTAACTGGCTTGGCGTTGCGTTTTAGGTACGGCTTTCAGTTCATCCAATAACTTTTGCAAATTGGTTTGATCGGTGGCTTGCTCCCCGTAAAGGTCTTGGGAATAACGTGCTGAATAAATACCCGGCTGTCCCTTTAAAGCAGTGACTTCAATGCCTGAATCGTCGGCAATGGAGGGAAGCCCTGTTTGCTCGGAAGCGTACCGTGCTTTTAGGATGGCATTTTCAATAAAGGTTAACCCTGTCTCTTCTGCTTCCGAATCAAACAACTGGCCTTGAGGCGTTACTTGCCAGCCGTAAGGCGCTAAAATCTCGGTCATTTCGGCTATTTTCCCAACGTTGCCAGTTGCCAGTACCACTTGCGTTACATTTGACATAATTTTATTCTATACCTCTAAAATTATTATTATCAACAACCCCTTAAATAACAGGAACTTATCTTTTATTGACCTAAATCAATCTTTATTTTTGAAAGTGTTGATATTCGCGTTCAACCTAAGTATAGTTCGAACTGTTATACAAAAAAATAAAAAACTTAAGCTGAGGCGTAAAATCATGGGTAATTTTTTAATTTTGACAGGTCTTGTTGTGGTTGCGGTCTTTATTCCAGTTGCCGTGATTATTGGTGTATGGGCAGACATTCTTCCCGCTGCCATTGCAGAAATCAGCAGTATGGTTGGTGTTGCACTGGCCATTATCTACATTGTAGGTGGTAATTTATGGTGTATGTACGGCGACATTAAAACAGGTCGTTACAGCAATAAATAATCACTAACGCCCAACGTTAGTCGAAAAAACCCAGTTTTATACTGGGTTTTTTCGTTTCTATACATTCATAAATCGAACTTCGTTATAATACCCATTAATAAACACGGTACATATTTTTACAAAATATGATCGCGCCTTTTTAAACCACCCTTGCTAGAGTTTTTCATGAGTGACATAAAACCCACACAAACCGCACCAGCCTCCCCCAAAAACACCAAACCTAAAAGCAAGTGGCGCTGGGTTCGTTGGTTCATTTGGTTTAATGCTTTTATTGGATTTATTTTACTCCCCGTCATTGCGGTTATTTTTTATGCCGTTACGATCTACCCAACGTTGCCAGACCCTGCCGAACTTAAAGATGTGAGCTATCAAGTTCCGCTTAGAATTGTGACCGAGGATGACAAGCTCATCAGTGAAATTGGCATCAAAAAACGCATCCCTCTCCAGTATCATCAAATTCCTGAACGTATGACTCAGGCGATTATTGCCTCGGAAGATGAAAATTTCTTTGAGCATGGTGGCGTAGACTACAAAGGGCTTTCTCGTGCGGTGTTTGAATTAATTACCACGGGAGAGAAACAGTCCGGTGGCTCTACCATTACCATGCAGGTGGCACGTAATTTTTATTTAAGCAAAGAAAAAACCTATTTGCGCAAATTGAATGAGATTATGCTCTCTTATAAAATTGAAAGCGAGCTAAGTAAACAAGAAATTTTAGCACTGTATTTAAATAAAATTTTTTTAGGACACCGCTCTTACGGCGTGGCCGCGGCGGCATTAACGTATTATGGCACTCCAATTACAGAGCTTTCGCTGGATGAGTTTGCAATGATTGCGGGCTTGCCCAAAGCCCCTTCTGCCTTTAACCCAATTACCAATCCAAGCCGAGCCATACTGAGACGTAATTATGTTTTACGTCGAATGCACGACCTAAACTTTATTACCCAAGAAGAGATGCTTACGGCACAAGCCGTAGAGGTTCATGCACGACGTAATGGCACAGTTGTGGATATTCGCGCAAATTATGTTGCGGAGATGGCACGTGCATTTGCTTTAAAACAGTTTGGAGACGAGGCGCTTCAAAATGGCCTAACCATTGTAACGACCATCAACAGTCAATTTCAAGCACAAGCCAACACTGCAATCCAACAGGGGCTTCAAGAGTACGAAAGACGCCATGGTTACCGAGGGGCGATTCAAACCTTAGAGGCAGAGATGCTTGAAAACACTAAAGAACTATTAAATACGCTGCAAAGTATTTCAAATTTTGGCGATTTAGTGGTTGGCGTGGTCACAGGGTTTAAACAAACTGACACGCATGTCCTGCTTGAAAGTGGACAAAAAATAACAATAGATTTCAAAAGCATGGCGT
>Ga0256834_1002416_pt1 | contig 11775 bp, 8 predicted proteins | sample 4281140metaG_FD_190536 | JGI IMG/M metagenome (GOLD analysis project Ga0256834, IMG submission 190536) | Hydrothermal vent microbial communities from East Pacific Rise, Pacific Ocean - 4281-140 | ecosystem: Environmental > Aquatic > Marine > Hydrothermal vents | place: Pacific Ocean: East Pacific... | reverse complement strand
CTTGCGCCATGAATGGATTGCCGGTATTCCTCCAGCTCTTTTTCGTGGCAGGCGCCGCAGGTTTGCGGTGAATTGAGCTTGTAGACCGTAGAGCGGGGATCCGATGAGGGAAAGACGTAGTGCGCCGTATGGCAGTCGGCGCAACTGGCGTTGTTTTTCGCATCCTGTTGTTCAGCATGCACGGAACGGGTGTATTGCTTGGTCTGGATGACGAGATCCAGGCTGTCGCTGTGCAGCCAGGGAGTGCGTTCCGGCGCCGCCCCTTCCCCCTGCTGGATGTGGCAGCTGATGCAATCCACGGTTTGCAGATCCACCTTGTGCGGAAGCTGCTCGATATCGGAATGGCAGTCGAGGCAGGTATAGTTGCCGTGAACGCTGGCATGCAGGGTGTCGCCGTCTATGTCCAGGCGGCGATAGGGCGGAGCGCCGTTCTTTCCCAGGGGAACGGAAAAACCTTTCTGACCATGGCAGGAAAGACAATCGGTCTCGGTGATCTCCTCCCGGGCAAGCCGTATTTCTCCCGGCAGCATTCTTTCTGTCCCAGGAGAAGCTGCGGGGGCGGCGGGCGCCGCCGCCACGGCAACGGAATAGACCGCCAGCAGCAGGCTGGCGGCAAGACGCAGGTACAACATCTTCATAGCTTCTGGGTAAATTCCGGATAGGCTTCCAGGCCGATTTCGGCGATATCCGCCCCTTCATATTCATCCAGCTCGGAAAGCCGGATGCCCATGGTTTTCTTTAGCGCCAGCCAGGCCATATAGCTGGCGCCGAAGGTCCAGGCGAAGATCAGCAAAATACCACCGATCTGGGCGAAGAAGCTGGCTTCGGGATTGGAGAACACCACGGCGACCAAACCCCAGATGGCGGCGATGCCATGCACCGAAATGGCGCCTACCGGATCATCGATATGCGCCCAGCGGTCCATGAGAATAATGGAGACCACCACCAGCAGGCCGGCGACCGCACCGATGAAAGTGGCCAGTCCGGGCGTGGGGGTATACGGCTCGGCGGTAATGGCCACCAGTCCGGCGAGAATCCCGTTGAGTCCCATGGTCAGATCGGTTTTTCCGAACCAGAAACGCGACAGGATCAGCGCCGCCATGCAGCCTGCGGCGGCGGAGATGTTGGTGTTGACGAAGATCAGGGACACGGCATTGGCGTCCGCTACCGAGGTGATGGAAAGCTGGGAGCCGCCATTGAAGCCAAACCAGCCCAGCCAGAGGATCATGGTGCCCAGGGTGGCGAAAGTCATATTGGAGCCGGGAATGGCCATGGGTTGCAGGCCGCCGCCGGGTTTTTTCACATACTTTCCCTTGCGGGGGCCAAGGAGCAGCACCCCGGCCAGGGCCGCGGAAGCCCCCGCCAGATGCACCACGCCGCTGCCGGCGAAATCGAGAAAACCGGCCTGGTCCAGTACGCCGCCGCCCCATTTCCAGTAGCCCTGTATGGGATAGATGACGCCGGTCATGACCACCGCGAAGGCCAGGAAGGCCCACAGTTTCATGCGTTCGGCCACAGTGCCGGAGATAATGGACATGGCGGTGGCGACGAAAACAACCTGAAAGAAGAAATCGGCAAAGTAGGAATGGCGGGTGTCGCCGCCGGAATCCACGACCTCGCGCAGGCTGTGATCCAGCCCGAGGAAGAAGCTCAGGGAGGGAAACCAGGCGCTGTCGCTTGCGCCGTACATGATGTTGTATCCCATGAACATGTACATGATGCAGGCGATGGAATACAGGGCGATGTTCTTGGTAAGAATCTCGGCCACGCTCTTGGTGCGCACCATGCCGGATTCAAGCATGGCGAAGCCGGTGGCCATCCACATGACCAGGGCGCCGGACATGAGCAGGAAGAAGGTGTCCTGGGAATAGATCAGTTCAATCAGGGTGATTTCCATGGTGCTACTCGGGTTGTATTTCTGGATGCAAAAGAAGCGGGGCGCCAGCCAGCAGCGTGACGCCCCGCAATGGCTTACTGCTTACTTCTCTGCCTTGGCGGCTTCGGCTTCGGCCTTCATGCGGTCTTTCATGATATTGAAGCCATGGTTGTTGTCATCCGAGGGGCGCCATGCCTTGGGTGGCTTGCCCCCCTTGAACCAACGGTGCATGGGTGAATCGAGAACCTCGTTTAGCAGCGTTTCCATTTTGTCCGCGCCTTGTACATTGCCATTGTCACGGGCATGCGCGATGGCTTCCTTGATTTCCGGCACCATTTCGATATAGAAACGGTGCGCCACTTCGAATACGCCTTCCCAGTGCACATAGTCAGGAGCGAACATGGCAGCGCCGTGACGGGCGCGACGGCCTTCATGATGCCAGAGATAGAAGTAGTTCCACTCGATGGACTCGTTGAACTTGGTCTTGTCGCGCAGACCGTTTTCCAGCATGGCCACATACAGCTTCTTGGCCGGGATCAGGAACTTGTCGTTGAAGGTGGTGACGAAGACATCCAGTTGCTCGAAATGTGCATCGACAATGTTATTGCCGTGGCAGGAACGACAGACCGACTTCATGTCCTGACGGCGCTCCAGCCAGGGCTTGACCTTCTTGCCTTGTTTGATCGCCTTTTCATCGATCTTCACCGACACCGGCGCCCGCAGGTTCCAGGAGATGCGGTCGCCCACGTCGTGGGTCACCGGCAGGTCCTTGGTGCGTGACATATGGCAGGTGGCGCAGGTGGGTGCAGAGTCATAGTCCTCGCCCACGATCCATTTGCTGGAATCCATGTTCATCTTGTCCTTGTGAGCCTTGTAGGCAATACCGTGGGCGGACTCTTCATAGACTTCTTTCTGCGGATGATCCGGGCCGAGATGGCAGCGGCTGCATGCTTCCGGCTCACGCGCCTGGGCGGCGGAGAACTCATGGCGGAAATGGCAGGCGGTGCATGCGCCCTTGGAGCCATCCGGATTGATGCGGCCGATGCCGGTGTTCGGCCAGCTCGACTTGTCCAGGGTGCCATCGGAGTTCACGCGAACGATGGAACCATGGCAGGCGGCGCAGCCCATGACCGTGACCGGCGAAGTGCCGGACAGGGTGGGAGCGCCTTCCACGACCTCGGCGAGCACATTGTCCAGGGAACCGAGAATATCCCCTGCAGTGGAGTGATGGCTGCGGTCGAATTCGTCTACCTCGTATTCATGGCACTGGCCGCAATCCTTGGGGGAGACGATGACGGAGATGACGAAATCCTTGTGCATGATGGCGTCCTTGTCGCTGCGATCCGCCTTGTGGCACTCGTAGCAGCCTACGTTGGCGCCAAAGTGCTTGGAGCTGCCCCATTGCTCGTAGATGCCCGGGGTCTTCTCCCGGTGACAGGACATGCAGGTGGCGCTCTCCCGGCTCAGCTGGTTGAAGCCAGAGAGAATTTTCACCGGTTCGTTGTTGTTCATGGCGACCGTCGTCTCTACTGGTTTCGCCTGCGCCTGCGCCTGCGCTGGCTGGGCGGCTGGCGCGGGCGCCTCTGCTGCTGCCTCTGCCGTCACCTGCGCCTGTGGCGCGGCGGATGGCAATTGTTTGTCTTTCCACCAGCCGCTGGGCTCCGCCAGGGCAGTGGACAGGAAAAGCAGGGACAGAACGCCCAGAATTGAAACCGACCTCTTCATCAGACTCTCCAAATATGATTCATGTGAGTGAAACGCCGAACCCGTTCCCTCCTCTCAATTCCATATGCCGGAATCCCGTGTGATCCAGGCAGGAACGCGGTTCGGATCTCGCCAGAAGCAAAGCAAACCTCATGCCAAATGGGGTTTGTATTTTGCAGCCCGTTCTTCTTTGTTAAGCGCCGGCGCCAAAGAGGTTTTTTGCTGGTTTGTCTGTTTCGCCGGAAAGCGGGATTTTCCCGAAAAGTATGCCGGGAGGCAAAATGCAGCCGAAGCAGAATCTGCCCAATTTGTTGATATAAAATAAAAAAGATGGAAGTTTGCCGCGGCCTGTTGAAATATCCGCCCTGGCAAGCAGGGCGGTTTTGATGCTGTAATCGGTTGGCATGCCAGGGCGCTGAAGCCGGCGCCGGCCGTCACTGGATATGCTTGCGGAAAGCGACATGATTCAAATCGGTGCACCTAAAAAGTGCATGCACCAAACTGGGGCCGGCTGCTTGGCCGCCATGCCTGTTCAGGGTTTCTTTTTTGCGCCTTTCTTTTCCGGCTTTTCTTCCGGTTCCAGGCATTCCCGAAAAATACGCGTCATGCAGGTTTCGCAGCGGTTCTTGTCCAGGCGCTTGTATATGCCGGCAACCGCCTCCGGCTTGGTCTCGAAAAATTGCGCAGCGCCGATTTCGCGGATGAATCCACCCTGGGCCATGAATTGCCAGACCTTGCCCTTCATGCCGCAAAAGTACAGGTTGCCGCCTTTTTTCCGCAGCGCCCTGGCTTCGTTGACCAGCATTTCCGCGCCAGCCACATCGATAAAGTTGGCGCCGGACAGCACCAGCAGAATGTGATGAATGCCTTGTTCCTCGGAGATCTTCGCCAGTTTGTTTTCAATATGATTGACAGAGCCAAAATAGATGGACATGTCGATGCGGATGATGCGTAGCTGGGGACACTGGGGAAGCGGCTTGGTTTCGATGTCGATGAACTTGCCCTTGGGATCGTCCCGGTCGGGAGCCAGGGTGACGATGTCCGGATGCGAGGTGCGGTTGAGAAAAATCACCAGAGACAGCAGGACGCCGATATAGATGGCGAATTCCAGCTCCAGGAACAGGGTGGCGAGAAAGGTCACCACAAGAATGCCGGTTTCCGCGCGGCTGGCTCGCACCAGCACCTTCATTTGCTTGAATTCGATGAGGTTCCAGGCAACCAGCAGAATCACGCCTCCCATGGCCGCTACCGGGATATAGGCCGTAAGCGGCGCCACCAGCAGTACGATGAGCATCAGGAACACGGCGGAAAAAATCGCCGACAGGGGCGTGACGGCGCCGGAAGCATAGTTCACCCCGGAGCGGGTGAAAGAGCCGGATCCGGCATAACTGGAAAAGAAGCTGCCTACCATATTGGATAGTCCCTGGCCGATGAACTCCTGATTGCTGTCGATGCGCTGGTGGGATTTGGTGGCGATGGCTCGGGAAATGGAAACCGCCTCGATCAACCCCAACAAGGCGATGGCGAAAGCCTCCGGCGCAAGCTGCTGGATGGCGGCAAGGGAAAAATCGGGGGAAGACAGGGGCGGAAGTTGCGCGGGGATGGCGGGCACCAGCGCCACGCCATGCTGCTGCGCGCCAAGCACAAGAGCGATGAGGCTGCCGGCGATCAAGGCCAGCAGCAGATGGGGCAAGCGTGGTGAAATCTTTTTCAGCACAATGGCCGTCGCCAGGGTTCCTCCTGCAATGGCCAGGACATACCAGTTGATATCACCCAGCTGATGAAAGATATCCAGCCAGGTATGGGCGAAGGATTCCCCCCGGGGGATCTCCACGCCCAGCACATGCTTCACCTGGCTGGTGGCGATGAGGATCGCCGCCCCGGCGGTAAAACCCACGACCACGGTATGGGAGACGAAATTCACCAGGGTGCCGAGACGCGCCAGGCCGAAGCCGAGCTGGTAAGCGCCGGCGAGAAAGGTCAGGGTCAGGGCCATCTGGATGAACTCCGGCGATCCGGGCTCCGCGTAACGGCTGATGGAGGAGAACACCACAATGGAAATCGCCGTGGTGGGGCCGGATATCAGATGCCGGGATGAGCCAAACAATGCCGCGATAATGGGCGTGACCATGGCGGTGTAAAGACCATATTCCGGCGGTAGACCGGCGATGGTGGCAAAAGCGATGCCCTGGGGCAGGACGATGATGGCGCCGGTCAGACCGGCGAGAAAATCTTTTTTTACGGTGTCCCTGGTGACCAATGGCCACCAGTGCAGAAAGGGAAACAGGAAACGCAGGCTGTTGATCCAGTTCCTCTGCATCAGAAAATCAGGTTCATCACTGTCAGGGATACGATGAGAAACAGCACCGTCATGATGCCGCCGGCGCGCATGAAGTCCGTGACTTTATAGCCGCCCGGCCCCATGATCAGGGCATTCACCTGATGTGTGGGTATGAGGAAGGAGTTGGAGGTGGCGATGGCGACGGTGAGGGCGAACAGCGCCGGGCTGGCGCCGACGCCAAGGGCGATATTCACCGCCAGGGGCACCAGCAATACCGTTGCGCCGACATTGGACATGACCAGGGTAAAGAAGGTCGCCAGCACCGCCACGGCCGCCTGTATCACCCATACCGGCATGTCGCCTACCACTGACAGGGTCTGCTCGGCGATCCATTTCGCCGTGCCGGAGGTTTCCACCGCCAGACCCAGAGGAATGAGGCTGGCCAGCAGGAATACGGTTTTCCAGGAAACCGCATCATAGGCCTCCTCGATCTTGAGTACGCCGGACAGCACCATGCCCACGGCGCCGGTCAACAGGGCCACGGACAGACGCAGGTCCGTGAACAGCACCATGGACAGGGCAATGCCGAAAAACAGGGCCGCCCAGCCCAGCTTGTGGGGACGCTCCTCTTCCTGGGGGAACTCGGTGGTGACCACCACGAAATTGCGGTCTTTCTTCAGGCGGGTGAGGTTGTCCCAGGCCGTATGCACCACCAGGGTATCGCCGGCCTGCAAGGGCAGGTCGCGGATGTTGTCGCCTTCGCCCAGGGTTTTTCCATTGCGGTGCAGAGCCACCATGGCGATGCCGTATACCTTGCGCATCCATACGTCCCGGGCGCTCTTGCCCACCAGGTTCGAGCCGGGGGGGATAACGATCTCGGCGATACCGGCCTTGGTGGCCGCCAGGGATTCGGCAAAAGTGCGCAGGGCGTCCCTTTTTTTGAGCCCGTATTTTTCCACGAAATGATTCAGGTGTTCCGGAGCGGCGACAATGCCCAGCACCATGCCGGGTTCGAATTCGGTGTCACGGGCCAGGGTGTTTGGCCCGATGCGGGTTTCCTGCCCGCTGCGCTTGCTGGCGATGATGCGCACGCGGTAGCTGGTTTCCACGTCATCCAGTTTTTTCCCCACCAGTTCGCTGCCTTCCGGCACCACGACCTCGTACAGGGCGTAATCGATGCCGTAGGTATCGTGCAGATAATCCATGGTGCTGGAGGCGGTGCTGGAGCTGCCTTTCACCTCCTTCTTGCTGGCGGGCAGCACCCAGCGTCCGGCAATGACAAAATACAAAATGCCGGTGGCCACCAGAACCACGCCAATGGGGGTTACGGAAAACAGTCCCCAGGTTTCCATTTGCTGATCCGGAGGCAGGGTGTGGTTGGAGGTCAAAATAAGATCATTGAGCAGAATCAGGGGGGAGGAACCCACCATGGTCACCGTGCCGCCGAGAATTGCGCAAAAGCCCATAGGCATGAGCAGGCGTGACATGGGAATGCCGGAGCGGGCGGAAATCCGGGAAACCACGGGAACGAACAGCGCAGCAGCGCCCACGTTCTGCATGAAGGAGGAAATGAAGGCCACGGTGCCGGAAATGATGGGGATGATACGCTTTTCCGTGGTGCCGCCCACGCGCAGGATAAAAGCCGCAACCTTGGTCATCAGCCCGGTCTTGTCCAGGCCCGCGCCAATGATCATCACCGCAATGATGGACATCACCGCGTTGCTGGAAAAACCGTTGAACAGCTTCTGGTTGTCTACCAGCCCTTGTTCCAGCCCCATGAGGGGGGCGAAAAGGGAGGTCAGTCCCAGCAGCACCATGATGGAGATTGCGGCTACATCCACATCCACGATCTCGAAGGCGAACAGATAGATGGTCAAAACCAGTATGGCGCTTACCCAGGCAATTTCCGTGGTCGGGCTTACCATGCTCAGCCCCAGGGCGACGAGCGCAAAAACGGCGGCGGTGACGATTTGTCGCAGGGGCAAGTGCTTTTCTGGCATAACGGCCTTACTGGGTAGAATATAAGAAGATTATGGAAAGCTAATTATTGTACATCAGCAGGGTTTTGTTCAGCAAGTCAAGTAGCGGCTTTTTGCCGGCAAAAAAGAGAGGTTTTCGGGAATATCAGTTCCTTTTGCTAAAAAAGGGCTTTATGCTCTTTGCCCGGTAGGTATGCGAAACGATCAGGAGGCGGATTTTGTACGGAGTAACGGGTTCCATATCCGGATTGCTGGGTTCCTTTCGCGTGGCGGAAGTCGCCATGCGCTACAGCGAGTTTGTGCCCAGGTTTTACAATCTGGCGAAATCCCTGGGATTCGAGGCAGGAAAGATCATGCCCTCCCGGGCGTTCTGCTCGGACGAAAGCCAGGGCTATCCCATCATTCTCATCGCCAAGCATTTTGGCGCCTTTCCCTTCAATCACGGCCAGGTGGGGGGCATCGTCTCCAACGAACGGCACGCCCCCCATGCGCACCATGGGCAGGATCTGGTGATCATTCACGCCAGTCATGTGGGTTATGACCCGGAATCCGGAAATTATGGCATCTACCGCCGGGTGCAGACCACCGAGCAGGAATTCAGTCTCAGTTGCGGCAAGATTTGCGGCACCCTGGCCTGGTATTCCCAGGAATACCGTTTCGCCAGGGAGAACATTTTTTTGCTGAAGGAAAAAGATGGTCTGCGCATCGTCATCGACAACCAGTTGCTGCACCGGGAACGGCCCGAGGGCCTGATATTGAAGCTGGACAAGTTGATCGAATCCGGGCCGGGGGGCGAGCTTCAGCCCCTGCGCAGTCTTTCCACCTCCAAAGTCTTCCGGGTTGCTCCATCCTTGTGCGAAAAACCGGGGCTGGCGTTGCCTGCCACGGCGGAACCGCAAGCCATGGGCGAGCGCCTCACCCCGGATCTGTTTTTCTTCCGCAAGGACAGCAGCGACCGCATGGACAAGAACCTCATCGACGCCATGCCCCTGATCGTGACCTCGAAATGGCCGGCGCTCACCGCTGCCCAGGTAAATACCCAGGTGGAGTTCGACCGCGCCTTTCGCAGCATTCTCCGTGAACCCGAATATGAGGGAAAGAAGCTGCTGTTCATCTCCGGCCTGCATGTGGATATTTCACCCCGGTCCGGACAGCTTTTTCCCCTGACCAAGTTCATCCCCTGGGCCGCATGCCATCTCCACGAGGATGGCGGCCATGAGACCTGGGAGCAGCAGGAACTGCATGAACGCATCAAGAGTCAGCCGCTGGACAATCCTGACCAGGTGAATCTCGAACAGGCCATACAGTTGATGAAAGAAGCGCAGGAGATCAGGTTGCCCGCCTGAAAGAGCGAATTTGCCGGCCCGGCAATCAGGTGATATCCACCGGCTTGGGTTGATCCGGCTCCAGCTCGCCGCGCTCCCTGGCTTGCTGGATGGCCACGGAAGTGCGCAACGGGCAGTTTTTTCCGTTATCGCATTTGTCGCACTCGACATTGGCCCAGGCCTGGGCCAGGGCGAAAGTGATGCGGGAAAAGAAACGGCGGTTGTCGCCGCCCATTTTTTCCAGGGTTCCGGTTTTTCTCAGGGTATCCATGAACTGCTTCTTCATGCGCGCCACGATGATGGTGATGCCCACCTTCTGCAGCCGCTCGCTCAAATGCAACAGCACTTCCTCGCCGGTGGCGTCCAGGGTATTGATGCCCTCCGCATCCAGGATCAGGTATTCGATCTCCGGGTTGTCCGCCACCATTTCCAGCACCTTGGTTTCGAAATAACCGGCGTTGGCGTAATACAGGGACATATCGAAGCGGAACATGAGGATCTTCTTGCAGCGATCCAGCTCCGGATGCACGCTGACATCACGGAAGGTGCCGTCATGGTAGCGGGAGACAATGGCGATGCGCGGGCGCATGGTGCGGTAGATGAACAACACCATGGCCAGCACCACGCCGATGATGATGCCCTGCTCCAGATGCGGGGCCATGACCAGGGTCAGCACGAAAGTGACCACGGCGACGATGCCGTCATGCTTTTCCGCTTTCCAGGCGTGTTTGACGGGTTCGATCTTGACCAGGTTGATCACCGCCATGATGATTACCGCGGCCAAAGTGGCCTGGGGAAGATGGTAGAGCAGGGGGGTGAGGAACAACAGGGTGATGCCCACCACGGTTCCGGTAACGATGGAGGAGAAACCGGTAACCGCCCCGGATTCGATGTTCACCGCAGAGCGGGAGAAAGAGCCGGACACGGCATAGCCGCCGAACAGGCCGGAGACCACATTGGAAAGCCCCTGTCCCACCAATTCCTGATTGGCGTCGATGCGCTGCCGGGTGCGCGCCGCCATGGCCTTGGCGATGGAAATGGCTTCCATAAAACCGATCAGGGAAATGACGATGGTGGAGGCGATAAGCTGCTTGACCACCTCCCAGTCGAATGCGGGAATGGTCATGCTGGGCAGCCCGGCGGGAATGGCGCCGACGATGGCGCCGCCTCTTGCCTCGAAACCGATCATCCAGGAAAGCAAGGTGCACACCACCACTGCGATCAGTACGCCGGGCAGCCGCGGTTGATACTTCTTCATGCCCCAGATAATGGCGATGGAGAGCACGGAAAACGCAAAGGTAATAAGGTGGGTGCTCTCGGTGGCCGCCTGGATGATGTAGTATACGGTCTCGTAGTGGCGGGGCGCTTTTTCCACCGTGACCCCAAACAGTTTGCTCAATTGGGAGGTGGCGATAATCACCGCCCCGGCATTGGTGAAGCCAACCACCACGGGATGAGAAAGAAAATCCACCAACACGCCCAGGCGCAGCAGCCCCAGAACCAGCTGGAAGATGCCGATCATGATCGCCAGCAGAATGGCGTAGGCCAGAAAGCCCTCGGATCCGGCGGCGGCCAAGGGCTCCAGGGACGCCGCGGTGAGCAGGGAAACGACGGCCACAGGGCCTGTGGCCAACTGCCGGGAAGAGCCGAAAAGCGCCGCCACCATGGGGGGCAGGAAAGAAGCATACAGGCCGAAATAGGGCGGCAGCCCCGCGAGCTGCGCATATGCCATGGACTGGGGCACCAGCACCAGGGCCACAGTGATGCCGGCGATCAAGTCCGCTTTCAGCACAGCCGGATCCTTGAGCTCCTTGACCTGATACAGGGTGGGAATCAGCATTTCCCGCAGGCGGACAAGCAATTCTGGAAAGCTCATGGGGCAGTCGGCTCCTCGTTCTGGTATGGGTTGCGATGATCTGTTTCGGCAGGCTGCTTAAGAAGTCCCTGATCGGGCCCTTATCCCGGCACAGGCCGGGATCCCGTATCCTGATACTGCCGGATTCCGGCCTGCGCCGGAATAACACGGACGGACGTAATCAGGGTTTCTTCAATGCGCCATTGTATAACAAGGATTTGGCCAGTGATATTTTCGCTGGCGCAATATATCTGATGGGTGGATAAACAAAGTTATCCAGGCGCATTCGCCCTCCGGGCGATGGCGTTGATGTTGCTATAATGCTGCGTTTCCAGCGTACGGCGGCTGAATATGGCATATATTGTTGCCGGGTGAACAATAGCGGGTTCTTTCCGTCGCCCTCGCCGTATCAACCATCTGAATCGAGTAATGCCATGAATTTGAAATCCGTTGTGCTCACATCCTGTCTGCTCGCCCTGGCCGGCGGCGCCCATGCCGTGGAAAGGTTTTCCCTGAATAACGGAAATCTTGTGCTGGAAGACATCCCGCCCGTTCCCGAGCAGATAAAACAGGATCTCAAACGTTACCAGAGCACCCGCTCCGGGGCCTTTCTGGACTGGACAAGGGACGGAAAGCAGATATACATCAGCACACGCTTTGGCGATGTGGCGCAGATCCACCGGGTCTCCTTTCCCGGCGCGGCGCGCTACCAACTGACCTTTTTCGACGAGCCGGTGGGCGGCGTCCAGCGCAAG
>Ga0256834_1002415_pt1 | contig 11780 bp, 9 predicted proteins | sample 4281140metaG_FD_190536 | JGI IMG/M metagenome (GOLD analysis project Ga0256834, IMG submission 190536) | Hydrothermal vent microbial communities from East Pacific Rise, Pacific Ocean - 4281-140 | ecosystem: Environmental > Aquatic > Marine > Hydrothermal vents | place: Pacific Ocean: East Pacific... | reverse complement strand
ACAAGAATTCCTTCAGTTTTAACTTAAAATTATCAATAATACCAAAATAGCAACCAGCAGTAACGAAAACTATTCAAGGCTGAAATGTGAGTTGAAAAATAAACCCCGACTTTATAGACAGACTCTACTTATAGTGTAAAACATTTGACTAGTGATTTTGATCAATCATTTTCACTTTTTCCTAGCTTAATGTTCAACGTTTCTTCTCCAAGGGTTAATGAACGAATATCCATCCAGGCTAGTATATTTTATCTTTCAACCACGTACTCTTCATATACTGTTAGAGGAACTACTCTCGCAACCAGAAGTGATGTAATCATTGATATTAAACAACTAAAAATTCCTGTTGGAGTTCAATATGAATTTCCGGCAAAAAAATTAGTGCCCTATGTTAATTTTGGCTTATCAAGTACTATCCACTTAAGTGCATCTACAGAATGGATTAAAGAAGTTGAATATAATAAAATAGTTAGAACTACTGAGCGGTCTGCTTTTGAAGTAGAGTCTCATCAAGTGGGATATTGGGGAGGGGTTGGAGTAAAAAGAACTATTTATGGTTCACTGCAGGCTTTTATAGAAGTTAAATATGAAATAACAGATGGGATTTACCAAGATGCTTATTTGAATTCTAAAGTTAATAATTTAGCATTTTTAATAGGGATAAACTTTTAATATGAGAACAAATCAAATAGTCCTCTTTGCTTCATTATTACTAATGTTAGTAATCGCTTCATGTAGTAAAGATATAATTACGCCCAGAGAGTACCCGAGGGTTAAAACATTGGAGGTTTCAAATATATCTAAAACAGGGGCAACCTTTAATGCGGAAATTATTTATCAGGGAAATCAGAAAATTATTGAGCATGGGTTTGTTTGGATGGAATATAAGGTTCTTAACGAAGTACTACAATCCCCCTCACTTGAGTACTCTGAAAAGGTAGTTATAACCCAGCCAATTACTACAGGTGTATTTAACTCGGAAATTTCTAACGCTTTTGATGCGGGTACTAAATATACTATTAGAGCTTATGCTAGAAGCAATGAATATTTGGTTTACGGGAAATTCATATTTTTTACAAGCCTGAATTAACGTGAGTTTAGATTAAGCGACCAAGTATAGTTGTGAAGTCTAGGCAGTATTCCTTTTTCTATAACCAAACCAATCTAAGGTTTTGGAAAAGTTAGCTTAGTATCTCAATCAACTTCCCCACCTGCGCCCTCCTCGAAAATTGGGTTTCTCCCACTATTCTGGAATTATGTTGAAATGTACTCAACTGCTCTTTCTGAGCTAAAAAGTGTTGTATTTGATGCACAAAATTCGTTGGCTTATCAGGGTCATAATAAAAACCACAATGATCGTTTTCACAAATATCTTTCACCCATCCTTTGGTGTTAGTAATAATAAGCTTGCCTGACGCTAGCGCATCAAAAAACTTATTTGGGCTATTGGTTTCTAGTATGGGTTTGTTAGCAAATGACACATAAGCAGCATCCGTTACATTTAGTAACCGCTTGAGGTTATGCTTATTTTGAAACTTTATAAATCGCACATTGGTGAGCTCAAAGTGTTTAACTAGGTATGTTAGCTTTTCGGTCTGAGACCCAACGCCTATAATAAAAAACACCACTGGAAGTTCTGCTTTTAAGGAAGCATTTGCCGCTGCCAATAAGTATTCTAAATGGTTTGCTGCCCCAATTGCTCCGAAATAAGAAACTACAAATTTATCTTTTACATCAAATAGCTCCTCCAATTCAGGGTTTTTAGTTTCGGGTTTAAAAAAATCTACATCAGACATATTTGGAATTAACTCAACAACTTTATTCGGTTGTCGTAATTCAATTTGGGCTTTAATTCCAGGAGAAAGAGCTATGATTTTTTCCGCATGTTTATATACTTTCTTTTCGAGCCTTTCTAGGTACGATTTTACAAACCTGTTTTTAATTATACCTAGCTGAACAGGTGCTTCCGGCCATAAATCACGCACCTCAAAATAGTATGGGATACCCAACTCTTTCTTAATTTTTAAGGCAGAAAGCCCGATGGTAAGCGGAGTTGAAGTAGCATAGCAAAGATCAACGTTTTTAATCGCTCGAGCCTTTCTTCTTACCAACTTCATAAACCGATAAAAGGCAAAAACACGTTTACTGAACCCAAGTTCATTTTCATAAAAAACAGGCAGATAGTGTACTTTAATTCCTTCAACATCTTTTATTTCTTCATAAGGCTTGTTGTGAGAAGTAATCATTTCCACTTCAATACCATTATCCACCATTCCTTTGGCCAGGTAGTACGACCGAATGGCACCACCCTCTTCAGGGGTTCTAAAATATTGATGGATGTAGAGGATTTTCATTAATTAAAACAAATATAGCCTAATCAACTAAAAGTTAAGCGCCAGCCATTTGTGTAATAGAAGAATCCGCCACAACTCTTGTGTTAAATTTTCTTTTCCAATAGAATGGAGTTTTTGCAATTCTCTTATTTTTTGTTGAGGCAGAAACTTGTGTATAAGATGTTCTTTAGAATTAAAATCCCAATGCTTTTCCTCTTTGAGCCAATCATTCATTGGTAATCCTAACCCTTGTTTTTTACGTGTGGCAAATTCCTTTCCCCCATAATTGATAAGTTGCTCCTTTAACATCCACTTCCCTCCATTTTTGAGTAGCTCATTAGCTTGCATGCTTCGTGTAGCTTTAACTAACTGGCAATCCAAAAAAGGAACCCTTGTCTCAATGGAGTGCTGCATCGTTGCATAATCGGTAATAGCGAGCACATCAGCACCCAGGTAATTGTGTTGGTCGTGATTTAAAACATTTCTAAGGTGAGTTTCATTGCTAAGTCTGGCATCCCAAAGTTTTCCGCTAATTCGGAAACTGTCTGATTGTACAAAATTATTAAAAGTTGTTGATGGGTCGGCATCTAAGGCATTGGCCAGCTTTTTAACCAGGTTTAATTGGTTTGAAAAGCCTGGTATCTTTTTAGCTTGTTTTACCAATGAAAACCAAGATTTGTTTCTGTATTTTAAATAATTATAGAATGCTTTATGTCTATTATAGCCACCGAATAATTCATCTGCACCAGCACCTGAAAGTAGCACTTTTGATTTTCCCACAGCCTTTTGAGCTATTAACCGTGTTAAATAACCCCCACTATCTGCAATTGGTTGACCAAGGGTTGAAACGTAACTATTTAAATCATCTAACGAACTTTCATCAATCCCAATTTCATTATATTCAGCTTGGTAAAGCTTTGTTGCTTTTGCAGCAAAAGCACCATCCCTTGTGTCGAATTTGTTTTTCCCTTTACTTGCAACAGAGAAAACAGGAACGTTTCGATACCCTAATTCTTTGTTTAAAATTGCAAGTAATAAAGTAGAATCCACTCCTCCACTTAGCATAATGCCTGTGTTATTGGCTTCCGAATATTGCTGAACAACCGTATCGATCAATAATTGTTTTATGTCCTGTCTTTCTTCTTGAGTTTGCTCCGGGATAAGCGACTTCTCTGATTTTCCATTTTTGTCTGTTTGCCAAATAGTACCAGGCATTACTTCTTCAATGCCCTTAAAAAATGTTACCGGCCTTGGTGCATACTTATAGGCAAGGTAGTGTGGGATGGCTTCTTCGTTCAGATGCTTTTTTACTAAGCCAGATGCCAGTATGCCTTGGATTTCAGAGGAAATAATTAATTGAGTTGAGGTTCGGTGTAAAAACAATGGTTTGATACCCAAATGGTCTCTTGCGATAAGTAGTTCACTTGATGCAAAATCTATGAATACGAATGCAAACATGCCATTCAGATGTTGAACGCCCTCTGCTCCATTCTTAATTAACCAATAAAGAAGCACTTCTGTATCTGACCTTGTTGTGAATTGAATACCACTTGTTAAGAGTTCATTTCTAAGGGTTTCATAATTATAAATTTCCCCATTAAATATGAGCCCATACCGACCATCTTGGGATAGAAATGGTTGGTTAGAATGATTATCCTTATCTATAATTTGTAAACGGTTTGATCCAAGGAATACCCTACCATTTCCAAAGGGTCTTTCAGTGTGTTGGCTAGCATCTGGCCCCCTATGTTTGATGGCCTCCATCATTTGTTGGATATGCCCTATTCGAGCTTTTTCTTCAAAATCAAGAATTATACTAATGCCACACATATTGTAAAGTTAACCGCAAAGGCCACAAAGAATACACAAATGGCGTAAGGAGTTCTTTGCGAACTTTCCATTTTTAAAACATAGTGCCCTTTGCGGTTAAACTGTTTTTTCATAATACTTACACCAACGGGCAATTTCACATTCTTCGCATTTGGGCTTGCGTGCAATGCAAGTATAACGGCCGTGTAGAATCAACCAGTGGTGAGCTAGTGGCACATCTACTTTAGGAATATATTTAATAAGTTGCTTCTCCACTTCTAAAGGAGTTTTAGCCGTTTGTGTTGCTAGTCCTATGCGTTTCGAAACTCGAAAAACATGCGTATCTACCGCCATTGTTGGTTGGTTATACACCACAGAGGCTATTACATTTGCTGTTTTACGACCTACTCCAGGCATTTTTTGTAAATCTTTGATATCGCTGGGCACAACCGAACCAAACTCTTCGGTAAGCACCTTGGCCATATTAATTAGGTGTTTGGCTTTATTATTGGGGTAAGTAACTGATTTTATTATAGGGAATACTTCATCAAAATGAGAAGCGGCTAAATGCTCGGAGGTTGGAAATTTAGCAAACAGGTTGGGTGTAACCATATTTATTCGCTTATCTGTGCATTGGGCACTAAGCAATACGGCAACTAATAGCTGATACGGGTTCTCGTAGTGGAGTTCCGTTTCAGCTTCAGGGTTATTTCGTCTAAAAAAATCTAGAACAGCTTCAAATCGTTCTTTCTTGGTCATACACAGCCTTTAGTGGGCGGTATGCAAGTTAGTTGATTTTGAATAATTCAGAATATTTTCGAGGGTCGAATTCGAAGGCGTATAGCTAACTTCGCTTAAAGTGGCAACTGTTGATTTAAGAGATTTATACTCTTCCATCAACTCATTATTGCATAATAGGGCTAACTCAATGTCTCGATTTTGCTCGGTTGTTGTTTCGTTGTAAATAAACCTTATAAGGTCAAGTTGGGTAAATGTTTGAATCATACGCAATTTTATGTTGTTTCATCTTTTTTCTAAGATTGATGAGTGCATAACGCATTCTCCCCAAGGCAGTATTAATACTTACATCGGTAGATTCTGCTATGTCCTGAAAACTCATTTCTTGGTAATGTCTCATCAAAATTACTTCCCGTTGGTTTTCGGGTAGTTCTTCTATAAACGAACGAAGTTTCTTTTTAGTATCTTCTTGTACCTGAAAGTTTTCATAAGGGGCTTCCGAGAACTCTAGCGTATTAAAAACGTTCGATCCATCTTCCATTACAATGGTAGGATAACGCTTCTTACGTCTGAAATGGTCGATGGCTAAATTATGGGCAATGCGTAAAACCCATGGCTTAAACTTGCCCTCTTCATTATAACGCCCACTGCGTAATGTTTTAATGGCTTTTATAAAAGTATCCTGTGTGAGGTCTTCAGCGATATATGTATCCTTAACAATAAGATAAATATTCGTGAAAACTTTGGATTTGTACCTATTAAGCAAAACCTCAAAACTCTCTTCGTTACCTTTGATATAGAGCGAAACCAACTTGCTATCGCTTAATTCAATGTTGTTCATGTAAAAATTTGGTTGGTAATCGTAGAGGTTTAAATCATATAGAATTATGTGGTTTTATAATATTTTAGTTCTGTACTAGATTCCAAATGTATAGAATCAATAATTTATAATCAAAGGATTTTTCTAATATTTGCAAATAAATTTCCTTTTGATAACTACTACAACTTAACGTTGTTTTACCCTACCTAACCCTTAAAATTAAAGCACAACGAATGATTCACTGCGGTATTGTGTAAATGACGAATAAATTTTGTAATTGTATTTATCCAACAATACTGATATAATGAGCTCTTATTTGTTGCATTTTAAGAAGCGCAGAAGAAGGTTGGTTTTAAGTAAGTTCAATTTTAATTCTGTAATTGAATAAGGATTTATCATTGGTTATATTTGCGGTTCATGCAAAATCATACAGCCAATATTTCTTCAAAATTAGAAGATTTAGACCCTAGAGAATTTATTCTTATTAAAAATGCTCGGGTAAATAACCTAAAAAACTTGAGCGTTGCCATTCCTCGAAATAAAATGGTGGTGGTTACGGGCTTGTCTGGTTCGGGTAAATCTTCCTTAGCATTTGATACCCTTTTTGCCGAAGGCCAGCGGATGTATGTGGAGAGTCTTAGCTCTTATGCACGTCAGTTTTTGGGGCGTATGGAAAAACCTGAAGTGGATTATATAAAAGGAGTTTCCCCTGCTATTTCTATAGAGCAACGGGTAAATACCAATAACCCAAGATCAACGGTTGGCACGACTACAGAAATTTACGATTATTTGAAGTTGTTATTTGCACGCATCGGGAAAACAATTTCTCCTAAAAGTGGCAAAGAAGTTTCAAGCCATTCGGTTTCGGATGTAGTTGATTACTTGGTGTCCTTTGAAGAAGGTGAAAGGTATATGATTACGAGCCCACATGCCCTAAACAAAAGCAGAACGATTGAAGAGGAGCTAAATACTTTGCTGGGCAAAGGATATTCTCGACTTATTATCAAAGACCAACCTGTTTATATCGAAGATTTAATTGAAGATCCGGCTCAATTAAAAAATGAACCTATGGAGCTGTTAGTTGACAGAGGAGCCATTGCACACGATGAAGATAACCAATACCGAATGGCTGATTCAGTTCAAACAGCATTGTTTGAAGGTGATGGTGTTTGCCATTTGAATATTATAGGAAAGGAGAAGAAAACATTTTCTGATAAGTTTGAACGAGATGGAATACTATTTGAACGCCCATCTGTTAATTTTTTTAGCTTTAACAACCCCTTTGGAGCTTGCGGGCGATGCGAAGGCTTTGGCAATATATTAGGTATCGATCCAGACCTAATTATGCCAGACAAAAGCTTATCCGTGTATGATGGAGCCATTGCTCCTTGGCGAAGTGAAACGATGAAAAAATGGTTGGTACCTTTAATAAACGAAGCTCCTACCCTCGATTTTCCAATCCACAGAGCCATTCAAGACCTTACAACCGAAGAATATGATATTCTTTGGGAAGGAAAGGGGAAATTTAAAGGCTTAAATAAATTTATTAAATTTCTGGAAGCCCGCACCATTAAAATTCAATACCGAGTTATGCTTTCTCGCTACCGAGGGCGTACGGTTTGCTCCGATTGTAAGGGAACACGGTTGCGAAAGGATGCAGCCTATGTGCAAGTTGCAGGCAAAACCATTGTAGATATGGTGTTGATGCAAGTGGATAAACTAAACGCCTTTTTCCAAACAATTAAATTAAATGATCACGATTTTGAAATTTCTAAACGAATTGTGTTGGAAGTGCAGAGCAGATTGGGCTACCTCAATAAAGTAGGACTAGGCTACCTAACACTAAATCGAAAAACAGCGACTCTTTCGGGTGGCGAATACCAACGTATAAAATTATCTACTTCATTGGGTAGTGTGCTTGTAGGTGCTATGTATATATTGGATGAGCCAAGTATTGGCCTTCACCCTAAAGACACGCAAAAGTTGGTGGAGGTGCTCAATGAGCTTAAATCGAAAGGCAATACCGTTATTGTAGTAGAGCACGAAGAGGAAGTGATGAAAGCGGCTGACCAAATAATAGACATTGGTCCAGATGCAGGTGCTCATGGAGGCCAATTGGTATTTCAAGGTACCGTAGATGAAATTGACAATGGAGACACACACACTACACGTTACCTCTCGGGTAGAGATAAGATTGAGGTGCCAGATCGGAGAAGAACTTGGAATAAATCTATTACCATATCAGGGGCTAGAGAAAATAATCTAAAGAATGTAACTGTTGATTTCCCCATTGGAGCACTAACTGCCATTACAGGTGTAAGCGGGTCTGGAAAATCTACCTTGGTTACTAAAATTCTATACCCTGCTTTAGGTAAAATTCTAGGTACTGTTAACATAGCTACTGGCAAGTTTGATCAACTTTCAGGGGATTACAAAGACATTAGCCAAATTGAGTTTGTAGATCAAAATCCGATTGGCAAATCGTCTCGTTCAAACCCTGTAACCTATGTAAAAGCCTACGATGCCATTCGGCAGTTATTTGCCGATCAGCAATTATCGAAACAAAGAGGATACAAGCCTGCACACTTCTCTTTTAACGTAGAAGGAGGTCGTTGTGAAACTTGCTCAGGAGAAGGGTCTGTAAAAATTGAAATGCAGTTTATGGCTGATATTGTCCTCGATTGTGAGCAGTGCAAAGGTCAACGATTTAAACGAGAAATTCTTGAAGTAAACTATAAGGATAAAAACATTAGTGAGGTCTTAAACCTCACCATAGATGAGGCACTAGAATTTTTTAATGAAGTTGCTCCTGTTCATAGAAAACTTCTTCCATTGGCAGAAGTTGGATTGGGATATGTTACCCTCGGACAATCATCCAGTTCACTAAGTGGAGGAGAAGCACAACGAGTTAAGTTGGCCTCCTTTTTGGGGAAAGGAAAATCTGGTAACCAAAACATATTGTTCATTTTTGATGAGCCTACAACGGGGCTTCATTTCCACGATATTAGCAAGCTCTTAAAAGCCATGAATGCATTAATTGAGCAAGGAAACACTGTTTTAGTGATTGAACATAATGTGGAAATAATTAAATCAGCTGATTGGGTTATAGATTTAGGTCCAGAAGGAGGAGACAATGGAGGACAGGTTAGTTTTGCTGGTTTACCAGAGGGTTTAGTGAAGGAAAAAAGCAACTATACAGCTCTGTTTTTAAAAGAAAAATTAGAGGGATAATTATCACATTAAGTACAATAAATATATCATACCTTTACACCGATTTAAATAAAAACCAAGTATTACAAAATCAAATAACATCATGAGTCAGGAAGTTATCGAGCGAATTAAGAATCGCAGCAAAGGTGAACCAGAATACCACCAAGCAATTGATGAGGTTTATCTGAATGTTGAAACAATTATTGAGCAAAATCCTCAATATAAAGAGCTTAATATTTTTGAGCGAATTTCAGAGCCAGAAAGAACCATTATGTTCAGGGTTCCATGGATGGATGACCAAGGAAACATTAATGTAAATCGTGGGTATCGTGTGCAAATGAACAGTGCTATAGGGCCATATAAAGGTGGACTTCGCTTTCACCCAACAGTTACACTTAGTGTGCTTAAGTTTTTGGCTTTTGAGCAGGTGTTTAAAAATGCCTTAACTGGTTTGCCTATGGGAGGTGGTAAAGGTGGTAGCGATTTCGATCCTAAGGGAAAATCGGATGCAGAAGTAATGCGTTTTACACAAAGTTTTATGCAAGAACTTGCCAAGCATATTGGCCATAGAACAGATGTACCTGCGGGTGATATTGGCGTTGGAGGTAGAGAAATTGGCTACTTGTTTGGTATGTATAAAAAAATTAAGAATGAATTTGTTGGTGTACTTACGGGTAAAGGTCAAGGATGGGGCGGTAGTCGTATTCGACCTGAAGCTACGGGTTACGGACTTATTTATTTTGCCATGAATATGCTAGAAGCAAATAATGATTCTCTTAAAGGGAAGAAATGTATTGTTTCTGGTTCGGGTAATGTGGCTCAGTTTGCGATGGAAAAAATTCTCCAGAATGGAGGTGTTCCATTAACAGCTTCAGATTCTTCTGGCTATATTTATGATAAGGATGGTATTGATACCGATAAGCTTGCTTTTATTATGGATTTAAAGAATAATAAGCGAGGTAGAATTAAAGAATATGCTGATCAATACCCTTCGGCTGAATTCCATGCTTCGGATAGAAATGCTGATAGTAACCCCATTTGGGACATTGCAGCTGATTGTGCGTTCCCTTGTGCTACTCAAAATGAGCTAAACGCCAATGATGCTAAAAATTTAGTAAAAAATGGAGTTAAATTATTAGCCGAAGGAGCCAATATGCCTACTACACCTGATGCTATTGAAATAGCTATTGAAAACGGTATTATGTATGCACCGGGAAAAGCATCTAATGCAGGTGGAGTTGCTACTTCTGGTTTAGAAATGTCGCAGAATTATGCAGGTGTTTATTGGACAAGCAAAGAAGTAGATGATAAGCTTAAAGAAATTATGAAGAATATCCATGATCTCTGTATAGAAACAGCTGAAAAGCATGGCTTTAAAGGAAACTATATGGCAGGAGCCAATATTGCAGGGTTTATTAAAGTAGCCGATGCTATGGTGGCAGAAGGAATTTTGTAATAGAAAGTAATTGAGATAATTAAAAAACTGGTCTAGTGCCAGTTTTTTTAATGCTTTGATTAACGTGAAAATAAAAGTAATTTAGGGGTTAAGGATTTTTAGAATGAAGAAAATTTATCTTTTTCTTGCTCTTTTGTTTTTCATAAACTTAGAGTTGTATGGTTCTCACATTGTTGGTGGAGAATTTCAACTGTTACATATACAAGGACAAGAGTATGAGCTCCGCTTGGTTGTATATTTTGATGCCATTAATGGAAACTCAGGAGCTATAGATAATCAGGTGAACGCTCGAATTTTTAGGAAAGTTGATAACATAGGAGTGTTAGATATAACTCTTCAGTTCATTTCACAAAGCCGAATAGAGCACTTTCAGCCCAGTTGTTCCAATGGAGAAGTGATAACAGATCGACTTTTGTATTCTACAGTAATAACTTTGTCTCCTGAATCATTTAATGACCAAGGAGGCTATTACATTGCTTGGGAAAGGTGTTGTAGAAATTATACCTTAACTAATGTAATTAGTGAAGACCCTCAGACGGGAGGGCAACATGCAGGACAAACATTTTACTTAGAATTTCCAGCTGTTATTGATCAAAATGGAAACGCATTCGTTGATTCGTCTCCTCTTTTTACGACACCCTTAAATGATTATGCCTGCCCGAACAGGGAATATTGGATCAATTTTAATGCAACTGATACTGATGGCGACTCACTTGTATATTCATTAATAACCCCATTGAGTACACATAATCCTGTAGCAATCCCTACGAGCGGACCAGGAGCAGCACCTTACCCTGAAGTAAATTGGGCTTCTCCTTTTGGGCTAGAGAACATATTTGATGGTAACCCAGACCTTATGATTAGTGGTGATGGATTGTTGAAAGTGACTCCACAACAGGGAGGACTTTATGCTTTCGGAGTAAAATGCAAAGAATATAGAAATGGAATAAAAATAGGAGAAGTAAATAGAGAGTTTCAATTGTTAGTCTTAAGTAGTTGCCCTGGCAATATACAGCCTTCTATACAAGGGAAAAAAATTACAGATGTTAATTATACAGATGTAGAATTTATGGAAGTTTTTTTCGATACTTCTGTGAGTGATGATAATCGATGCATTAATGTCCGAGTCTCTGATTTAGACTCAGAAAACGTTGGTTCTAATTATACTGAAAACATTTATTTAAAGGCTATTCCAATAAAATTTGACCCAAATGAAGTTGATTTAACCAGTATTCTTCCAGTAATATCTAATGCTACTTTAATAAACGGTAGTTTGGAAGAATTTAATATTTGTTTTCCGGAATGTCCTCTTTTAGATCCACAAGAAGTAGATTATTTTGATGTAGGAATCATTGCCTTTGATGATGGTTGTGCACTTCCGTTATCTGATACTCTTGTGGTAAGGGTTAGAGTG
>Ga0256834_1002414_pt1 | contig 11781 bp, 10 predicted proteins | sample 4281140metaG_FD_190536 | JGI IMG/M metagenome (GOLD analysis project Ga0256834, IMG submission 190536) | Hydrothermal vent microbial communities from East Pacific Rise, Pacific Ocean - 4281-140 | ecosystem: Environmental > Aquatic > Marine > Hydrothermal vents | place: Pacific Ocean: East... | reverse complement strand
AGCGAAATCAACACTCTAGTCACCCATTTCCACCTCGCCGGAAGCGAAGCAGTAAAGCGGGCAACACGTGTCGTACTCTGCCCTAGCGACGACCACTTGGTTTGTGATGGTTCTTTTAACTGGGGTGACGGTTTTATTATCTTTGCCGATGAAAATGCCAACCGTCGCCGTGACCCAGACGAGGAGTTGCTTCGCATCTATCAAAATGGTTTTGAGAGTCAGATATCGATCAATTCAACCAGCGGTCGGCGACGACTCACCTATCAAGCAGATGGCAGCTCCCCAGGCAGCAATGTCACCATCACCTTATGTCACCCACAGAACATCATCAATCCCAAAGCGATCATCATCTCCAACAATGGTAGAACACGTATATCAGAGAGACGCCCTGATGGATCAGCGCTCACTTGCAGTTAATAGATCGGAACTTTGTACCAAGTTGTTTGCCACGCACCCATGACCAGAAACGCTTTTCAGGTTTTGTTGGGGTTTTTCGTAGTTGGCGACGAGTGTTTTTTTGTGGCCGCAGGTGTGGAATATCTTCTGGCGGTAAGCGTGGGCACGGAGCAGAGAATAAAGAGCGAGTGGTGATTGCGGTAGAAATACATGAGCCAAAAGGATTTGGTCGTATACGAATGAAGCGAATAGATGATGCCTCTGCTAATAGTCTTTCTGAATTTGTCTCCGAAGTAGTTGAGCCTGGAGCAACAATCTTAACGGATGCCTGGAAAGGGTATAACGATCTTGAAGAGCTAGGATATAGGCACATCAAAACCAACCTTTCAGACAGCGGTGATCCTGCTCATGTTGTAATGCCTGGGGTGCATAGGATTGCATCATTATTGAAGAGATGGATTCTGGGAACCCATCAAGGCGCGGTAAGCAAAAAATATCTCGACTACTACCTTGATGAGTATACATTCCGTTTCAACCGTAGATCTTCACGATCCAGGGGCCTGCTATTTTACCGCCTGATGCAGCATGCTGTGGCTATGCAGCCCATCTCATATCAGAAGATAGTCGAAAACCAGGATCACAAGATATAGTGGCTACTCACGTTAAGTGGATAGCCCGCTATTTTTATATTGGCTCCTGCCCTTAAAAATCAGAATTATCCTACAGGCCGATTTATAGAACCGTAGTAACATAACGTCAACACTGCGCAGCAGATAAAGCTCCATCATTATAATAATCATCCTCTAAGGAGTGAGGATAGGAGAGTGATATGGATATCACCACACCCAACGTAACCTCGGCTCATGCAAGAGGTTTTACACTTATCGAACTCATCATCGTGCTGGCTATCAGCTCCATTCTATTTTCAGTCGCTATTCCCAATCTGCGTCAGTTTTTTGCAAGCAACCTCCAACGGAGTGAAATCAATACATTGATCTCCCATTTCAATCTAGCTAGGAGCGAAGCGGTCAAACAGGCAACACGCATGGTGCTCTGTCCAAGTGATGATAATGAGGTGTGTGATGGATCATTTAATTGGAATAGCGGGTTCATCATCTTTGCTGATGAAAATGCTAATCGGCATCGTGATGAGTATGAGTCACTTATAAAAGTCTACCAAAATGGTTTTGAAAGCCAAATATCGATCAACTCCACCAACAGCAGACGTCGGCTCACCTACCAAGCCGATGGCAGCTCACCAGGCAGTAATGTCACCATCACATTCTGCAACCTCGATGAGATCATCCCCCCTAAAGCTGTCATTATCTCAAACAGTGGACGGATACGTATTTCTAAACAGCGCCCAAATGGATCTGCTCTCTCCTGTAGCTACTGAATTCTCCATATATATCCCCTTCCAAAAGATAAATTTAATCTAAATAACTCATTTTTTAGGGATAATTTCAAATAAATCATTTACTTTGCCGATATACTTGGCTGGGAGTGTTGTATCAGCATCCATAAAGGGTGGTGAGATATTCATGCACACACTTTATTCTGGCTTGAAGAGAGATCCCGGGACTATGGAAACAACTCAATTTCAACAGCAGCTCCATGCCTATAAGCTATGGAAGACCGATATCATCCAAACCATTGAGGAGTATGGCCCTTGGTTGAAAGAGCATGATATGTCCTCACCTGAATCTGAGAGCCGTATCCAGCATACGCTTGATTCTCTGCGTAAGGATCGCCTTACCATTGCTTTTGTCGCCGAGTTCTCACGCGGAAAAACAGAACTAATCAACGCCATATTTTTTGCCAACTATGGCCGTCGTTTACTCCCATCTGGTGCAGGGCGCACAACCATGTGTCCCACTGAACTCTTTTATGATGATGTACGCAATGAGGCCTACATTCGTCTGTTACCCATTGAGACCCGACTGCTAGAGACACCTCTTAACGACCTGAAAAAGAGTGAGAAAGGGTGGGTACACTACCCGCTTAATGCCAACTCCTCAGAAAACATGGAGAAGGCGTTGTATGAAGTGAGCAACACCAAACGGGTCACAATTGAGACAGCTCAACAGCTGGGACTGTATAACGCCAATCACTATGAGCATCAGGCACAAAAACCCTCACACGTTGATATTCCAAAGTGGCGGCATGCCCTCATCAGCTTTCCACACCCTCTGCTAGAACAGGGGCTGACTATTCTCGACACCCCCGGACTCAATGCACTCGGCAGTGAGCCTGAATTAACACTGAGCATGCTCCCCTCCGCACAGGCGATTCTCTTTGTATTGGCGGCTGATACCGGCGTCACCCAAAGTGATATGGACATGTGGAATAACCACATCAAAGGTTTTCACAAAAGCCGTCAGCAAGGGGTTGCTATTGCTCTCAATAAAATTGACAACCTTTGGGATGAGCTAAAAAGCGAAGAGGAGATTGCCAATGCCATTACTGAGCAGTGCCAAACAACAGCTGAAATCCTCGGTATTGATAACCAAGCTATCTTCCCTATCTCTGCAAAAACAGGGCTATTCGCTAAAATCCGCCAGGATAAGCCTCTATTAGAGAAGAGCGCCCTGCCCACTCTGGAAAAATATCTATCTGAGGATGTACTGGATATAAAACAGCAGATCATTCTCGATACCGTTGGTTCAGATGTTGGGCAGATGTTAGAAGGCAGCCGTAGCATCATCTCAAGCAACCTCAATGATGTAAAAAAGCAGCTGGAGGAGCTAGAGGAGTTAAGTGGTAAAAGCGAGGAGGTGATCAGCAGTTTGATGGAGAAGACTCGCAACGAGCAGTCACAATACCTGCGTGATGTTGATAGCTTCCAGACCAGTAGAAAGAGGCTAAAACTTCAGGCAAAAGAGCTTCAAAATGCCATTAACCTTAATGATATCAATGCACTCATTGTTGAGAGCCGGCGTTCCATGTCAGACAGCTGGACAACACTGGGCCTAAAATCAGTAATGAAACATCTTTTTGAAGCATTACGCAGTGATATGCAATCTGTTGTTACGCAGAGTGAACTAACACGCAAACTGGTGCGTGGTGTCTACCGTAAATTTCAAAATGAGCACGGCTTTACCGTTATTCAACCAAAGATGTTCTCAGTAATGAAATACCGAGTAGAGCTTGAGTTACTCCACCAAGAGGCTGAGGTTTTTCGTAATAGCCCCATCACAGCGATGATGGAGCAGAGCTTTGTCATCAAACGCTTCTTCACTCTCATCGTAAACCGTGCTAACAATATTTTTCAACGTGCTAGTGAGGATATTGACACATGGCTTGGTTCCACTCTTCAGCCGTTAGTTTTACAGATTAAAAATCATAAAGATCTGATGGAAAAGAGATTAAGCAATCTACGAAAAATTGGTCAATCAAGGAGCGCCCTACAAAATCGTGTCGGTGATCTTCAGGATCAATACACAGAGTTAGCACAGCAGCTAACATCACTCAGAAATATGTATAACAAGTTGAACAACAGTCGACCACTTGTTGAGAAAGAGCGGCCAAAACCTCGTTTAGTACATCAAAAACGAGCGTAAAAACCCCTAAGGAACCTCTGAACAAACTATTGATTGCACCACCATGCGGCATTCATTAAACTATTCTGTTGAGCGATAACTCCTTATAGATATACAAGATACCCCTGATGCCAAAATCTATTCCAGCCGATTCAGTTGGGCTGGTTACCGAACAATCGTTAATATTTGATGAGCCACTTGAGTTAATCAGCGGGCGCACTCTCTCATCCTATAAGCTGGTTTTTGAGACCTACGGTGAACTCAACAGTAACGGCACCAATGCACTGCTAATCTGCCACGCCCTCTCAAGTGATCACCATGCAGCGGGTTATCACAACATGGATGATAAGAAACCAGGCTGGTGGGATAGTTGTATTGGCCCTGGCAAACCTTTTGATACCAATAATTTTTTTATTGTCTGTCCAAACAATTTAGGCGGTTGCAAAGGCTCAAGTGGCCCCAACCAGCCCAACCCTGAAACAGGCAAACTATACGGCCCCGATTTCCCGATTGTTACAGTAAAAGATTGGGTTAATAGCCAGCAACGCCTAATGCTAGCACTCGGCATTAAGCAGTGGGCGGCTGTTATTGGCGGCAGTCTGGGTGGCATGCAGGTGATCCAATGGGCCATTGACTACCCATCATCACTAAAACATGCATTGGTCATCGCCTCCGCACCGCATCTATCAGCACAAAATATCGCCTTCAATGAGGTGGCACGTCAGGCGATCCGTACCGACCCTAATTTCCATGATGGGCACTACTATGAGCACAACACCATCCCTAGCACCGGCCTAAAGCTGGCACGTATGCTGGGGCATATCACCTATCTCTCCGATGATGCCATGCGCGCAAAGTTTGATCGAGACCTGAGTGATGAGGGCTTCAGCTACAACTACAATTACGATGTAGAGTTCCAAGTTGAGAGTTATCTCCGCCATCAGGCACAGAGTTTTGTTGATCGTTTTGATGCCAACACCTATCTGTTGATGACCAAGCTGCTCGACTATTTTGACCCCGCAGCCGATTATGATAACGATTTGGCCAAAGCTTTTAGCCATATTCAGGCCCGTTTTCTGGTCGCATCATTCACCAGCGATTGGCGTTTTGCTCCCACCCGTTCACGCGAGATTGTCAAAGCGCTCATTGATGCCAAGCGCCATGTCAGCTATGCCGAGATTGATGCGCCTCATGGCCACGATGCCTTTTTGATGCCAATTCCATACTACATTGAGGTACTCAACGCCTATATGAGAAGAGTATCCGATGAGGTGAATGCATGAGTGAGCTACGTTCAGATCTCTCCTTAATTCGTCAATGGATCAAACCCGGCTCACATGTGCTTGATCTTGGTTGTGGTGATGGCAAGTTGCTACAAGCACTACAAGAGGAACAGGGTGTTGAGGGATATGGTTTGGAGATCGACCCTAAAAACATCACTCAATGCATCCACAATGGTGTGAATGTGATCCAGGCCGATCTTGATGCTGGGCTAAGTGACTTTGCCTGCCAAGCCTTTGACTATGTAATCATGACGCAAACACTACAAGCGCTGCATTTTCCCGATCAACTACTGGAGGAGGTGCTACGTGTTGGTAGAGAGGGCATCGTCACCTTTCCCAATTTTGGTAACTGGCGTATCCGACTACAGCTAGCACTCGGTGGTCGCATGCCGGTCTCTAAGGCACTCCCTTCAACCTGGTACAACACGCTGAATATCCATCTCTGTACTCTGAAGGATTTTGAAGCACTCTGCCAACAGCGTAATATCAAAATCCTAGAACGATCTGTAGTAGATTACGCCTACCAGCCTATCGCTGGCCATAGTCTACTACCCAACCTATTGGGCGAGATCGCAACCTACCGTTGCACTCGACTGCCCTAACCATCTCATACGGGACCACGCCTGTGATACATATACGACTCCCCTACCTATTTGCCCTGCTCACCCTATTCAGTAGCAATCTTCTATTGGCTGAGAACAGCACATCAATATCGGGTTACACCATCCACCACAACGCGCTCTCCACAGAAATGCTGTTGCCAGAGGTCGCAAAGGCGTACGGTATTAAACGCAGTAGACAACGTGCTTTGCTCAATATTTCGGTCATCAAAGACGAATCTGGCACCGCTGGAACAGCTCTCACCGCCGATATTACCGTTAAGGCGACCAACCTCATCGGCCAGTTAAAAGAGATCAAGCTGCGTGAAGTACGTGAAGGTGATGCGATCTACTACATTGGTGACTTCCCCGTGGCTAACCGTGAGCGGGTCAACTTTATCCTCAGCGTAAAACCAGAGGGTGCTAAACGGAGTTACACCGCCAAGTTAAACCAAGAGTTCTACATCGACTAACAGTGAAAAGGAGAAAACAATGGGCGCACATAACAAGATCAGCTACATTGAGTTTCCTGCAAAGGATATCGAAAAAACAAAGACCTTCTTCAGCACCGTATTTGAGTGGTCATTTACCGATTTTGGTTCTGAGTACACAGTCTTCGAAGATGCTGCGGTTAGTGGTGGTTTCTACAGATCTGAGCAGCGCTCATCAGTAGCAACCGGTGGCGCACTTATTGTTATTTTCTGCGAGTCGTTAAAAGAGGCTCAACAGAAAATTGAGCAGGCTGGCGGCTCCATAGTAAAACCAACCTTTGCCTTTCCTGGCGGACACCGTTTCCATTTTACCGACCCCAATGGCAATGAATACGCCGTGTGGTCTGAGACTGAGTAGTCACTCAGCCGTTTGCCAGAGACAATGGAGAGAGTCACCCTATTTGTTGATGTACAAAACATCTACTACACCACCAAACATGCCTACCATTGCAACTTTGACTATAACCAATTTTGGCGGCAGGCCACCGCTAATCGAGAAGTTGTAAAGGCGATCGCTTACTGCATTGATCGTGGTGATGAGAAGCAGAGAGCATTTCAGAACATCCTTAGGGCGATTGGTTTTGAAGTGAAACTAAAGCCCTACATTCAAAGAGCTGATGGTTCAGCCAAAGGGGATTGGGATGTCGGTATAACACTTGATGCCATCGAGTATGGGAAAACCTCCGATGTGGTGGTATTGGCATCGGGTGATGGGGATTTTGATCTATTGGCACAGCGGTTAAGATCCGTCCATGACACCACTGTTGAAGTATATGGTGTGCCTCAGCTAACAGCGAGATCACTCATCAATGCGGCATCACGCTACATCCCCATAGAAAAAGAGCTGCTGCTTAACAAAGCGTAAAAACTTAAACCATCTCCTTAAGGAAGCTCTGAATAAGTCTGGTTGAGTTTAGGCTGAGAAGAAATTGCTCCAATTTCAGCCAGTATAAAACAATCATGACTTGTTCAGAGTTTCCTTAAGTCTATTCTTGTTAAGCCCAAACAACTTCAAAATATCCTCCAACACCATATATCCCGCCGGTATCAGAATCAGACTGAGCAAAGTGGCGTAGAGGATGCCAAAACCGAGTGATACCGCCATTGGGATGAGGAATTGCGCCTGGGTACTCTTCTCTAGCAACAGCGGTATTAGACCAAAAAATGTGGTCAACGAGGTGAGTAAGATCGGCCGAAAACGGGCGACACCAGCGGTTCGAACTGCCTCAGCTAACGCCATCCCTTCGCGGCGTCGGCGGTTGATCCAATCAACCAGCACCAAACTATCATTCACCACCACACCCGATAGCGCCAACATACCCATAATGCTTAGCAGGCTGAGGTTCAGTCCCAGCAGCGCATGGCCAAAGATCGCACCAACAAGACTGAATGGGATAATCATCAAGATCACAATCGGCTGTGTATAGGAGCGCAATGGAACCGCCAACAGCACATAGATGCTTAAGAGGGAAAAGATGATGCCATAAAAGAGCGAGCCAAATGATTCACTCTGTTCACGCAGCTCCCCCTCAAAGCTGTAGCGAACCCCAGGGTATTGTTGCAGCAGCTCATCTAAATAATGTTTCAGATCCTTTGCGATGGCGTTGAGATCAACCTCTTTTTTATTAGCATCGGCGGTGACATTAACCGCCCGTTGGCGATCAATCCGGCGGATGGTGGCAAAACCCTCTCCCAGTTGAATATCAGTGACATTGCTAATGGGTACCTCATCCCCTTCGGCGGTACGAATCGACATCGAATCAAGCGTTGCCAGTGAGGCTCGATCTTCACGTGGATAGCGCACCATCACCCGCACATCATCACGACCCCGTTGAATGCGTTGCGCCTCAGCACCAAAAAAGGCTTGGCGCACCTGCCGGCCTAAATCGGCTGAAGATACCCCCAGCAGCTCTGCTTCAGGGCGGATTTTTAGTGTGATTTCAGGTTGCCCTTGCTCGAAGGTGTCTTGAATATCATAGAGACCGGCATACTTCTCCAACTGGAGTTTAACTAGACCCGTCACCTCATTCAGCACCTCAAAATTTTGCCCCGTCAGCTGTACGTTGATGGGGTCACCACCACGACCAATCTCTGCGCGAAAATTAAGCTCCTTAGCGCCAACAATCGGGCCGATATCTTTGCGCCACTCATCAACCAACTCAGAGGTGGTGATGGTCAACGTACGCTCTTCTGGCGGCATCAGCTCTAGACTTACCTGCCCCAACTCAGGGCTGCCGCTGCGTGGCTTACGCCCTGCCCGCCACCCCACGCTGGTCAGTACATGGCGAATCACTGATTCATTCGTCTCAGGATCGGTATATTTGATCTTTAGCTGCTCAGCAATCTCCGCCATACGGTAGGTCTGTTCTGCCGTCTGTGCCTCTGTGGCTCCTCTCTGCATCTGTAGCGTGGCACGGGCAGTCTCGCTCTGCACACGCGGAAAAAAGGTAAAGCCAAATCGACCACTGGCAATAAAACTCATCACGATCAATGTGATGCCAATAAAAATCACAATGGTTAAATAGCGGCGACTGATCATCCAATCCAAAACCGGACGGTAGTATTTGAGGATGAAACTTTCCAAACCATCTGCCACCGCCATCTGTAGACGCTGAAAAGAACCCGTCTGTTTTTTATGATTGATCTGCACATGAATCATATGGGCTGGCAAAATCAGCTTCGATTCAATCCATGAAAAGAGCAAAACGGGGATCACTACCAGAGGAATTTGACTAAAAATCGGCCCTCGGTATCCGCCTAAAAACATCAACGGCATGAAGGCAACCAGCGTGGTCAGCAGACCAAAAGTGACCGGCACCGCCACCTCCTGCGCACCACGCACCACGGCACTTACTCCCGTATCACCTCGACGCATGTGTGAGTAGATATTTTCACCAGTAATGATGGCATCATCGACCACAATACCTAGCATCAAAATGAAGGCAAAAAGGCTAACAATATTGATGGTGACACCCATTGTCGGCATCAACAGTAGCGCCCCCATAAAGCTAACGGGGATGCCCAAACAGACCCAAATGGCCACTTGCAGCCGTAGAAAAAGCGCCAAACAGAGGAAGACCAGCAGACCACCCTGCCAAGCACTATTGAAGAGGGTTTCAATACGCAGCTTAACGATATGTGAGCGATCACGCCAATAACCCAGCTCAATCCCCTGCTGCATGCGCCCTTTACTCACTTCAACATAATCACGCACTGCACGACCAATATCGATAGCACTCTGATCACCGATACGGTAGACCTCAATCAACACCGCAGGTTTACCATTAAACAGAGCAAAGAGTGGCTCCTCCTCAAAGCCGTCGTGGATTTGGGCAATTTCACCCAGAGTGAGATAGCTGCCATCATTGGCGGTGAGGATTTTGATCGCAGCAAACTCATCAGCACGATAGGCCTGCCCCTTGGTGCGCAGCATGATCTCACCACCTTGGCTCTTGATAGACCCCGCTGGTAGATCAACTGATGAGCGGCGAATTGCCTGCACAATATGGTCAAAGCTGAGGTTGTAGCGCTTCAGCGTATGCTCATTGACCTCGATAGCGATCTCATGCGCCCGTACTCCCATCAGGTCAACAATGCTCACCTCAGGCAGTGCCACCAAATCGTCACGCACCTGCTCACCCAGCTGGCGCAGCTCCCTATCAGGCAGATCAGCTGATACCATCACACTAATCACCTCACGGCGAAACTCCTGTAGGCTGTAGATTGGCCGCTCCACCTCATCAGGAAAGGTGTTGATGGCATCAACCTTATTTTTGATATCATCCATCACCGCACGCGGATCACGCCCCTTGGCCACCTCCACCATCACCATGCCGGCACCCTCGAAGGCGGTGCCATTGATATGCTCAATGCCACTGATATCACCAATAGCCTCCTCGATACGCACAATAGCCGCCTGCTCCACTTCAGCTGGCGTCGCACCACGGTAAGAGACGGCAATGTTGATCAGGTCACGCTCAAACTCAGGAAAGACCTCAAGCGGCAGGCGCTCCAGCATCGACCACGCACCAAGCAGCAAAATTGCCACCATCAAAATATTAGCAGCCACCTCATTACGGGCGAACCAGTTAATCATGCCGTGCACTTAAGGCGCTCCTACTGGCTCAGCAGAACTACCCACTTTCACCTGCGCACCATCAGGGGCATAAGAGAGCGCCGTCAGAGAGATGCGATCACCAGCTGCAAGACCACCACGCACCACTACACTCTCTTTATCCCCCCAAATGAGTTTCAATTGACGACGTTCAATGCGGTCATCAGCAGTTATCACCAACACCTCATCACCTGCACGCAACGCTTTACGAGGAAGCACAAAAACACCATTCAATATCTGGCCAGGGATCTCCGCTTCAACAAACTGACCTATTTTTAACGCTGCTCTGTCATCCGACCTATTTGAGTAAGTGTTATCCACTTGAGCAATCAAAAATTGCTGGCGGGTACGGGGGTCAATAGTGCCCTCAGTTCGCACAATACGCCCCTTCCACTGGTAGCGTTGCTCACCAATTTTTGAGGAGAGTATCACCGACAGCGTCCCACTACCCTGCCCCTCTGGCAGGCTCAAAAATTGTGCTTTGCGGTCAGTGATCGGCAGACGAATCTCGATAGAGTCCACCGCATAGAGAGTGGCTAAAACCGTGCCTTTGGTGACAGATTGGCCAATATCAACCCGTTTCTCAAGTACACGGCCCGTATAAGGGGCAACCACCTGAGTCCTCGCCAAATTGAGCTGCGCCGTATCACGCTGTGCCTGTTTCAGTTTCAGCTCAGCCTGTAGCACGCGGCGCTGCGCAGGAATAAGTTGCAGACTATTTTGTAGACTCTGTAGCGAGGCTTGGCGCAACAGATATTCACGCTCGCTCTGCTCCAATGCACTCTGCGCGACTGTGCCCTGTTTGTGTAATTTACGATGGCGGCGAAACTGTCTCTCAGCAAGATCAAGATGTTGCTGCTCAATCAACTCACTCTTTTTTAGGTTATCTGCCGTAGTTGCCAACTCTGCCAAACGAGCGGTTACACCCGCAAGTGCAGCCTCAATATTGGCCAAAGCCAACTGATACTCCGCCGGATCGATACTTACCAACACCTCATCAAGTGCAAAAAAACCGCCGTTGCGAAAATTGGCAGCCGCCTCAATCACCCGCCCTGCCACCTCAGAGACCAAGGTACTCTGCGTATGCGGCATCACCGTACCTTGAGATTGCACTCTAATTTGATAATCGACAGGCTCAACCGTAAATACCTCAACCAAAGGCAGCACCGGCTTATGCACACGGCGTTCCGCTTCTGGCGCACTCTTTATCAGAAAAACAGCCACAGCAATGCAGACCAGCAAAATAATTATCGGGCCAAGAATTTGCAACAGTCTCTTCATCAAATGAGCACTTCTATTCAAAGATGGTTGGGGATGTGTAATGTACCATAGCGCCTCAAACAAGGTTTGCTATAGAGG
>Ga0256834_1002413_pt1 | contig 11783 bp, 4 predicted proteins | sample 4281140metaG_FD_190536 | JGI IMG/M metagenome (GOLD analysis project Ga0256834, IMG submission 190536) | Hydrothermal vent microbial communities from East Pacific Rise, Pacific Ocean - 4281-140 | ecosystem: Environmental > Aquatic > Marine > Hydrothermal vents | place: Pacific Ocean: East Pacific... | reverse complement strand
TATGCATCAGGCATCACAGGAGGCACAGGAGCAGGTACAGGAAATGTAGCAGAAACATTAAGTAATGTAAGTGGTGGTACGTTGAATGCTATTTATACAGTAATACCAACTGCAATAGGTGGATCGAACTGTGAGGGAGCTAGCTTTATAATGACAGTACCAATAAACAGCAAGCCTTTGGCAGCTACTGTGAACACAGTAGCTACGAATGCCTGTAGTGATGTTGCCTTTACGATTGCGCCTGACAATTACATTACGAATGGCCAAACGCCAGGAATTTATACGTGGACAAGTTCGTATGATGCAGGTTTGGTAGTACAGGTAGCAGGTAGTAGTCCTGGGAATATAACGGAGACATTAAGAAATGAAAGTGGTGGATTACTCTATGCTACATACACAGTAACTCCAAAGGAAGGTGGTTGTATAGGTAATGCATTTGATATCCGTATAGGAATAGAGAGTGAACCAGATGCAATAAATGTAACGACCTCGGCAGAATGTAGTGATATAAGTTATACGGTTAATCCACAGAATTATATTACGAATGGAGTAACGAGCGATTTTGCATGGGCCGCAGCCCCACAAGCAGGGTTAGTATTAGTAAGTGGTGGCAGCAGTTCAGGAGTTATAACGGAGACGTACAGGAATGAGACGGGTGGCACGCTGAATGTGGTTTATACGGTAACGCCCACGGCCACAGGAGGACAAGGATGTGTAGGTGATGTGTTTACGATTACCATACCTATTGACAGTGAGCCAGATGCACTGGCGACCCAGACGTTGGGCAATGAGTGTAGTGATGCAGGCTTTGTGATTACACCCCAGAGTTATATTATGAACGGGGTGTTGAGTAGTTTTACTTGGACAGCAGCTTATAGTGGCTTAACTGGAGGAGCAGGTACTGGTACTGGTAATATTTCTGAAACCTTAACCAATATTACAGGAGGAATAGTAAACGTAACTTATACTATTACACCAACAGGATTAAATGGTTGCTTGGGTGATAATTTTGATCTTGTGTTGCCTATTGAGGCAGAACCTGTTGGAAATGCAGCAACGGAATTAAATGTATGTAGTGACGTTGCATTTACGGTTAATCTGCAAAATAATATTAATGGCAATAATAGCATAGCAAGCAGTTTTGTATGGACAGCAAGCTACCCAGCAGGAGTTACAGGAGGTGTAGCAGCAGGTGTTGGAAATATTTCGGAAACTTTAAACAATGTAACTGGTGGAACTTTGAATGCAGTCTATACAGTAATTCCTTCTGCAGTTGGAGGAAATAATTGTGCTGGAGATGCCTTTATAATCACTGTTCCAATTAGCAGTGAGCCAGTTATTGATGCATCCGATGAAATATTATGTAGTGGTGAAACTACAAATATTGCAATAAGTACAATAAATGGAGTAACGGGAACTCTGTACAATTGGGTTGTAACTTCTTCTAATAATGTAACAGGGCAATTAGATGGCACTGGTTCAATAATAGCACAAACTCTAACGAGTACAGATGGGCTCAATACGGGCAATGTAGAATATACAATAACTCCAATTGCCAATGGATGTATTGGCAACCCTCTTGTAATAGTGGTTAAAGTAAATCCTATTGCCACGGTTTCTGTGCCAGTAGATTATGCTATCTGTGAACCTTCATTAATTCCTTTGACTGGAACCATTGGTGGTGGAGCCACTTCAGGTGTATGGCAAGTGATTTCAGGCAGTGGCGTTCTTTCGGCTAGTTCTGTTACTGGTAGTATAGTTACTGCCGATTATTCTCCATCTGTTTCAGATGTAAACACAGTAGTTGTACTTCGATTGATTACGATTGATCCGGATGGGCCTTCGGAACCTTGTACTACTGTTTCTGATGATATTAATATTACAATTGATGAATCTGCTAAAGTAGATGCTGGAGCTGATTTTGAAATTTGCGAGAATGAAATTGCCACATTGAATGGAAATGTATTTGGATCGGTAAGTACAGGCACATGGAGTATAATAAGTGGGGGAGATGGCACGTTTGATAATGCAAATAATGTGGTAACCAATTATAATCCTGGAACAAACGATATTCTTAATGGAGCAACCGTTGTTCTAAGGCTAACATCAGCTGATCCTGCAACTACTTGCGGAATTACATTTGATGAAACTGTACTTATTGTAAACAAACTTCCAGAAGTGTTGCTTACAGGTTTAAACCCTATTTATCAAGAAGATAATGATCCAGTGCAATTAACAGGATTTCCAACTTCTGGAGGGGTTGGAGTATTTAGTGGACCTGGTGTGATTGGAGATACGTTTGATCCAAGTGCTGCTATTTTAACACCAGCAGTTAACACAGTGGTTTATACATTTACTAACTCATTAACAGGTTGCACCAATTTCGATTCATTTGATGTAACGGTTAATCCAATAACCAATGTTGATTTTACCATTGAAACATCTGTAACTAATGCGTCTGATGAATTAGAAATTTGTAGTAATAATGGGATTTTAGATTTAATTGGGCTACCAAGTATTGATGCCGGATTGGCTGGTGATTTCTTTAGTTCTATTTCTGAAATGGACGATAGAATTACAAATGTTGGCAACGATTATTCAATTGATACAGATGGTCTTCCTTCTGAAACATACGACATCACTTATTCATTTACGAATATTTTAGGTGCAGTTTCTACTAAAACAAGGTTTATTAAAGTGTATCCGGGACCTCAAAGCGATTTTGATATAGGTAATTACTGTGTAGATAGTCCAATTGTGTTTACTGATATCTCCACAATAGATTCTAGTCCTTATGGTGGAGCAATAGTTCAATGGGATTGGAAATTTCAGAAAATTGGGGAATCTAGTTTTATTGTAAGTGCTGACCAAAACCCATTAATCTTCTTTAGAGATGAGGGTGATTATAATATTACACTAACTGTAACCACAGGACAAGGTTGTGTATCCACCTTAACCCAGTCAGCCTTTTTTGGAGCTGTGCCTAGTGTAACATTTGGTACTGAATCGTTTTGTAATGGAGATGCAACAAATTTTGTAGCATCAGTAGATTGGGGAGTTCAAATACCAAGTGCCATTACTGGCTATACTTGGAGTTATGGAGATGGAACTGAAGATATAGATACAACTATTACAATTTCTCATACATATCCTGGTTTCTCTACTTATACGGCCACAGTAACAGCTAAAACAGAAGAAAATTGTGAAGCTAGCGAAACACAATCTATTTCTATTTTTCCATATACAACTTTAGATGTAACAACCGAGTTTGAATATATTGAAAGCTTTGAAAACCCTAATCATGGTTGGGTGGCAGGAGCTGAACTAGGTACACCATTTAAGGCAGCCAGTGATACCAGTTGGTTATTGACTACGCCAAATGGTTCAATAATTAACTCTGCTTCTGATGGTGTAAATTCTTGGTGGACAGGTAAGAATTCTGGCACCTATTATAATGAAGAGCAATCTTACATTAATGCACCTTGTTTTGACCTAAGTGCATTGGATAGACCAATGATATCATTAGATACTTGGACAGAGACTAATGATGGCTCAGATGGTGCACTTATCCAATACTCTATTGATGGTGGGTTAAATTGGGTACTTTTAGGAGATGTGGATCAAGGAATTAATTGGTATAACCAATCGAAAATTTCTGCAAACCCTGGTGGTGGGCTGAACGGGTGGAGTGGTAGTACCGGAGAATGGGTGACTTCACGGTTTTTTTTAGACGATATTCCAACTGATAAACTAGACCAGGTGAGGTTTAGGGTTGTATTTGGTAGTGTACCTGTTGGCGATTTATTTAATGGGTTTGCATTTGATAGAGTAAATATTAGAAACAGGGACAGACTTGCGGTTGTTGAAAACTTTACCAATTTGAGAAGAAGTGGGGTAGATGATTTTTACCAAATAATGGCTGATTATAAAAATGAAAGGCCTTTGGATTTTATTTACATAGATTATCATATTCCAGACCCAGAGACTGATTCATTATATGATGATAACAAACCTGAACCTGTAACCAGAGCGAATCTTTATAATATTTCTCAAACAAATAATACCGTATTAGATGGAAATCAATATCAAGGGTCACAAATATTTGATATTGATTTGATTAAAAAAAGATCGTTGGTTGACCCGCAATTTGATGCTGCCATTGAAATATTGCCTTCGGACAGCAAATCGGTTAGTATTAAATGGGATATAACAGCCAATATGCAAATTAATACACCAATTATTGTCCAGACTATTATTGTTGAAGAAGAGATAGAATATAATGGCAAAATTATATATAATGTAGTTAAGAAAATGCTTCCTAACCCTGCGGGTTGGTCTAATAGTGGCCCTTTTAATGCGGGAGACAAGTTTAGTTCACAACTTGATTGGGTGATAGATGTACCACTTTATAGTTCGGATAACCTTGCTGTTATAGTGTTTGTGCAGGAAAAAACGGATGGTAGTGTTCCTGGTGAAATTTATCAGGCTACTTATATAAAAATAACTGATCCTAAAGATCCACCATTGATTTTGGGTCTGGAAGGAGTTCTTACTCATGCGGCTGAGGCAATTGATCTGTACCCAAATCCAGTTGTGGATATTCTACACTTTGAAACAGACGATGTAATGAGTGGGCAGTTAGAGTGGAAAATTATTGATCAGAGAGGAGTAGAGTTTGCCTCAGAACAGTTCTACTTTGTGAATGGTAGATATGATTATGATACAAGCCAAATTCCAAATGGAATATACTATTTAGTAATTCAATCGAAGCAAGGTGCCTTAACTTACGATAAGTTGATAATAATGCACAGGTAAGAGGAGTAGAAACTGGGAGATATTATGAGAGCGATAGCCTTTATGTAAGCTCTCTAATATCTACTGGAATTACCCGAGAAACCCCTTGTTCAACCATCGTTATACCATAAATTATATCGGTACTTACCATTGTTCTCTTGTTATGAGTTACTATGATAAACTGAGATTCGTCTGAGAACTCTCTAATAATCTTATTGAATTTATCAATATTGGCATCATCCAAAGGAGCATCTACTTCATCGAATATACAGAAAGGAGCTGGCTTTAAAAGGTAAATGGCAAAGAGCAAAGAGGTTGCTGTAAGTGTTTTCTCTCCTCCGGAAAGCTGATTGATACTCAACGGTTTTTTCCCTTTCGGTTTTGCAATTATTTCAATGGCTGACTCCAATGGGTTAGAAGGGTCTGTTAATTTTAAATCACATTGATCCTCTTCTGTAAAAAGAGACCTGAATACTTTAATAAAATTTTGCTCAATTTTTGCAAAGGCATCTAAAAATGTAGCCTTAGCAACTAAATCAATTTCACTAATGGTAGAAATAAGCGATTCTTTAGCTTTTTCAAGGTCTTCTTTTTGGCCTGAGATGAAATTATAGCGTTCCTTAATTTCGTCATAGGCTTCTAGCGCCATAGGGTTTATGGAGCCTATTCGCTCAATTTTATCCTTTAAAGTTTGTACTTCCTCGGTTAACTGATCTATATTATATTCAGTTTCAGAGCCATCCGACTCCTTCATTATATCTTTTAAATCTACTTCAAATTCAACTTTTAAACGTTCTTTAATAGAACTTAATTCTAGTTTTTTCTCATTAAGCGCATTGGTTAGTTCGAGAATAAATTCATCAATGTTTTCACGTTGATGTTGAATGTCCTTATGGTCATTTTCAGATTTTTCTATTTCACCTCGGTGGTGATAGTACTCTTTTTCAGCTTCATTAACGCCAAGCTCAATGGCTTCTTTTTCTTCGTATAATTCAAGTAGCTTATCGTCATTAGATTCCGAATTAGATAGAAGCTCCTTAATCTCAGTATCGTTCGATTTTAAGTCAATTTCATTCTTTTCAATTCTGTTTCTGCTAGTTTCAAATGTGGTTTTCTTAAATCCAATTTCTTGTTCTAAGCTGTTAAGCTTATTTTGAAATTGATGAATTTTTATATTGTTCTCGTTATAAACTTTTGCTCTCTCACTTAGCTCTTCGTTATGTTGTTCGAATAGCTCTTTTAACTCTAATAATTGATTTTTACTTTCTTCTATTTCGAGTGAAAGGGATTCGCTTTTTGGCAATAAATCTTCATTCTTTTCAGTAATTAGCTGAATTTGTTCCAGAAGTTCTTCTTTATCTACATCAGTTTGGGAAATGAGCGATGCAAATTGTTCTTGTTTTGTTGTTAGGGCAATGTACTCATCATTAATTAGTTTAAGTTCTTCTGATTTATCATGAATAAACTCCTTTTTTATGGTCAGTTTTAACTTTTCTAATTCTGCCTGACTGTCATTAAGTTCGCTATTTACTTTGGTTAATTGCTTGTCTAGTTTTTTTATTTCCTTTGCAAGGTTTTCTAAATTTTTAGCTCGCCCAATTTTCTTTCCTTCAAACAAACCTACCGAGCCACCAGATAGACTGAGAGGTTTCTTTATAAACTTGCCTGATTTAGTAATAAAAATAGCTTCTTTGATGGAAGGAAATGCTTGATCGTCAGCATTTAACATATAAACGTTGTCGAGTAAATGAGAAATTAAGAGTTTGTACTTATTATCAAACTCCATGATTTCTGTAGCAGGAAAGGCATTTTCAATCAAATGGCCAGTGGTAGGAGTGAAGCCCTGAAATGCCTCTAAAACGAAAAAATTAGCTTTCCCTTTTGATGCATCACTTAGTAAATTAATTGCCGAAAAAGCTTCTTCGTATTTATCTACCACATAGTAATTAAGGTAAGGTTCAAGGTAGTTTTCTATGGCTACTCGATAATCTTCACTACAAGTAATTAAATCTGAAAGTAGGGGTGCTTCTACATTCCAATCTGGTGTTTTCTTTAAAAATTTAATAGCCTCAGGAAATCCTTCCAGATTATCAACCAACGATTTGGTTAAATTATATTCATTTTGTTTCGAATCTAATTTTCTTTTAATATCAGCACTTTCATCTTTAATTACCGAAATGGTGTTTTCTGTTTGGCCAATCCTTTCTTCTAATCTCTTTTCATCTTCTTCCAGTTTTTTGAGCTCGCTTTTTTTAACGCTTAACTCTCCGGCTAGGTTTTTAATTCTATCATCAAACTCTTCTAGGTTGGCTGTTTTTTGAGAACTTGCCGAAGAAGCTTTTTCTAGTTGCTGTTTTAAAGAAGAAAGTTGAATCTCGTTTATTTCAATAGCTTTTTTAACCTGGTACAGGTTTTCAGTGTTTGATTGATGTACTATCTCAAATGCCTCAGCTTCTTCTTTCGACTTTTGTGTAATGGCTTGTTGTGTTTCTTTATCGTTGTTAAACCTATCGAGCATTAGTTCCAATTCGCTAAATTGCTTTTGAACGGTTTCGTATTCGGTATTTAAGCTTTTAATACTAAAAGAAGCTCGCTCGTTGCTCTTTTTGTCTTGCTCAATTTGAGATCGAATGTTCTCGCCTTTATCGTTTAAAAAGCGCAATCGTTCGTTTTCGATTTTTTTATCACTTTCATACTGCCTTATATTATTAACATGTTCGTTAAGTGATTTTTGCCTGGATGAAAGAAGCTTCTCCTTTGTAATTAACTCCTTTTTTAATTTAGCTATAACAGCTTCTTTTTCGGCTACATATTTACCAAAGTTAAGCTTTTTGTCTGTTTCCTGTTCAATTTGCTTTGTAAGAGCATTATAGGCTTCTGTCTGGGTTTTAATAGATTCTGATGCAAGCAATAAGCTCTTCTCTTTATAATCTTCTTTCAGCTTAAAATAACGCTCAGCTTGCCTTGCTTGTTTTTCGAGTGACTTTAAATTCTTCTCAATTTCGAATAATAAATCTTCTACCCGTTCAAGATCGGCATCAGTACCTTCCAATTTTCGAAGGGTTTCTTTTTTACGTTTTTTAAACTTCGATATTCCTGCCGCTTCTTCAAATAGACCTCTTCGAGAGTTGTCCTTATCAGAAAGAATATCATCTACCATCTTTAATTCTATAATGGCGTAGCTGTTGGAAGAAATGCCTGTATCAAGAAATAGGTTAGTAATATCTTTTAATCGGCACGGCACTCCATTTAGTTCATACTCACTTTCTCCGGAACGGTAATACCTTCTCGTAATGGTAACTTGAGAATATTCAGTAGGAAGTATATTTTTGGTATTATTAAACGTAAGCGAAACCTCTGCCATTTGGGTAGCTTTTCTTTTTTTAGTTCCGTTGAATATTACGTTCTCCATTTTATCAGAACGCAGTGCCTTTGTTTTTTGCTCACCAAGCACCCATCTAATGGCATCTACAATATTAGATTTACCACAACCATTTGGGCCAACCACACCTGTTATGCCCTCATCAAAATTGATTACTGCCTTATCTCCAAAACTTTTAAACCCTTTAATCTCTAATTTTGATAATTGCATACGACCTGTTGAAAAACTATTTTAATCTTAAGCAACAAATTTATTTCATTGCTTAATTTTTTACATCAATCATTCAATTTATTATTAAGCTAAGTTGCCTATATTTGTTTCAATGGATGATAAGTTTATATACTATTTGGTTATAGGGGCTATTTACTTAGTAAGTAGGTTGCTAAAGAAGAAAAAGCCTACTGCACCAGTACCTCCAATAACTAATGAGGACGAAGGTTATGAGGATTATTCCGAACCAGTTTCACAAAAACCAGCATCACCAAGACCTTCTTCTTTCGAAGATTTATTAAAAGAAATTTCGCAAGAGTTTGAAGGAAGGAAAGAACCCAAGCCTACTACTCAAGTGGTTGAGCCTGTAATTAATATTGAACCAACACCTAAAAAGGAAGAACTCACTCGTGAGCAGAAGTATGTTAATAAAAAGCAAAAAGAAGCTGCAGAGGTTCTTGAGCAAAAAAAACTACTGAAATTGGCTGAAGAAGAAGATAAGCATGATCCTCATCCTGTACTAGAGCTATTAAATGAAGAAGGAGGTGCTGCTAATGCAGTTGTTCTTGCTGAAATTCTTAATAGGCGATTTTAATCGAACTTAATTCTGCTTATAAAACCTAACAGGCAATTCTAACTCTACATTTACAGTGGTATTATTAATTTTACCTACTCGCCAATCACTATTGGTTGCATTAATTGCTTTAATAGCTGCACCGTACAATTCCGCTTCTTCATTTGTCATTTGGCTATAATTTGTCCCTGTTATATTGGTAAATGTAATTTGGCCAATAGTGGTAATTACAAACTTAACCCATATAGTTTTATCTTCACTTACACTTACATACTGGCTCGCATTTAGATCAATTTTATTTAACAATTCTTCATACCCTTTCCACGGTGTAGGTATTTGGGTTACTTCTTGCAGGCTATATAGCTTATTGCTAAATATTTCTTTAGGAAGTGTTCTATGCTTATCGAAGCTGTAAATAATGCCGTAACTATTTTCATAACCCTTTAATTGGGCTACAAAATCTATGGTATAGTTACCAAAATCACTTGCTCTTATTTTCTCAAGTTCATAATCTGAGGTAAATTTAAAAAAGTAGGTACGTGATGGGTTCTCTAATCTAAAGTTGGACATAACTCCTTTAATGGCTTCTGGCGTTGTTTCGTTCCCAATGGTGGTGGGTAAAACTTCAATTGGCTCAAAGTGACACGAAAAAGTAAAGAATAGAATACTAAAGAACGGAATCGAAAAGTATGGTTTATATAATGCATTCCAATTAATACTTTTTTGCATCATTCTTATTCTCTTTTCTGTGCTATGCATACCAAAATAATGTACCATTCCAGAGATTGTATTGGCATATATATTATTTAATAAGGTATTTATATAAGTCTTTTTATCAATGTGTTCAGTAGCGGCTTGGTCTGCAAGGTATTCATGATTTAACCTCATGTTTTTTACCAATTGGTAGGTGAGAGGGCTAAACCAAAACACGATTTTATACACTTCCATCAAAATAATATCAATTGAGTGCTTTTGAGAAATATGCGCTTTTTCGTGTGATATTATAGTTTTTAGCTCCTCTTCTGTTTTATTAATTTGATTAAGGAATAGGTATTTGTGGAATGAGAAAGAAGGCATTCTTCCATTTGTTAAAATGATTTTAAAATTACCTCCATCCATGGTATTGGTTGAACTTTGTATTAAACCAATAAGCTTGCTTATTTTTACTATAAGAAAATAAGTCGCCACAACGGCTCCTATAATGTATATAAATACTAAAAACGACAATAATGAGTCTAAGCTATTGTTTTGAGGCTCACTAAAAGTGGTTACCTGGCTAATAATTGCAGGTAGTTCATAGATTGGCTCGAATTGAACTATACTTTTTTGAAATAATGAGAAAGGAAGGTCTATTAGAGGAATAATAATTGAAGCTCCTCCCGTAAATAACAGGTAGTACCTATTATAGGAAATGCACTTCTCTTTACTTAGTACAGCCCTATAGAATAGAAGGAGTAATCCGAGTACTAAACTTGATTCAACGATATAGTTTATCCAATTAATCACTTTTGTTTAAATCCTTTTCAACTCTTTTCATCATTTCTTCCATTTCTGTTACATTCATTTTATTTTCTTTGGCAAAAAAGGAAACAAGGTCTTGAAACGACCCTTTAAAATACCTGCCCATAAAGCTGTTTAAATAGTAATTGGAGTACTCATCCTTATCAATTATAGGAAAATACTCATGGGTTTTACCATAGGCTTTAAAACTTACAAACCCTTTTTTCTCTAATATTCTAATAATGGTAGAAACGGTATTATATGCTGGTTTTGGGTTTGGTAGCTTCTCTATTACGTCTTTCACAAAAGCTGTTTTAAGCTGCCATAAAATCTGCATTATCTGGTCTTCAGCTTTGGTTAATTCTCGAATGGATTTCTTTTCAGTGCTCATAGCTATTTATAGGATGTGAAATTTTGGTAATTCCATACTGTATTTATAATTAATTAACTATAAGTATAGTTAATTAATACTCCATTTGCAAATGGAATGAACCAAAAAGGACGGTATCCTTTGTAGAATGCCGTCCTTTAAATTTGCGAATCTTTCATTATCTATGTTGTACCAATATGCGCTTTTGAATTATCCTATCTTCAAGCTCTGTTTGTATATAATACATACCTGGTATCCAGCTTAGGCTATTTAGTTCCAGTTTATCATTGCCTGCACTAAGTTCAGCAGCATGAATTTTTTTACCTACCTGATCGAATACGGTAACTCTAGTGTTTTTGGAGACAGGATTACTTAATTGTAAGAAAATGGCATCATTTGCCGGGTTTGGCCATATAGCAAAGCCATTAAGGCTTAGCTCTTCGGATAAGCTTGTAATAATATTTAGATTAATAGGTTTAATTTCTGCCTGATAAATCTCTTTTGTAACTTCGTTTTGTACGAAAACTACTACTGATAGAGTATTAGCATTATATACTTTAGAAGGCGACCACGAATTAGTAACAGTAATATCATCTCCTTTTATAAGCTGATTCTTAAACTTAACACCAGATGCAGATGGCAACATTTTACGTACTACATGCGTAAAGTTTTGCTCACCAGTTGGAGTTGGACTTGCTTCGTTAACATTATTTTCAACAATTACCGTATGCACAATGTAATTTTCGCCAATGCCATTTATGGTGGCCTCTATGTTTGTAGTTATATCATACGATGCCCCATTAGGGGTAACCTTAGTATCCATAATTAATGGAGACCTGTTTAGTGATTGTACGTTAATGGCCGTTGGTCCCCATTCTGAGAAGAATTGGTTAGGCTCAGCTGTACCATCTATAGATACTCTTGGTGTATTACTAATGCCATAATATAAGGCT
>Ga0256834_1002412_pt1 | contig 11786 bp, 8 predicted proteins | sample 4281140metaG_FD_190536 | JGI IMG/M metagenome (GOLD analysis project Ga0256834, IMG submission 190536) | Hydrothermal vent microbial communities from East Pacific Rise, Pacific Ocean - 4281-140 | ecosystem: Environmental > Aquatic > Marine > Hydrothermal vents | place: Pacific Ocean: East Pacific... | reverse complement strand
CGCCTCCACCTCGACGGTGCGCGCCTGTTTTTCCCGATCCAGCACATAGGGGGCGATACGCCGCACCTTGCCCTTGAATATTCTGTCGCCATAGGCATCCAGGGAGATTTTCGCCGGCATGTCCACACGGATCTTGGCGGCGTCCACTTCATCCATGGGCGCGGAAACATAGATGCAGCTGTCATCGATGAGGTCTACCGCCGGGGGGGTGGGAACGCCAACCGGCGACGGGGTGACGAACTCGCCGATCTCGCCATTCACCTGGGCCGCCACACCGTCGAAAGGCGCAACCAGGCGTGTGCGCTGCAAGGCCGCCTGGGCCACATCCACCTGGGCCTGGCTGACTTCCACATTGACGTTTGCCGCCTCACAGGCCGCCTGGGCGGCGCGGGTTTCGCCAACGGCCTTGTCCGTGACCTCCGCTGAGGCGAGTTTCTTTTTGTGCAGCTCCTGCAGACGGCGGGATTCGCGCCGGGCGGTATCGGCGACCACGCAGGCTTGCCTGGCCTTGGCTTGGGCAGCTTTGGTCTGGCGTTGCGCCAGCACCAGTTGCGCCGCCAGATCATCGTTCCAGAACTCCAGCAACACCTGCCCTTGCTTTACCCGGTCACCCTCCCTGATGGGCATGCGCACGATCTGTCCGCCAATGGAAGGGGAAAGACCGGAACGCCGGCAGGCCTTGATGGTGCCCGCCCGGGTATTGGCGACGCTATCCTGCACCATTCCCCGGCTTGCCTGGGCCACCAGCACCGGCACCGCCTTGGGACGCATCAGCCAGGTCAACAAGGCCCCTGCCGCCACGGCAACAATCAGCAACAACAAAACGATTCTGAACCATCTGTGTTTCATCGTCCGTTCCAATCAGGAGTATCTTTGTCCAGTGTACTCCTTCTGTATGGCAAAGACGCAACCCAACGGCTATCGCCCTTGCCGCTGGGCGCTCCACATCAGATAGCCCCCGCGCAGCACCTTGATGTTCTCCCGCCCGGCCAGGCGCAGAATGAAATAGGCTTTGGAGGAAGAAAGGCCGGTATCGCAGTACAGCACCACGGATTTGTCCCTGGGAATTTCGTCCTGGCGCTCCAGTATCTGCCGCCATTCAATATTCATGGCCCCGGGGATATGCCCTGCTTCGAAGCGTTCCGGTTTGCGGGCATCGACAAATACAATATCCTTGCGATCAATGGAGACAAGCTGTTCCGGCGTGATTGCGCCGTCAGCATACTCGGCAAACTCCAGATACTCCTGTATGGTTTCCAGGGCGGGGTTTTCTTCCGCCATGGCGGCGCCAAACAGCAACAGACTCATTATTATTAACCTGGCAACCATTGCCTGCGAAGCACGCCGCAGCCTGAGTCGCGTCTGGCGTCTCGAACATAATCTGAATGGTCGCCAGGTGAATATCAGTGGTTTCATCAGGCTTTCCCGGTTGGAATGCTCAGGCACTGGAAACAAGTATAGAGCATTCAACCCGGATATTTCACCCGGCCACCAGAAACCAAGCCGGAACCTGTTACTGTCTATGGTCGGCGCTATCGGTATTCCCCAAAAACATATTTGGGCCGGAACCAGTACACCAGGGTTGGCAGCAGCATCAGGGCGGTGAATACATCGATTACCAGAGCCTCGCCGATGAACATGGCCAGTCCCCAGGTATTGGCCAGGTCGGTCGCCACCAGGGGAATGAAGCTGCCCAGCAGCACCACTACGGATACGATAACCGCCGATCCGGTGGTATTCAGGGTGTTGCGCAGGGCCTGCTCCCAATTGCCGGTGGTTTCCACCATTTCCTCTTTCAGGCGCGAGAGCATGTAGATTCCGTAATCCACACCCAGCCCCATGGCAATACTCAAAGTAACCAGCAAATGGAAGGCCAGGTTGCCTGACCAGTTCTCCACCGAGGTGAAATAGCCGCCCAACCCATACTGGGCGAACAGGGTGATGAACAGGGTAAAGATGAGGATGCCCGCAACCAGCAGGGAGCGAAAGATCAGCGCGGCAATCACGAACACCGCCAGCGCCGTTTGCAGCGGGCCGACCAGCCAGTTTTCCATGGCCACTTCCCGCGTCGCCTCCGTGGCGCCGAGGAAGCCTCCCACCGCCGGGCGTACATAGTTGGGGCCTTCTATGGAGAGTTCGTTGGTATCCCCGGACAAGTCCGTCACCGGGCCGGAACGCAAGCCGAAGTTTACTTTGCTGAATCCCTTGTCGTTCTTGTGATCCTCGATATATTGCTGGATATCCATGGTGACCTGATGGGTCTCCCGGGGATCCATGGTGTTGACGAAACCGAGAATAACGCCTTCGTTCCAGTCAGCGGAAACGAAAGAGTCCATGTCGCCGTCCGAGGTCATCATTTCCAGCAGGCCGTTGTAGAGCTGCACGATGCCGTCGGGATCCCGGTCGTCATCCGGGTCGATGCCGGTGAGGAATTCCCTGGATGGAATGGCGAGATCCTTGATGTCCGGCTTTACTCCCGGTTCTGCACTGAGGAGCATGTTCACCAGGCGCACATACTGGGCGTAAGAGCCGGTATAGCCGATGAACTCATGTTTGCGCATCCAGTTTTCCATGGCCTCGATGTCCGCCAGCACATCCGCCTGGTTGAAGACGCCCTGCGCTCCGCAAGCTTCCGCATCCCAGCAGCCCTTGGCGGTTTTCTCCCGGGTGCATATGGCATGGCGCTCGTTCACATCTTCAATATCGTATATTTCCTCCGGGAATAACTGGTCTTCGGAGCAATCCGGCAGCACCGGCTCCTTGCCGCGGATGGGGATGCTCACCGAAATCACGCCAGGCATGATTTCATTCAGCTTTACCAGATCTTTCCAGATGTCCGAGCTGCCCTTGAATGCGGCACGGGCGTAGTTGATGCCTTTTTCCACCCCGGGCATGATGTCGCCTTCCTCGGCCAGCTTGACCGCCGCCTGGGGATCGCCCTTCCAGTTCATCAGGTTGGTGTAGTAGACCGAAGCCCCCATCACCAGCACGATAAAGGCGATGGGCGCCCATTTTCCCGGCCCCATGACGACCTTGGTGAGAAATCCGCCAACCTGGGTTTCCCATTTGTGGCCGCCGGCCTTGCAGCTTGCTGCCGAGGGAGGGAACTTGGTGAGCAGCAGGGGAATCAGCGTGGTAGTGGTCAGCAACAAGGTGAGCATGCCGAACATACCGAACCAGGCATACGCCTTGTAGAAGGAGATGTCTACGGACGCCAGGGTCGCAAAGCCCACCATGTCGGTGATAATGGACAGGGTGGCTGGAACGATGGTATGGGAGATGGCCTTGCGCCCCGCCGCCTCGCAATCACCGGACTGGCCGTAATCCAGCAGGAAGCGCCGCGTGACCTGCACCGAGTGCCCGATGCCGATGGCCAGCAGCAGCATTGGTGTGAGCACCATCATGGTGGTCAGCTTGAAGGCGGTGAAGCCCATCAGGCCCAGGGTGAAGACAATGGTCATGCCCACGCCGATGAGCGGGAAGATGGCGCCCCGCCAGTCCCGAAACTCCAGCCACAGCACCACGATGACAATGGCGATGGAAATGGCGAACAGCCACCATTTGTTTACCAGATCCGCCAGCATCCAGGCGAGGAAATACGGCTCGCCAGCCACCAGCAGCTCCACGCGCTCATCCTGCGCGACTTCATCCATGAGACTGCGAACCTGCTTCACCCAGGGCAGGTACATCTCTTTCACATCATCCGTGTAGTCGGCGATGATATAGGCGGCTTTGGCCACGCAGCTTTCCTTGTGATAATCCTCATAGGCGCAGCGGTTTCCTTCCGCATCGAACATGGCCACCAGCATGGGCGCCATCACCGGATTGCTCTTGATGCCTTCCCTGAGGAAATCCAGTTGCTCCTTTGCCTTGGCCGGGTCGTCGGTGCTGATGCCGGATGTGGGGATCAGGCGCTTGAACACCAGGCCGTTTTCGTCTGACGTCATGTACTTGATTTTTTGCGCGGCAAAATCGATGAAATTCGTTTCCCGGGAATGGGGGAGCGCCACCAGCTTGCGGTGCAGCTCCTGCACCTTGTTCACAAACCATGGTTGATAGATGTCACCTTCCTTTACCCTGAGGGAGAACACCATCAGGTTTCCCATGCCGAAGTTGTGTTCGGCATAGAGATTGGTGGCCACATAGCGGTTGGTCGGCGGCAGCAATGTGTCCGGGTCGTTGCGGATATCCAGATTGGGTATCTGCAAGGCGCCCAGGATGGTGCCGGCAATGAGAAAGAGAATGATGGGCCCGCGGAATTTCAGTACGAAATCCGCATATCTTTCCGCCATCCCCTTCTTCTGAATCTGCTCTCCCATAAGGAACTCCTCGCTGTACCGCTTGCTCGAATGATCAAATATTGCTGGCAAAGCCCGAAGCACAGGCCTTGATAACGCAACCGGAACCCAAACGGCTGCCGGCGCTGGCGAGCACGGGGCGGGCAGACCGCATGAACGGTTTTGCCCGCCGGCGCGCCAGATGCTGCAATTTTCCGAACCGGCAGGCGCAGTCAGACGCCTGCCTGGTCGTCAGTCCGGGGAAATGGTTATTCCCAGATGTATTTCACGCCAATTTGGGCGTTTGATGAATCCTTGAACTGGCCGAAGGTGGTGTCTTCATCACCCCAGTAAAGATTCAGTTCTGCCGAGCCGATCAGCTCATCGGTAAAGGAATACTCGATGTCGAACCGATTCCAGAAGCCGCCGCCCTCTTCAACCATGGTGATATTGTTCCAGCGACCCAGCTGGCTTTCGCCAAAGGGCTTGGAGAAGAACAGGGAATAGAATTCCTTGTTCTCCCAGCCTTTGTTCAGGCCATTGGTCAAATGCAGGGTGGAGAAATCACCCGTATAGCGGGAACAATCGAAGACATTTCCCGCCTGGGTGGTGCAGGTGCGGGAATCATCGATGAAGTCCAGATTGTTTTGCTGGATAAACTGGGCGCTGACCATCATATTGGTCAGTATGGTGACGTCCACGCCGAGCACATAGCTGAACTTGTCCATGTCTTCCATGGTCAATGCATTGGTCAGATCGCCTATGCCCAGAAGGCGCTTGTCCACCACAGGTTGTTTTTCGTCCTTGTCATACAGCAATTCCGCGCGAAACACGACGGGCAGACCGCCCAGCTGGGTGCCGTAATCCAGAGAACCACCGATGCTGTGCACCCGGGAGCGGGTTTCGGTCATGCGCATGCTTGCGCCATTCTGGTTGGCGTTGGGCATGCCGGTGGTGGGATCGAAAGCGCCATAGAACTGCCCTGCCCCGTTCATCAGCAATATGGTGGGCATGGCGCCCAGGTCGGTCATGGCGTTGTTGCCTACCTGGTCGGCTTCCAGGGTATCACCCGGGTTGGGCAGGAAGACCGGGTTGCCGTTTGCATCTGTGCCAACCTGCGTGCCTTTGACCCTGAGCACAGTCAGTTTTTCTCCGGTCACCTGGTCATGCCAGCTCATATTGACTTCCGGATTGGCGCTGTAATGATAAAAATAATTGACGCCGAAGTTCAGGCCGTTGTCCAGGGAGCCGCGATAGCGCAATCCCGCATTCGGCTCCGCGGCGGAGGGATCGTCTACCTTGTAGGAAGTCGTGGCGCCGGAGAAGCTGCCGTCGGCATTCATGGAGGTAAAGGTGTTAAAGGTGGCAAAGGTGGCGTTGGGCATGTATTCAAATGCCGATACCGGGTTGGACGGGTTCCAGCTGATCTGGGTCACCTGCGGGCCGTTCACATTCAGCAGATTGGTGACGTTGTTGTTTGCGTTGGGATCTCCCTGATACAGGCCATTCTGGGCAATATTGTTCAACACGATATAGCCCGGACCGAAAGCGACGGGCGTTTGCGTGCCGTCACAGCCCGTTTGCGGACAGGGGAACCCGTAGATGACCGGTGTGCTTGCAAAACCATCCACGGTCATGCCGGCAAAGGGCAGCAGGCCGGACATGTTGAGATTTCCGGTAAACATGCCTCCCATGGCGGCGCCGTTGAAGCTACCCGCCACGCTGGCCAGGGCCGGGGTGACATTGAGGAAGCCGTTCACCCCGCCGGTGATGGAATCCACGCCTTTCATGATGAAGGGATGTCCGGAGTCGCCGTCACGATTCAGGCCGGGAATGGCGTTCTTGCGGTTCTCGGAAACGATAAACTGAATGTTTCCGCTGTCGCCGATATTGCGTTCTGCATTGAGCATCCAGATGGGAATGCGGGAGTCTTCCATGGCGTTTTGCGCCATTTCACGGTAATCGGTGGGATTGATGATGTCCAGCAGCTTGATGCCATCCGCCGTACCCCAAACCACCTGCTGCTTGCCAAGACGAATATTCCATTCGGAAACGGCAAAATCCGCATACAGCTCCCGCAGCCAGTCATTCTGGGTGTAGCTTTCGTGGCAGGTATAGTTGGAGTTGATGCCCTTGGAATCACAGACGATGTTCAGATCCATGTGCCAACTGGCTTCCTCGCCGATCAGGCCATTGATGAAGAAGCGCGCCGAATTCTCGAATTTCATCACATCGCCGGCATTGTGATGGCTATTGTCCAGCATGCTCTCCGCTTCGCCGGTCATTTGTCCGTCATTGAGAAAAACGGATGTTTCGTTTTTCAGGAAACCATTTATTTCGATGTCTTCAAAAAAGCCGGCGCTTGCCGTGGCCGGTAGCGCAATGGCTGCCGCCATGGCCATGTAGAGGGTTGAGCGTCTATACATTTTACTCTCTCCGTAATACGGCGCAGCCGGCCCGCCGGCCACGCTTCTGGATGTTATTTATTCGTTTGATCAGCGTTTTATTTTGCGCAAGGTCTGCTCTGACCAGAGCTTGTCCTTGAAATCACCATTGGCCACACTCACCCCTTCGGGAATCACCGCCCAGGTTTCATGTTCCGTGGCCAGGGTTTTTCCGTACCAGTAGCCCCAGAACTGGGCGCGGGGATCATCCAGTGGCGCATCCACCCAGTTGCGGTCGATCACCTTGATCTTGTTGCCATCCTTGAAATACTCGGTGCGATAATCCGCGAAGGTTTTGGCGTCAACATAGCTGATACGGTAGTCGTACCACCAGTTCTGGAACTTGGTGGCGCTCTTCAGCTTGTAGACCTCCTTGCCTTTGTGATTGCAGGCGGCTTCGGGCAGGTTTCTGGTATACCGGCCGCGCTGTTTCTCGGGGATATCGATAACGCCAAGGCAATCGTTGAATGTTTCCTTGCCCAGCAGCTCATGGGTTTCATGCAGCGGCTTGCGCAGGGTGACGTCACCAAAGGTAAAATCGCTGCCGCCCCAGGCGTCATCATGGGCGGGCTGGGCGAAACGGCGGATCTTGCGCAAGGCCGGCAGCCAGATCATGTAGGACTGGGACTTGTTGTCATCGACATAGTCTGTGATCAGCATGCCGGTTCCACGCAGTTTGCCCGAGCGGAAAATCGCCAGATCCTTGGCTTGCACCACGCCGTCGTCGTAGTTGTTGTTCAGGAACCGCTCAAGGGTGATGGTGGAGGGCTTTTCGCCTTTTCCCTTCAGTATGAGAGTGGTGATCTTCTTGCCTTTCTTGACAATGGCGTAGTTCTTCATGGCATAGAAGTGATTTACAAAATACACTTGCTCAGCCACCTGGTCTGCAGTGAGTTCACCGGAAGGGTATGGCAAGTCCTTGGGTACGCCCGCCTGTGCTGTAAGGCTGGCGGCCAGCAGCGTGGCGGCGACGGAGGCAACAATTTTCTTCTTTATCATCAATTCAGTTCCTACGATTGGATGTAAGGACAATCCTGGATCGGCAGCTCATGGATCGTCGTCATATACATTTCCCTGGTTTCATTCTCCATCGCCGAGAAACAAGGAAATCCCGAGCCTCATAACCTGATCAAAAGCGATCAGCGCTTGATCTTGCGCAGCGTACGCTCTGACCACAATGAGGGTTTGAATTTTGCATTGAACCTGACCACTTCCTTGGGAACTATCGCCCAGCTTTCGTGACCGGTTATAAAATTCTTGCCGTACCAGTAACCCCAGGACAAGGCTCTGGGGTCTTCCAGCCCGAGACTGCTCCAGTCCCGGTCGATAAGTTTTATCTTTTTATCGTTTTTATAGTATTCAGTACGGTAATCGGCAAAGGTTTGCGTATCTACATAGTTAACACGATAGTCGTACCACCAGTCCTTGAACTTGGTTGTACTTTTGACTTTATATACCGTTTTCCCTTTCGGCGCGCAGGACTCCTTGGCCAGGTGGCGCGTGTAGCGATTGCGGTGTTGTTGCGGAATATCCATGCCATGCAGGCAGGACGCAAAGGTTTCCTGGCCCAAAAGTTCATGGGTTTCGTGTCTGGGTTTGCGCAGCACCACATCGCCAAAGGTGAAATCCAGCCCGCCCCAGGAATCGTCCTGGGCCGGCTGCGCAAAGCGGCGGATCTTGCGCAGGGCCGGCAGCCAGATCATGTAGGACTGGCTTCTGGCGTCATCATCATAGTCGGTAATCAAAATCCCGGTGCCGCGCAGCTTGCCCGAGCGGAAAATCGCCAGATCCTTGGCCTTGATTACCGGATCATCGGCGTAATCATTGTTCAGGTAGCGCTCCAGGGTGTTGGTGGTGGGGCGTTTCCCCTGGGTTCGACTGACCAAAACCGTTATCTTGCGCCCCTTTCTGGTGATGGCAAAATTTTTCAGCGCATAGAAATGATTGACGAAATACACCTGCTGCATGATCTCCAACGCAGTAGGTGATTCCTTCGGGTAAGGCAATTGCGGGGTCACTCCCGCCTTGGCGGGCATGTGCACTCCGGCCAATACAACCGGCATCAGTAGCAGAGCGGCTCCGCGTCGCTTTTTCGGCATCTCTCCTCCCGTGGCGATAGACTACTTCAGGGAAACTCGAGTAACTAGGACCTGTTAACACGAATCCAATAGGTGCTGCTGCACCGGAAAAAACGCCAGGCAAGGCGCGAGGAGAAAAGCTTGCTTGTTCCAAACGAACGTCGAGCAACGCCGAGTGGCGCTTTATCAGGCGCAACCCGTAGGGCTGGGGCTGTTTTTCCACCCAGCGGCGTTATCATCCGTTCATGTAGCGTCACTACACTTCACTCATTCCGCCTTGCCGGGTGAAAAACACCGTCCCGGCAGCCTCAATTGGATTCGTGTTAACAGACCACTAATAGTGTTGGATGCACACTGCCTGTGCGACGAAGCGGTGTTAAATTCCTTGTCCACTTCCCCCGTTCACGGGAATTGTTATGGCGGAAATCCGGATCCGCGTATTGATTATTGACGAATTAATCTTATATTGCCACATTTTTAATGCAATCCGTTTTATTTTGTGGTAGGCAAAAATCTACTGATATACTTGGCAAAAAGGCGTTGCAAACCAGGGTTTTTAGCAGAATCGCACGCCTTTCTTGCATTCGGCCCGCCGATAGCAGAAAATTTCTCCTTAACGCCACCACTTAGCAACCTGTCTTACAGACGAATATGACTCTTCTGGTTCTCGGCCTCAATCACAAAACCGCTCCGGTGGATATCCGCGAGCGCATTACTTTTGGCCCGGATATCATCGTCGGCGCGTTGCGCACCCTTACCGAGACAGAAGGCGCCAGCGAAGCCATTATTCTCTCTACCTGCAACCGCACCGAGGTGTATTGCTGCGGCTGCAATATCAAGCCGGACAAGCTGCAAGGCTGGCTTGCCCGTTTTCACGGCCTGGAAAGCAGTGATCTGACGCCGTATCTGTATCTGCACCAGGAGCACAAGGCGGTGGAGCATCTTCTGCGCGTCGCCAGCGGACTCAATTCCCTGGTGTTGGGCGAGCCGCAGATCCTCGGACAGGTAAAATCCGCCTGGCAAACGGCTTCCGATGCCGGTACCGTGGGAAAGATACTGGGGCGCCTGTTCCAGCACAGTTTTTCCACCGCCAAGCAGGTGCGCACGGATACGGCCATCGGCGACAGCCCGGTATCCGTGGCCTTTGCCGCAGTAAGCCTTTCCAAGCAGATTTTTTCCGATCTTTCCCAGCAGACCGCCATGCTCATCGGCGCGGGTGAAACCATCGAACTCACCGCCCGGCATCTGCAGCAACAGGGCATCGGCCAGATCATCGTCGCCAACCGTACCGTTGCAAGAGCGCACGAGCTGGCCGAACAGTTCGGCGGCTACGCCATCAGTCTCACCGAGATCTCCACCCACCTGCCGGAAGCGGACATCATCATTTCCTCCACCGCCAGCCCGGTTCCCATTCTTGGCAAAGGCGCGGTGGAAAGCGCCCTCAAGCAGCGCCGCCACCGACCCATGTTCATGGTGGATATTGCCGTACCGCGGGACATCGAGGCGGAAGTGCGCTCCTTGCGCGATGTGTATCTGTACACTGTGGACGACCTGGAAGAGGTGATCCAGGAGAATCTCAAGTCCCGGCAGCAGGCAGCCGAACAGGCGGTGGAAATCATCGAACTGAAAACCGCTGAATTCATGGGCTGGCTGCGCTCTCTCGACGCAGTGGAAATGATTCAGAGCTACCGGGGGCAGGCCAATGCCATCAAGCAGCAAACCCTGGAAAAAGCGCTGCGCATGCTGGAAAACGGCTGTACGCCGGAACAAACCCTGGAATTTCTGGCCAACACCCTCACCAACAAACTGTTGCACACGCCCAGTTCACAGCTTCGGGAAGCCGGCTCTAGCGGGCGCCAGGAACTGCTGGAAGCGGCAACCACCCTGTTCCAGCTGGATAAATGAAAAGCAGCATCCGCGGCAAACTCGAGCAGATCCAGGATCGCTTCGAGGAAATCACCGGTTTGCTCTCCGATCCACAGGTGCAAAGCGACCAGGATCGCTACCGCAGCCTCAGCCAGGAATATGCGCAGCTGGAGCCCGTGGTGGATTGTTACCGGCGCTATCTGCACACCGAGGAAGAAATCGGCGCTGCAAAGGAAATGCTGGACGACCCGGAGATGGCGGATCTGGCGCGGGACTCCCTGCAGGAAGCCCGGCAGCAACAACAGGCGCTGGAGCCCGAGCTGCAGAAACTGCTGCTTCCCAGGGATCCCAATGACGAGCGCAACATCTTTCTGGAGATTCGCGCCGGCACCGGCGGCGCCGAGGCGGCGCTGTTTGCCGGAGACCTGCTCAAGGCCTATTTGCGCTACGCGGAACAGCGGAAATGGCGGGTGGAAATGATCAGCGAAAGCCCCGGCGAACATGGCGGCTACAAGGAAGTGATCGCAAAGATCTCCGGCCAGGGGGTATATTCCCGGCTAAAATTCGAATCCGGCGCCCATCGGGTGCAACGGGTGCCGGAAACCGAATCCCAGGGGCGCATCCATACCTCGGCCTGCACCGTCGCCATTCTTCCCGAAGCGGACGATATCGACGATATCCAGATCGACAGCAGCGATTTGCGTATCGACACCTACCGCGCCTCCGGCGCTGGCGGGCAGCATGTCAACAAAACCGATTCCGCCGTGCGCATCACCCACTTGCCTTCCGGCGTGGTCGTGGAATGCCAGGATGAGCGTTCCCAGCACAAGAACAAGGCCCGCGCCCTGTCGTTGTTGCAGGCGAGATTGCTGTCGTCCGCCCGGGAACAGCAGAACCAGGCGCTGGCGGCCGACCGCAAACTACAGGTGGGTAGCGGCGACCGCTCCGAGCGCATCCGCACCTACAATTTTCCGCAGAACCGGGTGACGGATCATCGCATCAATCTCACCCTGTACAAACTGGATGAGGTGATGGCGGGGGCGCTGGATCAGATCATCGACCCCCTCATGCAGGAATACCAGGCGGAACAACTGGCCGAACTTTCCGCCGCGTGAACAGCA
>Ga0256834_1002411_pt1 | contig 11796 bp, 15 predicted proteins | sample 4281140metaG_FD_190536 | JGI IMG/M metagenome (GOLD analysis project Ga0256834, IMG submission 190536) | Hydrothermal vent microbial communities from East Pacific Rise, Pacific Ocean - 4281-140 | ecosystem: Environmental > Aquatic > Marine > Hydrothermal vents | place: Pacific Ocean: East... | reverse complement strand
GTAAGATTTGAGAGTGATGAAGTAGTATTAAAGATAGGTAAGAGGAGATTTTTAAAGGTTATTTTTTCCTAAACTTTAGGAGGAGGTCATGCATCATCATAATTTATCTAAAAAGTATTTTGAAAAGGCAAAAGAGGTTATTCCCGGTGGAGTAAATAGCCCTGTTAGAGCATGTAAGTCTGTTGGTTGCGATCCTGTTTTTATAGAAAGGGGCGAGGGTTGTTTTTTATATGATGCAGATGGAAATAAATATATAGATTATGTGTGTTCTTGGGGGCCAATGATTTTAGGACATTGTCATCCAGAGGTATGCGGTGCAGTAAGTGAAGCAATGTATCAAGGAATGAGTTTTGGAGCTCCAACATGGAAGGAAGTAGAGCTTGCAGAAAAGATTGTTTCTATGGTGCCCTCTATAGAGAAGGTAAGGCTTGTAAATTCTGGTACAGAAGCAACAATGAGTGCTATAAGGTTAGCCCGTGGCTATACAGGTAGAAAAAAGATTATCAAGTTTGATGGTTGTTATCATGGCCATGCAGATTCTTTTTTAGTTAAGGCTGGCTCTGGTGTAGCTACTTTAGGTATACCTGGTAGCCCAGGAGTTCCAGAAGAGATAGTTTCAAATACAATAGCACTTCCTTACAATCAACTTGATCCTGTTAAAGAAGTTGTTAGTAAGCAAGGGGAAGAGATTGCTGCAATTATTGTAGAGCCTGTTGCTGCTAATATGGGAGTTGTGCCTCCTAGTGAGGGATTTCTTGAGGGATTAAGAGAGATTACAAAAGAATATGGAATTCTTCTTATATTTGATGAGGTAATAACAGGCTTTAGATTAGCACCTGGTGGGGCACAACAATATTTTAATGTAATGCCAGATATTACATGTTTAGGTAAAATTATTGGTGGTGGTATGCCTGTTGGTGCTTACGGGGGTAAAAAAGAGATCATGGATTATATTGCCCCAGATGGACCAGTATATCAGGCAGGTACACTTTCTGGTAATCCTCTTGCTACAGCAGCAGGGCTTGCCACATTAAATGTACTTTCTAGGGCAGGGATATATGAGGTTTTAGAGGAAAGAGCTAGCTTTTTAGCAGATGGGATTAAAGAGCGGGCTAAAAAATATGGCATTAAGTGTCAAGTTCAATCTATTTCTTCTATGATGACCTGTTTCTTTGGAGTTAGTGATCCTGTTAAAGGGTTTAGTAGCGAGTTAGATACAGATATGTATGCCAAATTTTATAGATTAATGCTTGATGCGGGGATATATGTGGCACCTTCTCAATATGAAGCCTCTTTTGTAAGCCTTGCTCATAATTGGGATGTGATAAATAAAACATTAGAAGTTATAGATAAGGTATTTAAGAACCTTTAAAAATAGGCACTATTGATATGATGAAAAATGAGTAGAAATTCATTGACACGTTAGTCTACTCATGCTATGAATTACACGATTCATATTAGAAGGAAAGTTTTGAAGGAAAAGAAGTTCTTTTAAAATTGGGAATGACTAATTTTAAATTTTTGGGAGAGGAGTAGATATCTGGGTAGTCTTAAAGAAGAATTTGCTAGTCTATTTAGAAGTATGAGTAATGCTATGACCATTGCGTTGGCAGTGGTCATGTCGACCTTTGCAGGTCTTTTTACTGGATATTGGTTAGATAAAAAGGTTTTCCATGATAAGACTTTCCCATGGTTGACGATTATATTCTTTTTATTTGGACTAGCAGGGGGAGCAAAAAATTTTTTTATTTTAAGTAAAAGATTTTCTGAAGAGTTAGAAGCGCAAGATAAAAAGAAATATCAAGACAATAATAAGAAAGATGACAATCATGACAAGGATAGCCCAAATACTTAAAGGAGATTTTGATACAGATTTTATTACTATGTTTCACTGGGTAAACTGGGCTATTTTTATTGTTTTAGTTATAGGAGCCTTTCTGTTTTTTGATATGAGGACTGTATCCGGAGTTTTTTTAGGCTCTTTTATTGCAACTATAAATTGTATAGGACTTCATAAAGATTGTTCTAGGCTACTTAGAATGCGCAGTATGGCTGCATATTTTGGAGGATTGGCGGTTAGGTTAGGATTGATAGTGCTAGCTGTAACTGTTATTTTTTTATTTTTTAAGCAGTTTGTTTCTACAATAGGTTTTTTGGTTGGATTGTCGGTTGTTATAGTTAATTTTTATATATGGGTGTTAGGGATTTTAATTTTTAAAGTATTAGGCAATAGGGAGGCTGTGTAACATGGTTGAACCAATTTATTTTTTAAGTCTCATTTTAGAGGCTTTTGGCTTGCCAGGCTACGGTACGCCAAATAGTCCAAGTGTTTTGGCTCAGGTATTAGCCCCTTATATGCAGTATAGTTATTTGGCTTTTATTATTTGTATTATTCTAGGGGTGCTTGGAGCATCAAAATTAGATTTAATACCTAAAGGACTCCAAAATATTATGGAGGCTTTTGTTGGTGGTGTATGGGATTTTATCTATGAACAGACAAATCGTGATAAGAAACAAGCAGAGTTAATTTTCCCGATTAATGCTACCTTTTTGTTTTATATAATGATTTGTAATTTTATGGGATTGATCCCTGGCTTTGCATGTCCTACCGCAAATCTAAATGTTACATTAGGGCTTACTGCTATTGCAATAGCAACTTATCATTTGTTAGGACTTAGATTCCATGGGATTAAATATTTTAAACATTTCTTAGGACCAATTCTTTGGATGGCTCCAATTATGTGCCCCATTGAAATATTTAGCCATGTTGGAAGAATAATTTCTTTGTCAATCCGACTTTTTGGTAACATGGTATCTAAGGAAATTTTATTGAGTCTATTATTTATGCTTGCAGGTCCATATTTAGCACCTCTACCAATTATGTTGTTAGGTGTTCTTGTTTGTATATTGCAGGCATTTATTTTCTTTGTGCTTTCAATTTGTTATGCAACAGAGGCAATGGCACCAGCACATTGTGATCATCACGATTAATTTAAGCTGGTGTTTAATAGGGAAGAAGGCCTAAAAAATTTAAGGGAGGTTTAAGCCGTGAAGAAGGTTACAGTTATTTCCATCTTAACCATGGTAATGGTCCTTGGTTTTGCAGCTCTTGCAATGGCTGCAGGTGCAGGAGACCAAAGTGCACTTGTAGCAAAAGGTGGCCATATCGCATTCTTAATGGCCATGTCAGTTCTTGGTTCTGCAGTAGGTGTTGGAGTTGCAGCATCTGGATGCGGTGTTGGAATGGGTCACTGTGCTAGAGGTTGTATGGAAGGTACTGCTCGTAATCCAGAGTTAGCCGGTAAATTAACTGTTACAATGTTTATCGGTCTAGCTCTTATCGAGGCATTGACCATTTACGCACTTGTTGTTGCACTTATTGCTCTTTATGCAAACCCATTATTACCAAAACTTATGACAATCTTTGGTCTTAGCTAATAGATTAAGTTTATAAGATATCTTTATCCTTAGTAAAAAAGGAGGGCTTAAAAGTCCTCCTTTTTTATTTTACTTCTTGCTTATAGCTTCCTATAATCATAGGAGAAATGATTATGAAAGGAGGCTATATGAAAAAGGCAGCCTTTTTTGAGGTTTTGGATGATAAAAAGGTAAGGTGTCGTCTTTGTAACCACAATTGCATTATTGCTCCAGGGAAGCGGGGTATTTGTGGCGTAAGGGAGAATCAAGATGGAGTCCTTGTTAGTTTAGTATATGGAAGACTTGTCGCATTAAGTGCTGATCCTATTGAAAAAAAGCCTCTTTTCCATTTTTTGCCAGCAACTTCTTCTTTTTCTATCTCTACTGTTGGGTGTAATTTTAGATGTCTTCATTGCCAAAATTATCATATCTCTCAATATCCTCATCTTTATAAAGGCAAAATTACAGGAGACTTTTATTCACCTTCTGAGGTAGTAGGGGCGGCAGAGTTAAATGTTTGCCAAAGTATAAGCTATACATATGTTGAGCCTACAATATTTTATGAATTTGCTTATGATTGTGCAAAACTTGCAAAAGAAAGAGGGATTAAAAATGTATTTGTTTCAAATGGATATATGTCTAAAGAGGTGGTTAAAGAGCTTTCTACAGTGCTTGATGCAATCAATATAGATATAAAGGCATTTAGTGAAAAATTTTACAGGGAAGTTTGTGGTGCTAAACTTAAACCTGTATTGGAAAATGTTGCTCTTTTTCATGAACTAGGTGTTTGGGTAGAGGTTACAACCCTTGTTATTCCAGGTTATAATGATTCTCCTCAAGAACTTAAAGAAATAGCTCTTTTTATAAAAGATATTAGTCCATCAATTCCATGGCATGTTACAGGATTTTATCCAACTTATAAGATGCTAGATGTGCCACCAACGCCTATATCTACTCTTAATATAGCAAGACAAATTGGCCTTGATGTGGGGTTAAAATATGTATATCAGGGCAATAGACCTGGTGAAGGTGGGGAGAATACTTATTGTCCTTCTTGTGGAGCACTTCTTATTGAAAGATGGGGCTTTAAGATAGTTGAAAATAAAATCTTACATGGAAAGTGTCCTAACTGTGGAGAAAAAATCGATGGGATATGGGAATAATTTAAAGAGTTGGTGCCGAGGGGGGGATTCGAACCCCCACGGGCGGTTGCCCACCACCCCCTCAAGATGGCGTGTCTACCAATTCCACCACCTCGGCATTTTTGATAATAATATCAAAAAACAAACAGCATCTTTCCTAGCGGGCGTTATTTTAACCATTTAAAAATTTTTCGCAAGGGAAAAATTTTTTCATATTTTATAATTGTAAAATTTCTATGAGGTGTTTACACTTGGCAACGTTTCAGTTTTGTCTTTTTATATTGAGATAGTTTTATGAAAAATAGAGCTATATTTTTAGATAGAGACGGTACAATTATTGAAGAAGTAGGATATTTAAGTAGGCTTTCAGATATAAGATTTTTAGAAGGAGCTGCAGAGGGTATAAAACTTTTTAATAAAGCTCAATTTAAAGTAATAGTTGTTACAAATCAGTCTGGAGTTGCAAGAGGATTTTTTTCTGAGGGCTTTGTACACAAAGTGCATCAAAAGATATCTGAATATCTTTCCCAAAAAGGGGCACATATTGATGCATGGTATTATTGTCCCCATCATATAGAAGGGAAGGTGTCTCAATATAGTTTTGATTGTCCTTGTAGAAAGCCGTCTCCAGGGATGATAAAAAAGGCTTGTAAGGAGTTTAATATCGATCTGAGGCAGAGTTTTGTTGTTGGTGATAGCGAAAAGGATATTAAATTAGCCTTAAATGTAGGTGCAAAGCCTGTTCTTGTTACAACAGGCTATGGTAAAGAGACTTATCAAAAACTTGATCAAGATATAAAAGAAAAATTAGCTTTTAAGGTAGATAGTCTTAAAGAATTAGCCTCATTGATATGCGAATTTTAATAGTAAAGTTAAGTGCCATAGGAGATGTGATACAGAGTCTTTGTGTGGCTTCTGCCCTAAAAAGAGGGATTAAAGATATAGAGATATCTTGGGTTGTATCTGAAGCTGCTTATCCACTTTTGAAGGACCATCCTCTTATAGATCATGTATTTTTGCTTCCAAGAAAACGTTGGGGCAAAATGGGTGCAAATCTTTTTGCTTGGCCCAAGCTTATTGCTGAGATAGGGGAATTTGTATCAGAGATTAGACAAAAAGAGTTTGATGTGGTTGTTGATCTTCAGGGGCTTTTTAAAAGTGGACTTGTTACGTTTATATCTAAATCAAAAAGAAAGGTAGGTTTTCCTAATACTAGGGAGTTTAGCTATATCTTTTTAAACGAAAAGCTTCCTCCATATGATATAGAAAAACATGCCGTATTAAGATATGTTAAAGTAGCTTCATATTTAGGAGGAGATATATCAAAGATAGACTTTCCTCTTGCTATTTCAGAGCACGATAGAGATTATATTGATAGATTGCTTAAAGGATGCGGTGATATTATTGCTCTAAACGTAGGTGCATCGTGGCCCAATAAGAAATGGACTGTTGAAGGATTTTCTGAGTTGGCAAAGGAGATATATAAAAGATGGGGGCTTAGCCCTGTTATTACAGGTGGTAGAGAGGATGAAGAGTTTGCAAATAAGGTGGAAGAAAGGATTAAGGGAGCAGGAACAAGGGTCATAAATTTAGCAGCAAAGACTTCTCTTTTGGAATTAGCTGCATTATTTGAACGATCAAAGGTGGTAGTAACTTGTGATTCTGGTCCTATGCATCTTGCAGTTGCTGCTGGTACACGGGTTGTAGCATTGTTTGGGCCTACAGCGCCATGGCGTACAGGCCCTTTTGGTGATAATCATAAGATAGTAAGAATTAATATAGCATGTAGTCCTTGTTTTAAAAGAAGATGTGACAATCCTAAGTGTATGAAGGATATTTTGGTAAATGATGTGGTTTCTGCAATAGAAGAGGTGTTAAGGGACCAAAAATTTGATAGTATAACCCATATCTTAAACTAAATAATGGAGGCAATTATGGAAAGTATGCCTATTAGTCAACAGTTGTTAGATATATTGGTCTGCCCTAAATGCAAGGGAGATCTTGAGCTTAGTCCAAATAAAGATGGGCTTATATGTCGTAATTGTAAACTAGTTTATGAGATCAAAGACGGAATCCCAATTATGCTTATTGATGAGGCAAAGCCCCTAAAAGATGGAGGTAACTAAGGTTGGTAGACGTTAATTTTAATAGGTTAAAAGGGGCTATTTCTGAATTTAAGAATAAAAAGATATTAGTAATTGGCGACTTAATGTTGGATAGATTTATCTGGGGTAAGGTTTCAAGGATATCTCCAGAGGCCCCTGTCCCTGTAGTAGAAGTGGAAAGGGAAGATTTTTTATTGGGTGGTGCTGCTAATGTGGCTCACAATCTTAGGGCTCTTGGGGCACGAGTTCTTATGGCAGGTGTAGTAGGAGATGACGATAGTGCTGTTAAATTTTTAGAACTTGCTGCTTCATCGGGACTAGATTCAAGTCTTGTTATAAAAGATGAAAGACCTACTACTGTAAAAACTCGTGTTATAGCTCAAGGACAACAGGTTGTTAGGGTAGATAGAGAGTCCAGGGATATTCTTCCTAAACAAACAGAAAATAGACTTTGTAGACTTTTAGAGGAACACTTAGATAGCATAGACGGAGTAGTAGTTTCTGATTATGCAAAGGGAGTTATAAGTAAAGGGCTTATGAACAAGGTACGAGAGCTTTTTGTAGAGAATGGAATACCTGTACTTGTTGATCCAAAGCCTATTAATAAAAAAATTTATAAAGGAGTAAGCCTTGTTGCTCCCAATAATTCTGAAGCACAGGCAATATCAGGAATTGTTATTTCTGATAACTCTTCTTTAGAAAAGGCATTAGAAAAGATATATGAAGAGCTTAGGCTTGAGGCAGTACTTATTACAAGAGGTTCAAAGGGTATGGCTCTTTGGCAGCCTGATAGAGGGCTTCTTTCTATACCGACAATGGCAAAAGAGGTATATGATGTAACGGGTGCTGGAGATACTGTAATGGCAACTCTTGTTCTTTCTAAAACTAGTGGATTAAGCTGGGATGAGTCAGCATATCTTGCTAATGCAGCAGCAGGTATTGTTGTTGGAAAGGTTGGTACTGCTACGGTTACAACTAAGGACTTAATAGAGTTATTAGGAATATAATCTTTTTAGATTTTAGGGGGCAAAATGTGAGTATATTAAAAGAACCTGTGCCTGTTGCTCCTTCATTTAGTATCTTTTCTTCCGATATTACACTCATTGAAACTGCTATAAGTGCTATAGAAAGTAAATATTCTCCTATCTTAATAAAAAGTGAAATTTTCCCATTTAATCAGACTAAATATTACGAAAAAGAAATGGGAGAAGGTCTAAAAAAGATATTTGTTGTTCTTGAAAGGCTTATAAGTCCAATTTTTCTAGTTAATTTTAAGTATTGGGCATTTGATTTTGAAAGAAGATATATGGAACAGGGTAATAGAAAGATAAATATTGATCCTGGACTATTAAGCAGTGAAAAGTTTATTCTTAGTACAGGTAAAAATTATGCTCATAGAATATATCTTGGTAAAGGGGTTTGGGCTGAAGTTACACTTATATTTCAAAAAGGTAGTTTTAGAGTTCTTCCTTGGACCTATCCTGACTATGCAACCCAGTTTTCTATAGATTTTTGGAATAATGCCCGCCAGCTATATCTAGATATTTTAAGATATGGATCAAAAGGCAAGGCCTATGTGGAACTTATTCCTGGATTTTGGCCTTCTTTTTAAAAATATAAAAAGGAGTATTAGATGGGGCTTAGAAGTATGACGACCTATGCTCGTTTTGAGCAAGATATTGGAGATTGGTGGTTATTTATAGAGTTAAAGTCTGTAAATCATAGGTTTTGTGATGTGAATGTTAGATGTCCTAGGTTTTTAATCCCGGTAGAGGATAAGATAAGAAAGTGTGTACAAAAGGCTCTAATAAGAGGCAGAGTAGATGTTTGTATACAGATGGATGCAGGTAAGGAGTCTATACCAGAATTTATTCCAAATATTGAATTGACACGTTCTTATCTACAAGCAGTAAAGGAATTAAGTGATTCTTTAGGACTTGAGTATAATCTAGATATTAGCTCTCTTCTTTCCATTGTAAGAGATGCAATTATATCAAGAGAGGCTGATAGAGATTATGAAGAAATATGGCGGGTTTTGTCCATAGGGTTAAAAAAAGTTTTAGAAGATGCCATATTAATGGCTGAACAAGAGGCTAGCACTCTCTTAGATGATTTAAAAAAACATATTAACATTATAAAAGCATTATTAGAAGAGATTGATAGTAGACGAAATGAACATTTAAGAGAGGCACAAGGGGCACTTTTTAGACGCATAGAGGAATTGCTTGGTGGAATAAAAGAACTCGATATGAATAGACTTCATCAAGAAGCAGCCATCTTAGCAGATAGATTGGATATCACCGAAGAGATTGTAAGGGCAAATAGTCATATTTCTCAGATAGAAGGTATATTATCAGGGGATCCGCCTTGTGGTAGAAGGCTTGATTTTTTATTACAGGAGCTTTTTCGTGAGGTAAACACAATGGCTTCAAAGTCTTGTGATGATAATATCTCGCAAAAGGTAGTAGAAATAAAGGCAGAGCTTGAAATTTTAAGAGAACAGGTACAAAATTTAGTATAATGTTTATGTGCAAAATGGTTGACATTTTTTAAAAAAATAGCCAAAAATAAAGATTAGTTAGATTACTTTAGGGATTAATGGCTGATAATTGTGTTATCTTCCTAAAAAAGGGGAGAAATACTATGGAATGTAAATGTAGATTATTAAACATTGGTTTTGGAAATTCTGTAGTGGCTGAACGTATAGTTGCTATAGTAAATCCTTCTTCTGCACCTATGAAAAGACTTAGAGAGGAAGCTAGAGAAAATAATCGTCTCATAGATGCCACACAGGGGAGGCGTACAAGATCTATAATTGTTACAGATAGTAATCATATAGTACTTTCTGCTATTCAGGCAGAAACAATTGCCCAAAGACTGGCCTCTGATATGTTCTCAAAGCTTGAAGAAAAAGATCCTAAATAGTTAATCCTTTTAATTTTTGCACAAGGAGATCAAGATTCATGACAACAGGGGATCTTTTTGTTATTTCTGCCCCATCAGGTGCAGGGAAAACTACTTTGTTAAAAAGACTTTTCCCCTCACTGAATAATATAGCTTTTTCTGTATCTCATACTACAAGAGAACCACGTCCAAATGAGATTAATGGTAAAGATTACTATTTTGTAAGTGATCAGGAGTTTTCCGAAATGGTGGAAAAAGACATGTTTTTAGAATGGGCGTGGGTACATAATCATCGTTATGGTACAAGTAAAAAAGAGGTTGAAAGACTCTTATCAAAAGGGCAAGATGTTATTTTGGATATTGATGTTCAAGGGGCATTAAATGTAAAGAAAAAAATAAGTAGTGCTGTTTTGATATTCATACTTCCACCAAGTATAAAGGAGCTTGAGAGGCGTCTTAGGAATAGAGGTACAGAGACTGAAGATGAAATATTGCTAAGGCTTAAGAATGCCAAAGAAGAGATAAAGATGGTAGAGAATTATGAATTTGTTGTAATAAATGACTCCTTAGATGAAGCAGTTGAGGGGCTTAAGGCAATTATTATTTCATTTAGGCACAGGCGTTCTAGAGTTCTTTCTAATACAGCTCTTTGTAAGTCATTAGGTCTTTTAGACTGATTACTCTTAATAAAAATCGCTTATGGTACATAATAAAGATAGTAAAAATTTAGATCAGCTTACATTTGTTTGGGGAATCCAGCCTATTTTTGAATTGTTTTCAACCGATCATATAGACAGTATAAAAGCAATATATTCTTTAGAGTCTTTCGGTCGCAAAAAACATCAAAAAAAGCTCCTATCACTAATAAAAAAACATGGATTTAATGTAGAAAAGGTAAATAATTTTAAACAAATAGGACTAAAAAAAGATGTAGTTCATCAAGGGATTTGTCTCTTACTAAAACCTTTTTGGTGGCGAGATCCGAAAGAGATTAATACTCTAAAAGAAGACGCTCTTCTTATAGCTTGTGACAATATTTCTGATCCTCAAAATCTAGGGGCAATTATAAGAAGTGCTCATGGACTTGGGGCAAGTGGAGTAATTTTGCCTAGTAAGTGTTGTGCTCCTATAACAGGAAGTGTTATAAAGGCCTCTTGCGGAGCAGTTTTTAAGATACCCATTTTTAGAATTAGCAATTTAATAAGAGAGTTAAAAGACTTGAAAAATAAAGGATTTTGGGTTATGGGCTTGACTCCAGAGGCTAGAAAACCTATTTGGGATATAGACCTTTGTAAGGCTAGTGTTATAGTAGTAGGTTCAGAAGGCAAAGGAATAAGGGCATTGGTAAAAAGAGTTTGTGATGAGCTTTTAAGTATTCCTCTTATAGGGGATATTGGTTCTTTAAATGCTTCTGTAGCAGTAGCTATTTCCTTGTATGAATCTTTACGTCAAAGATATCTTAAGGTTGAGAGAGGATAAATGATACTCGGATGCTATAAATTCATAGCAGGGGTATGTTATCCTATCTTTAAACCAGCCTTTTTAATAAAGGCTAGGCTTGAAGGTCCAGATAGTCTTTGGGCTGGAAGGCTTGGTGTACTCCCTAAAACAATTTATGAAGGACCTCCTCCTGATCTTTGGCTTCAGGCAGTTTCTGTTGGTGAGGTTAATGTAGCAGAAGCCATTGTTAAGGCTTTAGATCGAATAGCACCAGGATTTAAAATAATAATTTCTAGTTCAACCCCAGCAGGATTCGCAAGGGCACAGTCACTTTTGGGAGATAGATGTGAGATAATCCCATTTCCACTAGATTTCCCACAGGTTGTAAAACGTTTAGCAAAGCAGTTACGTCCTAGAGTTTATGCATCTTTAGAAACAGAACTTTGGCCCAATCTTTTGCATGCTATAAAGGCTAAGGGCTCTAGGATGGTTTTATTAAATGGTAGGATTTCTAAACGCTCTTTTCCTCTCTATAAAAAGATTAGGTCTCTTACTATTCCTGTTTTAAGCTGTTTCTCAAAACTTTGTGCAATTTCTGATATTCATGCCCAAAGGCTTGAGGAGTTAGGTGCTCCAAGGGATAAGATTTTAGTTACTGGTAATGCTAAATTTGAGGGATTACTGGACAGACCTTCTTTTAAAAAGGCAAAGGTTCTTAAAGAAAAACTTTCTATTAGGGAAGATGTGCCTGTTTGGGTTGCAGGTAGCATACGAGGTGGTGAAGAAGG
>Ga0256834_1002410_pt1 | contig 11797 bp, 9 predicted proteins | sample 4281140metaG_FD_190536 | JGI IMG/M metagenome (GOLD analysis project Ga0256834, IMG submission 190536) | Hydrothermal vent microbial communities from East Pacific Rise, Pacific Ocean - 4281-140 | ecosystem: Environmental > Aquatic > Marine > Hydrothermal vents | place: Pacific Ocean: East Pacific... | reverse complement strand
AAACTGATAAAGAAAAAATCCGATATGAAACTCATACCGGATTCTTTTTGTTAGAAAACTTTAAAATTATTGCCTTACTTCTGAAAGTGCCTTATTAATTATGAAGTTTAAAATTTATGTCCTATTTGTAAACCAATTCCTAAATAAGATCGATCGGCATAAGCAAAAACGGCACCATCCAGATCAACACCAAGCCGGATATTCAAATCTAAAATCCAGTTCTTATTGAGCATAAATTGATAACCGGTTTGTAAGCCTGCAAAAGGTGTAAAATCGTCATATTCGGCACTGTAATAACCATCTATTATATAAAAATAGTCATTACGATAATGTATCCAATCCATTTGGACAAAAGGTGCCAAATAGTAACCTTTCATTTGGTTGGCATTTTTATTAAAATAAAAACGGTAACCTGCTTTTATTCCCATTGTAAAATTACTAAACCCCAATTCATTTTTGTTTTTGGTGATATAATAATTAAGATCCAAACTTGTTTTTTTACGCATCAAATGTTCCCAAGATACATTTAAATGATAAACAGTGGTTAAAAGCAATTCGGCAATATCTGTTTTGATAATGTTTTTTCTGATTTTAAGACTGTCAGTAGTTTGTTGTCCCGACATATTATTTAAATATAATGTAAATATGAGAAAGCTAAATAGTATTTTTTTCATGACTGATTTTTTATTAAAAATTATTATTCGGTAGTAAATTTTTCAGTTGTTTGATAGCTTGATCAATATCGTTAATATTTTCAAATATCAGATATATTTTTTCGGTATCTTGTATTTTTTTTTCTTTGAACTGACAGCAATGACTTTGTTGCACTTTACTTAATATTTGTTGAAAAATACCGGTTTGAAAATACGGCGAATCGGGTTTGGAGATAAAATAGGCCAACATTTTACCTTTTTTGATGACTAATTTTTCAAATCCCAGCTGTTGTCCCAGCCATTTTAATCGGACTGATTCCAATAAATCTTTGGTGGGTTGTGGCAAAGGGCCAAATCTGTCAATCAATTGACTTTCGTATTTTTTCAGATCTTCTTCGTTTTTCAAATTAGCCAATTCGTTATATAGATTGAGCCGTTCGGTAGTAAGGTTGATATATTCGTTGGGAAAAAGAATTTCAAAATCGGTTTCAACTTGAGTGTCAATGGTATATTTGTTTTTTTGAAGGTCATTTTTAAACAAGTCTTTAAATTCGTTGGTTTCCAATTCTTCAATTGCTTCTTTTAATATTTTTTGGTAAGTATCAAATCCCATTTCATTGATAAATCCGCTTTGTTCGGCGCCCAATAAATCACCTGCGCCGCGTATTTCTAAATCTTTCATGGCTATTTGAAAACCGCTACCCAATTCGGTATAGGTTTCTATGGCTTCCATACGTTTGCGGGCATCATAAGTCATGGCGGAGTAGGGAGGTGTGATAAAATAACAAAAGGCTTTTTTGTTGCTGCGTCCCACACGGCCACGCATTTGGTGTAAATCGGCTAAACCGAATTGGTGGGCATTATTGATAAATATAGTGTTGGCATTGGGCACATCGAGTCCGTTTTCTATGATGGTAGTGGCTACTAAAACATCAAATTCGCCATTGATAAAATCAAGCATCAGCCGTTCCAGTTTTTTACCTTCCATTTGACCGTGTCCTATTCCGACGCGGGCATCGGGCACCAAGCGTTGTATCATGCCGGCTACTTCTTTGATGTTTTCAATGCGGTTATGGATAAAAAATACTTGACCTTTTCGTTGAATTTCGTAACTAATGGCATCACGGATCAGATTTTCGTCAAAGCGAATGACTTGGGTTTCAATAGGGTGCCGGTTGGGCGGTGGTGTATTGATAACCGACAAATCGCGTTCGTTTATTAGTGAAAATTGTAAAGTTCTGGGGATTGGTGTAGCCGTTAGTGTTAAAGTGTCGATATTTTTACGGATAACTTTGAGTTTTTCTTTGACAGATACGCCGAATTTTTGCTCTTCGTCGATAATCATTAAGCCCAAGTCTTTGTATTTGATTTTGTTACTGACCAATGCATGTGTGCCTATGATAATATCTATTTTGCCTTCGGCCAAATCTTTTTTGATTTGTGTTTTTTCTTTGGCGGTTCTAAAACGGTTGAGATAGTCCACCACTACGGGAAAATCTTTTAAGCGCTCGCTAAAAGTTTTGTAATGCTGAAAGGCTAAAATAGTTGTAGGCACCAATACGGCCACTTGCTTGCCGTTGTCAACGGCTTTAAAAGCAGCGCGTATGGCGACTTCGGTTTTGCCGAAACCGACATCGCCGCATACCAAGCGATCCATGGTTTTGTTACTTTCCATATCAGCTTTGACATCTTGTGTGGCTTGATATTGGTCGGGGGTGTCTTCATACATAAAGGAAGCTTCGAGTTCGTTTTGCAAAAAACTGTCGGGGGCGTATTGGGTGCCTTTTTCCAATTTGCGCTCGGCATATAGTTTTATAATGTCAAAAGCCAGTTCTTTAAGACGTTTTTTGGTTTTTTGTTTGAGTAGTTTCCAAGCGCCACTACCTAATTTGCTGACTTTTGGTTCTTTGCCGTCTTTGGTGTTGTATTTGCTGATTTTGTGCAGACTGTGAATACTGACAAACAACCGGTCGCCATTTTTATAAACAATTTCGATAACTTCTTGCTCTTTACCACCGCGTTCTATTTTTTGCAAACCGCCAAAACGGCCGATGCCATGGTCGATATGGGTAACATAATCGCCTTCTTTGAGAGCGGTGAGTTCTTTTAAAGTAACCGCCTGTTTTTTACGGTTGTTTTTTTTGATATGAAAGCGGTGGTAGCGTTCAAAAATTTGATGATCGGTATAGCAAGCCAATTGTAAATCTTTGTCTATAAAACCACGGTATAGCGGATTAACGATTATGTCAAACGCAACTTCGGTATCCATATCGTCAAAAATGGCTTGTAAACGGTCGGCTTGTTTTTGATTGGAGCAGAATAAAATGTTACGATAACCGTTTTGAGTATTTTGTTGTAAGTTTTGGGTGAGCAGTTCAAAACTTTTGTTAAAAACCGGCTGGGGTTGAATGTTAAATGATATGGTGCTGATGTTGTCCGTTGCTTTAGCTTCTATCAGTTGAAAAAGGTTTAATTTTTGATTGATGCTCTGTCCGCTGCAAAATAAATCTGCGGGCTTTAAGTGTTGGGTTCCGGTGTCTAATTGTGCAAAACTGTCTTGGGCTTTTTGGTAAAGTTTGTTTAAGGTGGCTGTGGCCAAAGAGCGATTTTTTAAATATATCAGGGTGTTTTTTTTGATAAAATCAAGAAAACTTTGGCGCTGTTGTATCAGGGTTTTGTCGGATAAATTGGGAATGATTTGCACCGATTTGAGTTTTTCGTCGGACAATTGTGTTTCGATGTCAAAACTGCGGATGCTTTCGACTTGATTATCAAATAGTTCTATGCGGTATGGTTCGTCATTGCCAAAAGAATAAACATCGAGGATACCGCCGCGGATAGAAAATTCGCCGGGTTGGGTGACAAAATCGACTTGTTCAAATTGGTATTCGAACATAAGATCGTATAGAAAATCGATGGATAGTTGGTCGCCGGTTTTGATTTTCAGGGTATTGCTTATTAATTCTTTTTTGACTACTACCTGTTCAAACAAAGCTGCCGGATAAGTTATAACAATCTGGGGTTTTTGGCGCGATTGCAAGTGACTTAAAACCTTGGAACGTAATAAAATATTGGCATTGTCGGTTTCTTCAATTTGGTAGGCACGCCGGTAGGATTCGGGAAAAAACAGAACTTTGTTTGTGCCGGCTATTTGTTGAAAATCGTTGTAATAATAGGCGGCTTCTTCTTTGTCGTCAAAGATGAGCAGCAGAGGTTGGTTAACTTGCCGGTGCATGGCACTGAAGACAAAACTTAAAGCCGATTCGCGCAAACTATTGATACTGATATACCGGTTTGTGCTTAGGGCTTGGTTTAATGCTTTGACTTTGGAACTTTGCAGGTAGTATTTTATAAAATCTTCTGTGGTCAAGTTTTGTTTTTTGGCAAAACTACGATTTTTTAAAAATATATTTGGTATTAATTAGGGTTTACTGAAAAGCCCGGAAGTGCAATAGATTTGTAATTTGTGAATTGCAAATGTGTATAGATGCTTCAAAATGAATGAGTTGTAAAGATGTTGTGCTTCCGAGCAGCAGAAATATAAAATTTACGCGTTTTACAAGTGTAAGGAATTTTATGCTTTTATGTGAAAAACCATGCATTTTTCATCGAACATCTTATTGTATTATATTAATATTCAATATTTAAGCGTTTTTTTCAGTATGCCCTAATTATGAGCCGCTCGTGCTTTGATACGAATACCGGCTATAGAATGTAGCTCCGCAACAGGGATAGCAGCGGTAGCTTGTGGCAGGTAGCCGCCGTATAAAGAACAAAGTGTCATAGCGACCGGAGGAAGCTCATGGCACTGCCGATTTTTTATGGCGGATGCCAACACAACTACAAGCGGATAGCCCGGCTGTTTGCCATAAAAATTGTATTTGGCAGGTTTATTTTAATTAAAAAAATGTAAATTCGCATCTCAAAAAAATTGATACAATGACAAAGAAATTGATTATTATAGCTCTTGGTGGTAATGCTTTGTTAAAAAACGGGCAGAAGGGTAGTATTGAAGAACAAAATTTGAATGTGCGTGAGACTTTGCGAAATTTGTTTCCATTGATACAAGCCGGACATAAGCTGATTATAACGCATGGAAACGGGCCGCAGGTGGGGTATATTTTGCTAAAGAACGATGCCGGCGAACAGGTGTATGATATACCGCAGGTGCCGCTTGATGTAGCAGTGGCCGATACCCAGAGTGAGATAGGTTATCTTATTCAAAGTGAATTGTTTAGCTTGTTGCGACAAAATAATATGGAACGCGAAATTATATCAACCAATACCATGGTAGAGGTGGCTGCCGATGATCCTGCCTTTAAGAATCCGACCAAAAGAATAGGTAAAACTTATTATGATGCGGCAGAGGTGTCCACTTTAAAACAAACCAAGGGTTGGGTGTTTAAAGAAGAGGTTAAGAATGGCAAAACGGGTTGGCGACGGGTAGTGCCCTCACCCAAGCCGGTGGATATTATCAGCAAAAATACCATTAAAACTTTGGCGGATAGCGGCGCTATTGTAATTGCCGTTGGCGGTGGTGGTGTGCCGGTAACTATTGAAGGCGATACCTTGCACGGTTCGGAAGCGGTGATTGATAAAGATTTGGCGAGTGCTTTGTTGGCCAAACAGATTGGTGCAGACCAATTTATTATTTTGACCGATGTGCCCAATGTTTATATAGATTACGGCACGCCGCAACAAAAGCCTTTAGAGGTATTGGATGCTACAACGGCACGGCAATATTTGAAAGAAGGGAAGTTCGGTGAAGGTAATATGGCGCCTAAAATACAAGCTGCTTTAAATTTTATTGAATCCGGCGGACAAGAGGTGCTGATTACCGATTTGAACGGGATTAAAACACAACAGGGCACCAGGATAGTGGGGTAGGAGAGAGTTGAAAGTATAAAGTTAAAAGTAAAAAAGGACGAGTGCACATGTTTGGAAGATGCCTTTGGTGTTTCTTGGGTGTCTTCGGTGGTTGAATGGTGTATGAGTATAAAGTTAAAAGTAGAAAGGGACGAGTGCGCATGTTTGGGTAATACCTTTGGTGTTTCTTGGGTGCCTTCGGTGGTTAATGAAATACAAGTAGAAAGTAGTAATAACTTTGCAAACAATTCTTATAAGTAAATAAAAATAAACATTTTGTAAAAAAAAGAGACTGTCCCGCAAGACAGTCTCTTTTAAAATTATATAAAAATTGATTTAGTCGCTGATAATAACAAATTCGGTGCGACGGTTCATTTGGTGTTCTTTTTCAGAGCATTTGACACCATCGGAACAGTGATTGACCAAGCGGCTTTCACCAAAACCTTTAGCTTCAAGACGGTTAGGGTCAATACCGTGTTCTATCAAATACTGCATGGTGGCTCTGGCACGGCGTTCGGATAAGTCAAGGTTATATTCTTCGGATTGCCGGCTATCGGTATGTGATTCCATGCTTAAACGGATATCAGGGTGTTTTTTGAGCAATTCAACAATTTTGTCAAGTTCGGCTGCGGCATCGGGACGTATATCCGCTTTATCCAAATCAAAATATATGGGGTTGAGTTTCATTTTGACTAACAATACTCGTTGTTTGTTGGGTTTGATCCAATTGAGTGTGTCGTTTTCCAGTTTGTGCTGATAGTTATAACGTTTGGGTAAATAGAGGTCTTTTCTAAATTCAAATTCGTAATAAACTTCTTTGTGACGTCTGTCGGCAGGCACCTCAAAATCGAGACAACCGTTGGGTTTGGTATATTGCACAAATCTTTCATTGTGACCGTTGTGACCGTATATTTTGACTTGCACACTGTCAAGAGCTTCTTTGGTGTCAAAATCGGCTACACAAACCTTGATTTTTTGCTTGGCTTTCAAAACAACATCCTTTTTAATTTTGGATTGGGTGGGGTTATAAGTGTTAAAAGAAATATTGACGTCATCATAGCCATTGTGTGTTGCTTTGAGCCGGTAGTTTTTTTCGGGATTGATTAAAAACGTATACCGGCCGTTAAAAAAAGACATATTTTGCCCGATAAGTTTGTTGTTTTCATATAATTTAAGTTTGGTGTTGGGGACTACATTACCATGTTCATCTATTGTTTTTCCGACCAAATAAATCAACGGTTTAAAGGGGTCTTCGGTTTTAAACATATATATGTCGTCAGAACCTTGTCCGCCTAATCTGTTAGAGGAAATAAAGCCTTCTTTGTCATTGTCATTAAATATAAAGGCAAAATCGTCTTTGGAACTGTTGTAGGGCAAACCTATGTTTTTTAACATAAAAAATTGACCTTTAATAAAAAAGGCGACAAAAATATCCAAGCCTCCTAATCCGGCATGACCGTTAGATGAGAAAAACAAGTTACCGTGACGGTCAATAAACGGAAAAGTTTCAACACCTTCGGTATTTATTTTATCCCCCATGTTTACGGGAGTTCCCAAAGTCCAATCAGGGTTGACAGCAACTTTAAAAATATCCGATTTTCCAATGGTGCCGGGCATGTCGGATACAAAATATAGTGTTTTGTTGTCTTTGCTCAAGCTTGGATGGGCACAGTTATAATCATTACTGTTAAAGTGAACTTCTTCGGGTGTAGACCAACTGCCGTCTTTATAAAATGAACGGTAAATTTTTAGATTATAATCTCTTAATTTATTCTTTTTTGCGGGATTTAAATTATTGCGGGTAAAATATACTACGGTATAATCGCTGTTAAATGTAGGCGAACTTTCATGAAAATCGGTGTTTATGATTTGACTAAATCCTTTTTCCTTTTTATAATCATTTTCATTTTTGACAGCCAGCATTAGGTCTGTAAAAGGCATATTGTCCCAAGAAGAGCGTTTTTTGCCGGAGGCTTTAATATTGTTAGTGGTATAGACAATTTGATTATCTTTATAATATGTTCCGCCGTATTCGGTATATCTGCTGTTTAGTGATAAGCTGAAGAGTTGTGCTTTGACACCTTCTTTTTTTACCTTTTCGACTATATCCAATTCTTTAAAAAACTCTTCGAGCCGGCTATCACTCAGTCCCGAGTTTTTTTTGTATTTATCCATCCATTTAACCGATTGGTCATATTTTTTATTTTGTCGCAGTGCCATAGCATACCTATAATAGTATATAGGGGCTACATTGTCGTTTTGGACGGCTTTTTCATACCAAATTTCAGCATTTTCCGGTTGGCTGATAGTGGCATAAATATCTCCTAAGCGGCTATAAATATAGGTTGCGTCTTTTCTATCTTTTTTAGCGAGTTTTTTATACTCTTTGATAGCTTCTTGAAATTTGAACCTGTCATATAATTTATCGGCTTTCAATGTTTTTTTAGATTGACCAAAGTTATTGAAACCAATAATCAGGCTAAAAATTAAATAGATGTATTTACTTTTCATAAAAATGAATTTTAGGCTTTGTTATTTTTGGCAAAGATATACATTTGTGTAAAAAAAATATAGCAAATCTGTTTTTTTTGTTAATAAATACAGATATGAAAGGTTGTTGCTATAATTTTTTAGAATTTACTAAACATTTTAAAATACTTATGCTATAATTCAAATAGTATAAAAAAAACTTTATTTTTGTTTTTGGAATAAAAATTGTTAAAGATTAATAAATACAAATAATACTAAATCTTATTATCATGAAAAAAACAATGTTAGTGTTGAGTTTCCTATTCACAACTATATTTTATGCGCAAAACATTCCGCAAGCTAAGGTGCTTGATATGAAAGGTAATAAAGTTGATTTTAGCGAAATTGTAAAATCGGACAAACCGGTGATTGTATCATTTTGGGCTACTTGGTGTGTGCCGTGTATCAATGAGTTGGATGCTATCAATGAAGTTTATCCCGATTGGCAAGAAGAAACCGGGGTTAAACTAATCGCAGTTTCTCGTGACGATGACCGCACTGCTCGCAGAATTAAAGCTTTGGTCAACGGTAAAGCTTGGGATTATGAAGTCTACCGCGATTTTAATGACGATTTAAAACGTGCCTTAAATATCGCCAGTATTCCTTTTATGATTATTATTAAAAACGGTAAAATTGTTGCCACACGTTCGGGTTACACGCCGGGAAGCGAAGAAGAAATTTATGAGATTATCAAAAATTAGCATTACTTAACTCACAACTATGAAAAATTATTTAATCGTATTTTTACTTGTTATTATTAACTATAATGGCAATGCGCAAAATTCGGGACAATTATCGGGAGGTTATGAAGCTTATTTGCAATATTATCAAAGCGATGATGCAACAAATTTTATTGCCCCGGCCGACCGCTTGCGCTCTATGAATTATTTTAATACCAACTATACTTACAAGCAGTTTAGCTTCGGACTACAATATGAAGCATATTTGCCACAGGCATTTTTAGGATACAATCCCGACTTAAATGGTAATGGGATTGCTACTTACTATGCCAAATATCACAAAGATGATTTGGAAGTAACAGCCGGTTATTTTTATGAACAATTTGGCAGTGGTTTGGTATTTAGAGCATGGGAAGACAGGCAACTCGGAATTAATAATGCTTTGAGAGGTGTGAAAGTTAAATACGATTTTAATAATTTGGTTGGAGTGACCGGTATTATGGGTAATCAACGTTTGGGATTTAAGCTGTCCGAATCGACCATATATGGTGTAAATGCCGATATTAATTTGGATAATATTATAAAGTTGAAGAATATACAACTTAAAGGAGGTTTGAGTTATGTGGCACGGTATCAAGAATCGGTTTCAGGTAATGCCGATTTGCAACCTGTTGTGGGTAGTTATTCATCACGGTTAGACTTGTCTGCCGGTAATTTTTATACCAATTTTGAATATGTATATAAAGAACCCGATGCCCGGGCAGCCAATCAGGTATTGTTAGATCAGGTGTTGTTTGATGGCAATGCGTGGTTGTTAAATTTCGGTTATTCACAAAAAGGTTTGGGTATTGATGCTACTTTACGCCGTTTGGAAAACATACAAATGTATAGTGAACGTTTGTTAGAAGGTAATTCCTATAATGCCGGAGTGGTCAATTTTGTGCCCGGTCTTACCAAACAACACGATTTTAGCTTGGCCAATATTTATGTGTATCAAGCGCAACCTGCCATTTCCTTCGGGGAAGAAAAAGTAGGAGAAATAGGAGGACAGGTAGATTTATACTATACTTTTAAACGCAAATCGGTTTTGGGCGGTAAGTATGGCACCAAATTGGCTCTTAACTATTCACGTTGGCACGGTTTAAACGCCGCTTTTGATATGGCCAAACAAATTTATCGCGCTGATTTTGCCAAGCCTGGCGAATTGTATTTTCAAGACATTAATTTTGAAATCAGAAAAAAAGTGTCTAAAACCCTTAAAACGGTCTTGTCATTTATTGATGTCAAATATAATAAACCCAAATTGGAAGGGGAGGGTGAATTTGTGCATGCCAATATTGCCGTTGCCGACCTGGAATTTAAATTGGCTAAAAAACGTTCCGCCCGTGTCGAACTGCAACATTTGGCAACCAAAGATGATATGAAAAATTGGGTAGCCGGTTTGGTGGAATATAATTTCAATCACAATTTTAACGTCTATGCCGGTGATATGTATAATTACGGCAATGATGATGTTAAAAACCATTATTTTAATGTCGGCACCACTTATACCAAATCATCTACCAGATTGAGTTTGAGCTACGGACGACAACGAGGTGGTTTGTTATGTGTGGGTGGTGTGTGTCGTTATGTGCCTTCGAGCAAAGGTGTTACAGCTTCTTTATCAATGTCCTTTTAAAAAAATTATGGAGCAATTTGAACAACAATGGCAAAAGGTATTGGACTTTTTCAAAGCAAAATTTACCGATGGAGAACCGCCCCAACTCGATACTATTCTTTTTTTGATAGGTGTGCAAGAATTGGGTATGATTAAACCGAAATTTACCAAAGACGAAAAGGTTAATTTAATGCATGTAGCTACATGCAAGTTACTCGAACCCTATGGCTATTATGAATTTTCGCATAGAGATGAAGAAGGTTGGCCGCATTATAACCGCATTAAACAATTAGAAACCGGCACCGATCAAGACATGCTGATAAAAGAAGCTATTATCAATTATTTTAATGAAAACGGTATTTTATAAATTTTTATGTATAATCTATGAGAAAACTAATTTATTTTCTAATATTAACACTATTTTTTAGCCATACAACTTATTCTCAATCCTATAAAAAACGTTTGTTAAAGAGTAAAGAGTTTTTACAAAAAGTAAGAGCCAGAGAAGTGCTTGACACCATGCTTTGGGATCGAGAGGCGGCTATATTTAACAATACGGAGAAATTATTTAAGCAAAACAAACTGGATGTAAATAATCCGGAAGATTACGAATTTTTTCAATCAGGCTTAATGCATCAATTTTTATTTTCAAAACGTCATATTTATAAGCGTGTCAAATTTCATTATGAACATGTCGATTATGCATTGCTGCAAAAATATATTAATCGTATCAATAAGGGGCAAATTAAGGCTGTCATTTTTGATTCGGGTTTGTATCAAATGTTGGATAAGTTGTTAAATGAAGAATTTACACAAATTGAAAAAATGACCATGCCAAAATATATTGAGTTTTTGGTCAATAAGCATAAGCCGGTTCCTTTAACTTTAACATATAATAAAAAGCCTGTCAATGCTGTAGATTTAGACATGGATGTATTGGTTGAAACCAATAATGCCGACTATAAAAAGGTCAGTATTCTTGATAAAAAAAACAATCAAATATTAAAACCCGACGGCTATACGTATGAGCAAATTCAAAAAATCATTATCAGATTTAAAGGACAATCATTTGAGTTTAAACCCGATTCTATCATTAATTATTATCCACGCCAGTTTAAAGAATTAAACAGTATGATTTCAAAATACAGTTTTAATCAAATACCGGTTTGGCAAATTGATGTGGTTGAAACCAACGGGCATGTTGGCGTAAAGTTAACCAATGTGGTTGAATCAAAAATAATCAAGGCCAAATCATTGGATATGAATATTGATGACCAAAACAAACCTTTAGACAAATAATAACTATTTTGGTTGTCATCTTTATTCGGCTAATTTTTTCCAACCTATTTTTTTCATATTTCTGACAATTAAAAAGCCGGCTATAACAGCTATGCTGAAAAATAAGAACGAAA
>Ga0256834_1002408_pt1 | contig 11801 bp, 11 predicted proteins | sample 4281140metaG_FD_190536 | JGI IMG/M metagenome (GOLD analysis project Ga0256834, IMG submission 190536) | Hydrothermal vent microbial communities from East Pacific Rise, Pacific Ocean - 4281-140 | ecosystem: Environmental > Aquatic > Marine > Hydrothermal vents | place: Pacific Ocean: East... | reverse complement strand
ACTGACTTAACGTCGAGAGAAATCAGAAGCTCGACGACCTCGTTCGGAAATGGGTAGTAGCCAACCACATCTCCACAGCAGTAAATCTCGTCGCACGCTTCGAGCTTCTCAACTACCGCTTCGAGAGCTGGTAAGTTACCGTGGACGTCAGATATGAAAGCCACGAGCATGTAATAACTTCTCCATATAAACCTTAGTAGTTTTGCTCACCTTTTACTACTTTTTCTACTGCATTTCCACTGCATCATCTGAAAGCCGTTTTTATTCCAAGTGATACGATGAAAAGGGTTACTGAAAGGTGCGTTCGGTGTAATTATATCACAGGAGGGTTTAACGTGAGAAAGGTAAAAGTGGAACTCGAGAATGAACTCAAGCTTAACGACGTTTTTGTAAGAACGTCCCGCAACGAGATAGAGCCGTTTGACAGAACAAAGATCGTAGAATCTCTCGTCAAGGAGACGGGCGTCCCGAGAAACACAGCAGAAGAAATAGCTCTGGAGGTGGAGAGAGGAATAAAATCCCTAAATCTGGAGTTCGTCTCAGCCCCCTTGATCAGGGAGATAGTGAACGTCAAGCTGATAGAGAGGGGACTCGAGAGCGAGAGGGCGAAGTACACCAGGCTGGGAATGCCAGTTTACGATGTCACGCAGCTCATAGAGAGAGGCTCCAAGGAAAACGCTAACCTCCAGCACAACCCCGAAACGATCCACAAGCTCGTGGCTGACAATGTGATGAAGGAGTACGCTCTCCTCCACATCCTTCCCTTAGAGCTGGCAGATGCGCACATGAGGGGAGACATACACATCCACGACCTGGAGTACTTTGCAACCCGTCCCTACTGCTTCCAGCACGACCTGAGATGGTTCCTGAAGAACGGGCTAAAGGTGGACGGGACAGGAGAGAACACCGCTATCGCAGGACCGGCAAAGAACGCTGAAGTTGCAATCCTGCATGCAGCAAAGGCTTTGGCTGCTGCTCAGACGAACTTTGCCGGTGGGCAAGGATTGGACTTCTTCAACGTTTGGTTAGCTCCCTACTTGGCCGGTAAGTCGTACAGGGAGATAAAGCAGCTCGCACAGATGTTCGTCTACGAAATGAGCCAGATGTACGTGGCAAGAGGAGGACAAACAGTCTTCAGCGACATCGACATTGAATACGGAGTCCCCAGCGTGGTTGCTGACATGCCCGCAGTTCTCCCCGGTGGCATTGTCAGGGACTCAATAACTTACGGGGACTTCGAGGAAGAAGCCATAAAGTTTGCCCACGCCCTCACAGAGGTTTACACAGAGGGGGACTACGTAGGAAAGCCGTTCTTCTTCCCCAAGCCCAACTACAAGCTGAGGAAGGAGTGTTTCAAGAAGGAGGGCTTCGAGGAGTTCATGATCGCTGTTCACAGGTGCGTCGCGAAGTACGGTTCGCCCTACTTCCTGAACTTGCTTGCTGGCTACCTGCCAGATAACGTCTTCGCTCAGTGCTGCAGGCTAGTCCTTTCTCCGGACGCAAACGACTGGGAGGACTTCGCGAAGGGCTGCATGAGGACTGGTAGCTTACAGGTCGTAACGATTAACCTGCCCAGGATCGCCTACGAAAGCAAGGACGAGGACAAACTCTTCAACTTGCTGAGAGAAAGGATGGAGCTCGCCAGAAGGGTCATAGAGATCAAGGCCGAGGTGATAAGGAGGAGGATGGCCGAAGGTGCCTTACCATTCCTCACTCAGGACGTCTACGGAGAGCCCTACTACAGGGTGGACAAGGTAGTCAGATCCATAGGTTTCGTAGGCCTGAACGAGATGCTCAAGGCCTTCCTAGGTGAGGAGCTCCACGAGAGCAGCAACGCCTGGAAGTTTGGACTCAAGGTTATCAAGTTCATGCTCGACACGGCAATAGAATGGTCCAGGGAGACTGGCCTTAGATGGGTGATAACTCAAACTCCAGCTGAGTCCACAGCTTACAGGTTCGCCAGACTGGACAAGAAGTACTTCCCCAACGCTGTTGTTCAGGGCGAAGGTGACAGTGTCTACTACACGAACTCCTCTCACTGCAGAGTTAGTGCTAACATCCCGCTGTTCGAAAGGCTGAAGATAGAGGGAGCCTTCCACCCTCTCTGCAACGGAGGCATGATGGCCCATGTGTGGATGGGCGAGAGCAACCCGTCCCCAGAGCTCATGTGGGAGCTGACGAAGAAGATAGCAACAAAGACCCTGATTGGTTACTGGGCTTACACCAAGGACATGACGTACTGCAGGAAGTGCAAGAAGGTCACGGGAGGGATAAACAGCACCTGTCCAAGCTGCGGCAGTACAGATGTTGAGTGCTACTCCAGGATCACGGGCTACTACCAGAGGGTCAGCGGGTGGAATGAGGGCAAGAGGAGAGAGCTCATGGATAGGTACAGGGTTAGGTTGGGTTAATTCATTTCTTACGTTTCGCATTTTTCTTCGTTTAAAAGTAGTAACTACAACTGCTACCGGTATTCGCTTGAAAAGTCAGAAAAAGCTTGAAGGATAAACTAAGCATCACCTTTAAGTACCAACAAAGTTCATCAGAAAAGTCCAAACAACGTACCATCCTCCCACAGCTAAACCCGCTATCGTCAGCCAGTCCTTGCCACCAAGCTCTTTAACTCCCAGCTTGGGCAGCAGAAACTTATTAACGTATATGAAGACTACGAGAATTATTATACCAATCGGGTCCCTCTTTAAACTCCCCAGCGTCACGATGTAAGATACGACACCTGCGACGCACCCAAGCAGAAAGGGTACGAAAGCTTTCAGCATCTCCTCGTCCATCTCCATCACCTATCACTTAATCACCTAAAAGATGGTCTCTCCGAGAGCCTTACGGGTAGAGGCAGAGGTTTGAAAGGCATACCCTCACACTCATTCCTAACTCTCTCCACGAGCTCTTCAACGCTCATCTCCACCTTCTTCGGTTTTTTAAGCTCCGACTCGGCCCTCACCGTCACTGTCAGCTTGCCACTTTCAAGTTCCTTCTCCCCAACCACAACTATGTACGGTATCCACTCCGTGGAAGCGTCTCTTATCTTCTTTCCGAGAGTTTCGCCTCTATCATCAACATCAGCCCTAATGTTCTCTTTCCTTAACTTTGTTACGACCTCCTCAGCGTACTCCAGAAACTTTTCCGATACTGGAATCACTCTGACCTGGATCGGAGAAAGCCACACTGGAAGCATCGGAAGCTTTCCACTTTCCATCTCCATGTGAGCTTTTTCAAGCAGAGCGTACATACACCTCTCTATAGCCCCGCTTGCAGAACAGTGGAGGATGTACGGCCTCTTCCTCTCTCCTTTTTCATCCACATAGCTTATGTCGTACCTCTCCGCGTTTTCCACGTCTATTTGAACTGTCGAGAGAGCTGAGGCCTTGTCCAAAGCATCCACGAAGTTGAACTCAAACTTCAGAACGAAGTAGAAGAAACGCCTATCCCACATTTCAATGAGTATCGGCTTGTTGAGGATTTCGGAGAGAGAGTTTATGAAGTCCTTGTTCTCCTCGTAGAAGTCCTTAGTCACCCTTATTGCCACCTCGTAGTCTTCAGGTTCGAGTCCAATTGCTCTAAGAGTTTCCACTCCAAGTTTGTACTGATTAAGGAACTCCTGCTTCGCCTGTTCCATGTCCCTAACGAGGGTGTGCATATCTGGCATCGTGAAAGCTCTCAGCCTCCTCAATCCAACGAGTTCTCCCCTCTGCTCCTTTCTAAAAGAGTAGCGAGTTAGCTCGTACATCTTGAGAGGGAGGTTTCTGTAAGTTATTATGGCATCGCTGCACATCAGAAATTGGCCGAAGCAGGCTGCGAAACGAAGGAAGAATTCCCTCTTATCCCCTTTTATTATGTACTGCCTCGCCGGAAACCTCTCAAGATACCTTCTCAGCGTTGGGTGGTCTCTGCTATACATTATCGGCGTTTCCACCTCCATAGCTCCGTACTCTATGCACTTCCTCGTGACAAACTCCTCCAGTAGCGACTTTATCAACCTACCCTTCGGATAGTAACGCATGTGTCCACTGTCGCTCGCACTCTCGTAGTCCGCTATCTGCAATCTCCTCATCAGCTCCACATGAGGTGGAACTCTATCAACTGCCCTCCTCTTGGATATTTCGTAGTCAGCGAACTTCTTGAGCTTAGGATAGTTGGAGAAGTCAAAATCCTCCACGCTTACGAGTTTGCCCTCGTGTAGGATGTACCAGTAGCTCCTAGCCTTCTCCTCGTCCTTTAAAGCCTGAGTTAGTTCCTTCTCTTCCTCTTTTTCTTTTTCAGCCTTCTCTCTTCCACTCTCAACTTCCAGAACCTTACCCTTGAGCTCCCTCGAAAGCTCGCTGAGTGGGTGACCTTTGCACGAAATCTTGAAGGCTTTGTACCAGCCAAAAGGAGCTCTGTGAACCTCGAAGTTTTCAGAGAGCTTGGACTCCAACAGCTTGAGAAGCTTTACAGCCGTCTGAGGGTCGGAAAGGTTCGAGGAAAGGTGAGCGTAAGGGTAAACGACGACTCTCTGAGCTCCAACTTTCTCGGCTACGGATTTTATCTCCTTAACAGCCTTCTCCACCACATCCTCGTCGTCACCTTTCTCCACAGCTGTGAAAACGACGAGTGGCTCTTCGACTCTGACGGCTTTTTTGTCCTTTTCAATTTCTTCGGCAATTCTAGTGGCTTTTTTCACTTCGTACTCCATGTAATCAGCGTGAATAAGTAAAAGCTTCATGAGGCTGGTTGACTGAAAGAGGTTACTTAAACTTTACCTGATTCTCCAATTCGACAGCCACAGGTGATAGCAGCATTGAAAAGGAACCAGAAAAAAGTTAAGCCCTCTCGCACTTGAGCTGCCGTGAAGGATTCGGGGGGCGAGGGAAAACAGGGCTCGAAGGGAGCAAACACTGCAAGCACTTACGGTCCTCCAGAAGACATTGATATGGAACTGACGGAGCACATAGCAGAGCTCAGAAAGAGGCTGACGAGGATAATCGTCGCACTCGTTGCTGGACTCATTGTCCTCTTCAACTTTTCGGATACTCTGATAAAAGAGCTCTGGAACTACCTGTTTCGCACGAACGTGCCCATGGTTGCCTTCTCACCAACGGAGTGGATAATGGCAAGGCTTGCAGTTTCCTTTGTCCTTTCATTCTGCATCCTCTACCCCTACATAGTTTACGAACTCTACTTGTTCGCCAAGCCTGGGCTTTACGAACACGAGAGAAAGTTTCTCAAGCTTTTTCTACCGTTTTCCTATGTCCTATTTTTGACAGGAGCCGCTCTCGCACTCTTCGTCGTCCTGCCGAGGATATACGAGCTTTTCGTGAGAGGGTATCTCGGAGCGAGACCTTTTCTTTCGGTCAAGAGAACGCTATACAGTGCGTTCAAAGTTATTCTCGCATTCGGTCTTGCTTTTCAGATACCCGTTCTCGCTGCAATTGCTGCGAGGCTCGGGCTTATAAACGCGAAGTGGCTGAAAGAAAAGAGGTTAATAGTTTACATAATCGTATTTCTTCTCGCTACAAACGTTACTCTTGACTTTACGGGCTTCAGCCAGCTTGTTGTTCTCGCTGTCGTGGTCGTGATGTACGAGATCAGCATTCAGATCGCAAAGGTCATGGAGAGGGAGAGAATTGAAGAAGAGTTTGGGCATTAATTAAACAAAACAAATAACATATAACTAAAAATAAAAAGTCAGTGAGTGCAAGGAACGAGCAGAACTGGTAGCACGGAATTTCTGACTACAGCCTCAGCCGTACTACCCATTAGCAGCTCTTTCAACCTGCTCTTGCTCTTCTTGCCTATGACTATCAGCGTGGCCCCTCTAACGACAGCCTCCTGAATTATCTCCTCAGACGCTATCCCAGCACTAACCTCTACACCGCACTCGAACTTGAACTGTTTTGCCAGACACTTCAGCTGATCCATCGCCTTTTTGACGTTTTCTTCAACTTCATCGTGCTTTCCGTAGTCCACAACATGCAGCAGAGTCGCCTCCTTTACATAGTCCTCGAAGAGAGCCTTTACCGTGTCTATTATGTGTCCACTACAGGTGCCGAGGCCGAGAGCTATGAGCGGCCTCTCGAAGACTCTCCTCGCGTCCCAGAAGCACTTCACGCTCTTCTTGGCCTTGTCCCACTCGTACTTGACAAGCAAAACGGGTTTTCTCGCGACTCTTGCGACGTTAGAAGCTGTAGTGCCTATGATCATGTGCCTCAGCAGGTTCTCACCTTTCGAAGGCATGTATATTAAGTCCACATTCTCCTCGTCCGCTACCTTCGCTATCTCTATCGCAGGAGTGCCAAGCCTTACGAGCGTTTTGACGACGTTTATTCCCATGTCCCTGAACTCCTTTGCGACATTTTCGAGTTTTTCTCTAACCTCTTTCCTGTACTCGTCCATTATGTTGGGTAAAGCTGTCGTATCGATGACGTGTATGAGCACGAGTTCCTCCGCAACGCCTGTGCTGAAGAACTTTGGAATGCAGTTTCCTATTGCATGTTCGCTCACCATCGAGAAGTCCACGGGAAACAGAATTCTCCTAATCACAATCATCACCTCCAAGCCTATTCAGTTATATCATTATTATGAGAAACTATTTATAACTTTCTGAAGATGCTGGCCGAAAAAGTGGCCAAAAGCCAGTAAAAGCTCTCAGCGTGGTCTTCGAAGGCTTTTCCAAAACTCCAAAAGAGAATAAGGCAAAAACAGATTAACTCATAAGATCTTTAACGCTGTACAACACTCTTATCTCCTCCACCTCGCTCATCTTCGAGACCTCGGACTTTACATTCTCTATTAGATCTCTCGTAACCGCGTGAACCATGAAGTAAATGGGATAGGGCCACTCCTCTGGCACAACTCTTTCCACGAGATGCGTTATCTCCGGCCTTTTAGCGAGTTTTTTCGCCAGCTTTTCTGGTTCGCCCGTTCTGATAACATTCATCCCGTTTTCGCAGAATCCGACCTTCCTCTCTTTCAACACTCCACTAAAGTCCCTGACAACTCCAAGCTCGATGAGTTCGGAAATAAGATCAACAACCTCCTCCTCGCTGTAACCGTACTCCTTGAATCTGAGGAAAGGCCTATCCACCACCTCCAATCTCTCGAGCTTCCTCAGCATGATCTTGTCGAGCCCAAGCTCTTCCACCTTTGGCACATCGAACTTTTCCTCACTCTTCTCGCTCCAAGAAATGCCCTTCAGCAGATCGTACTTCACATCCATCTTGTAAACTCTCTTGGTCGGCAAAACTACGTACTCTTTTATCCTACACTTCTCAATGACTTCTCTAGCGAGCCTTTCAACTGCCTCGAAGTCCCCCGCTTTCAGTGTAAACCAGACGTTGTACTCCGCATCCCTCCAATAGTTGTGCTTAGGTCTGTAAGAGTTTATTATTCTGGCAACTTCTTCGATCCTGCTTTCCTCGACTTTAGCGGCTATCAGAGCTGCTCTCTGCTCCCTTGAAAAAGCTCTGTAATTGAGGTTAGCTCCATACCTCTTAACGGTTCCATCTTCGTAAAACTCCCTAACTCTCTTGAAAACAAACTCCTCGTTCAAACCCGTCATTTCGGCAAGATCGGAGAGGGGGGTTGTTGTAAGAGGTAGCTCGTACTGAAGTGCCATGAGAAGCCTTACAGTCTTCTCATCGAAGTCAGAAGCTGATTTTAACGAGAGACTCATCTATCTCCCTCTTTCCCGAAACATACTCATCAACGAGCTTTTCTACGTGCCTTTTAGCACCCTCAACATCCTCCTTCCTCACGAGGTCTCTAAACTTCTCGTCAGTCGGTATGACGAAGTAAAGCTTCATCCTCATCTGAACTGGAACGTTCTTCTCCTTCATGTACTTCTTAAGGTGGTACATCGCCTTGAGGAAGTAAAGTAGCTCCTCGTCTTCCTCTATCATTTTCTTTATAGAGTCTCTAACTTTTCTCGCAACGACTCCGCTTTTTCCCTCAGTCGTAACGGCAAACCTTATTCCATCCACCTCTCCCTCGAAGGGCACAACCACCTCAGTTCTCTCGGCATCGTTAGCCAAGTTGACGAGGGTTCTATACTTTCTAGCTATTTCAATCACCCTGTCGTTTACTTCGAGGAGAGGTATCGCTACTGTAACGAGGTTCGCCCAAGAAACGTTCTCCTCGAGCGTCTTCTCGTCTAGTGCGTTTCCTTCAACGAGCTCCACCTTTCCTTCCTCAGCAAGCTTTTTCAGCTCATCGCTGAAAGTTAAGCTGAGAACTCTGACTTTCGCTCCGGCCTCAAGAAACTTTTTCGCTCTTGAAGTTCCCACTCCTCCGCCACCGATTATAAGGACATTTTTACCTTCGAACTCAATGTAAAGGGGAAGTCTCATCGCCCTGAGTTCGCAATGGAAGTTGAAATAGTTTTTGAATGGCCTCTGAACGAGTATTCGTTATTCGAACTTACGAAACACGAACCTGCAGGCTTTTGCTCCTAAGGCAGAGCACTCCACTTCCTCTCCCTCAAACCTCGAGTTAAAGAGGCCCTCCAGCAGACCCCACATGTAACCAAGGAGCATCCAGCAGACAGGATGACTTGGCTTTTCCTTCAGCTTCCTGTAACCAACGGCCTCGAGAGAGTCCTCAACGATGACTTCGAACGTACCACCCTTTGACTCAAATTGCATCTTTCCCCACCCAAAGCACCTGCCCCAAATCGTGACCATGTTCCTTGCGACCATCCTCGCTTTTTCGCTATTCATCTCTCCGTACTTCTTTTCGTACCTCCTCCTTATAGCACTCCCTGCAATCTTTCCCCTGTTCCTCGAGGCGTTCACTATCAGTCCTTTAGCAGCTCTACCGACTATCTTTTCGAGCTCCATGTATATTCCGGCAAGAAACGTAGCGTAAATGCAGCCGAGGGGAATTCTACCGAGGAATTGCTTCACCCCGTTTTCGTGCGTCACGAATGCTTTGTCTAGTTCTTCCTCACTCAACTCTCTCAAATCCTCGCTTACAAGCAACTCGAACATTTTCACCACCCCAAAAAATTCAGCCAAGAAGCTCCTCAACCTTCCTGCTCGCCTTACCGAGCTGCAGAAGAATTAACCCGAGGTTTGCCTTGGGACTTGCCATCACGACAAGTAAGGCTTTTTCCCCCGCACCTGTAGCCACTATCTTACCGTCACCGCTCTCCACAACGACTCTGTCTGGCACTCCCTTTCCGAGCTCGGACATCGCAGTTTCAGCCGCTCCGAGCATGGTCGCACTCATCGCAGCAAAAGCATCCGCGTTAACGCTCGAAGAAATGTCCGCAGCTATCAGCAATCCGTCCCTCGATACTATCGCAGAGGCTTCTATGTCTCCCGTCGATTTGAGCTCTTTAAGAATTTCCTCAAGCTGGGATCTCAAACTCATCTCCACTCACCTGCCAGCTACCGGTCAGCAACTCGAGCAGGGCATCAATAACCCTGTAAACACCTTCACCTTTAATCGCAGAAACGGGAATTACGGGGACGTCTTCTGGTAAAAACATCCTCTTCCTTATCTCTTCAGGAGATAGAGCGTCTGGCAAGTCCTGTTTGTTCGCCGCAACAACGTAGGGCAGACCGAAGTGTGCAACCTCCTCGAGCATCTGCTTCGCCCTCGGAAAAGTCTCGGGCTTCGTTGAATCCACCACTAGTATCACGCCAAGAGCCTCTTTTCCGAGCATTCTGAGTATGGGATCGAACCTCTCCTGCCCAGGAGTGCCGAAGAGGTCTATCGAGAAGCCCCTATACTCAAGGTGACCATGATCCAAAGCTACAGTCGTACCCAGCCTGTCAACCGAGATTGCTCTCGTAGACACGGCATGGACGAACGTGGATTTTCCTGCGTTGTAGGGGCCTGTAACGAGTATTTTTGGTATATACGCCCTAACTCCTCCAGGCCTCACGAGCTTGAAAAGTATTGCCCTGCTCTTTATGTTCTTCCAATCAACCTTTACGAGTCCGTAGTAGTAGCCGAGTATCACCCTGTGGTGCACGCCTCCAACTTTCACTATCGCGTTGGATCTATTGGCCACCATTTTCTTGACATTTCCAGGATAAGGCCAAGAAACGAACGTGAACACAAGCCTCGACCCCGAGTTCGCAGCGGTTTCGCACCACTCCCCCAGAAGCTCTGCCACCTCCTCTCCGCAGACGTCTATCATGCTCGAAATAGGTATTACGACGAGGTCGTTCTCTCTGATTGTCTTTTTCACGAGAGAATCTACTGCGTCTCTGTTAGATGGGTCGGCATTGAGAGAGCAAGTGGATGGCATGCCTACGTAGGGAGAGTAGAGGTCTACGAGTGTAAAGTTCTCGTAACTCCCCACGACCCATCCGAATTCCTCAAACTCGCTCAGCACCACCTCGGGAGAGAGAGTGAGGGTAAAGTAAGCGCACTTACAGCCGCTTTCGAGGTTAGTGAAGAGAGTCTGCATAGCAAAGACGTTTCCTTCAACTTCTGGATCTATCCAGTACGTCAGAACCTTTCCCTCAGGTATCTCCTCGACCATGTCGTCGAGGACAGGTATTCCGGTAACCACCTTCATAGAACCACCTTCATACGACTACGACTGCATTCTCGTCAACAGCTATCTCACTCCACTCCGTTTTCTTGAAAGGACTGACAAAGCGAACGTACTTCCTACCGTTTTCCTCCTTAAACTCGATCATTCCGCTGAAAAGCTGTTTAAGTGTAACAATCGTCTTCTCGTCGTGCATACCCTCCTCAACTATGTAGAAAGCAATAGCACCAGTCATCTTTACTCTGCCTGTGAGAATGTGCAGAAACCTGAAAACCGTCTGCAGGTTCATGTACATCAGTATCGTGGAGAGAGAGTCGAAAACGAGAACTACATCTCTAACACCGCTTCTCCAGAACTCCTCGAAAAATTTGCTTATTTTAGCCGATATACCAGTTAAATCCATGACCGTTTCTCTTTTTATAGAGTCAGTATCTCTCGCGTTTCCGAGCATCGACTTGGTGACGCAGTCTATTATCTTAATCTTCTCCGGATCGTAGTACTCTCCAAGCCACTCTATGAAAGATTCAGCCGAATCTCTCGTTAAAACGTATATTCCACCGTAGCCCTCCGAGGTCAGGTCTCTGAAGAGGCTCCTAACGAATATCGACTTTCCTGAAAACGTCGGACCGTAAACCATGATGTTTGAGCCCTTTTTTAGTTCGACTTCTGGCAGTATCCTGCACATCATTTGACTCATAATTATAATGACAGCAATCTCGTATATAATGTTTGGGGTTGCTCGCAACCACGCAACAAATTACGATGAAACTAGAGGTTGAACGGTGAAAACTTCGAGCTAGCAGTCATTTACGGCAGTTAGAAAACATGTGGTGTTGGAAGCTGTTAGAGATAAGGGGGCGTGTACTACCTCGCAGTTGAGGGAAGCCTGAGATATATGCAGAAAATTGAACCCAGACGACTTCAGCCGTGTTTTGAGTGAGTATCGATTAATTCTCGGTACGATAAATAAGTCTTTCAATAATTAGCAAGTCATTTTTGTCAAATAGATTCAGCAAATAAATTTTGATGCCCTTTCCATTTTTGGCTGATTTTCCACAATAAACATCTCTGGCAGCAGTAATTACGTAAGCCTCAGGTTCTCCAAAAGTTAGAGCGCCAGCTTTAGCTGAATTCAGTAAATGCAAGTCTTTTCTGCACACAGGTTCACCCTCGAACGTATAATCGTACTCAGCATCCTCCACCTTGCGTCGGACTTTTTTGAGTATTCCCAGAAGACTGAAACTGGGATTTACTCTAATTTTCCGTAAAACATTGTTTTTAACGGCTTGAATGTGTCTAT
>Ga0256834_1002407_pt1 | contig 11814 bp, 13 predicted proteins | sample 4281140metaG_FD_190536 | JGI IMG/M metagenome (GOLD analysis project Ga0256834, IMG submission 190536) | Hydrothermal vent microbial communities from East Pacific Rise, Pacific Ocean - 4281-140 | ecosystem: Environmental > Aquatic > Marine > Hydrothermal vents | place: Pacific Ocean: East... | reverse complement strand
AAAATCCTAACAAATCCTTCTTTCCTTAAAAACTCTTCCATGTATCCAACAAGCTTAGATTGAAGTAAAAAAATACCCATTACCTTTAGATTTTTCATATCTATAAATCTCCAATCAAGTCTTTTGTCCAAAGTCGACTCTATTTTGCCTGAGACATCTATCGGCAAAGGAGCATCAGAAACTGCCAAAACATTTATCTTTTCCCCCATTATCTCCAAGCCATTTATCGCCTTTTCATTCTTTCTCAGTTTACCCTCCACCTCAACAAAACTCTCCTTTCTAATAGATTTGGCCTTTTCAAACTCTTTATCTGGAGAAACGCCCTTTTTAAAAACAACCTGGACTAAAGAATTTTTCTCTCTCAAAATCAAAAATATCAACTTGCCCAAATCCCTTACCTCGTAAACATGCCCAAGAATTGAAACGCTATCTCCTTCATCTTTGCTCTTTAACTCATAAATATGCGTTCTTTTGTCCATATCAAACACCAGAGATAAATTAATCAAAAATATTTATAACTTTAATTAATCAAATCGCAAAGCCTAACGAACTCGCAGTTTTTGGCCTTCATCTCTTTTATGAAATTATCTAAAAATCTCTGCATGTATCGTCCTGTTCTAAACCAACCATCAATGCGGTAATGCTTAGGCATCTTGACAAACTCCCAGTTGTGGAAAACTAAAACAATCGGACTTTCAAAGTTTTCCAACCTGAAAAACAGATTTTGTATTAGTTTAGGCAACCTAAAGTGGATGGAAGTTAAAGTGGCTTTAATTGTTACAATATTCCCTATCTTTTCCGTTCCATTTCCTTTAACAGAGGAATCAATTAAAAAATCGTTTTTTTCAAGGATCTTGTAATATCTCCTCGGAAATCTAAAATTTGGCGCTCTGAAAGAAACTATATTTTTAGAAAAGCTTTCCAAAGCATCCTTTGCCCGTTTAATAACCTCTTCTGCCTTTTTTTCGCTCAATCGATCAAACCTCTCATGCCTAAACCCATGCACCCCTATCTCATGTTTTCCCTTTGCAATTTCATTTATTCTGTCCTCAAACTCTCTGGCAAATCCAGCGGTGATGAAAAAGCTTCCTAGAACATCATTCTTTTTTAAAATGCTCAAAATGTTGTATATGCCATTCTCAAAACCTCTTTTCGTGTTGAAAAAAGGTGGGAAATCCTGCTCAGTGTCGAAACTAAGCACCATTTTTTTCATCTATGCAACACCTATATGCTGCTTCTACTTTTTTGGCCACTATATCCCAAGAATAATTGGAAAGCACTTCTTTTCTCCCAGCTTTGCCCATCTTTCTCCTAAGCTTTTCATCGCTCAAAAGTTTATTTATGGCATTTCTCAAATCAAGAGGATCGTTAGGCTTAACTAAAAGCCCTGTTTTTCCTGGATTTATTATTTCCGGTATTCCTCCGACATTTGTCCCTACAACAGGCACTTCCGTTGCCATGGCCTCAAGAATAACAATGCCAAAAGCTTCAATCAAAGAAGGCAGAACAAAAATGTCCGCTATCGAATAAATCTCGGGCAAATTCCCATTCATTTGCTCTTTCATAAAAATCACTTTGTCTTTAATCTTGAGCTTCTTTGCGTAAGCTTTCAAAAACCCTTCCAATTCGCCTTTGCCAACGATCAAAAGCAAAGCGTCCAGATCTTTCATAGCCTTCAACAAAACATGGATTCCTTTTCTCCACTCCAACCTGCCAACGAACAACACAATCGGCTTGTCTTTAGGAATCCCATACTTTTCCTTAATCTCCTCTTTGTTCTCCCTGGGATAAAAAACCTTTGGATTTATGCCATTCGGAATGATGATTATGTTGTCCTTTCTGGAGAATTTTTTAACGAAATCTCCGGCTGATGAGCTAACGGCTATTATTTTATCCGCGCAGATCAAGTATCTCTTCAAAAGAGGTTTGCCGAAAAACATAAGGCCCTTTTCAGTTATTCCCCCTCCATAGCCACTTGTGTGCGTTGTTATAAAAGTGCTCGTGTCCAAAAACTTTCCCTCTCGCATGGCTTTTAAGGAAAGAATGCTCGAAATGGAGTGGCCGTGAATGACATCATAGCCTAAAAGATCGCTTTTAATAGATTTGAAAAGGACGGAAACATTTATTTGGGCGTTTTTGATAACAAATCCGTTAATTTTGATTAAAGGTATCGAAGCGTTTTTAAGATCTTTGTTGGTTCTCCCGCACTTATTCGTTATTATTGCAACTTCATGCCCTCTTTGCCGCATTTTCAAAGCGAGGTTGTGCAAATGTATGCTAACTCCTCCAAGTTTTGGAAAATACCAATCACTTACCATTGCAATCTTTAAACTTTCCATTAACCTCGCCCAGAAAATTCAATAAAGTTTTTTTAGGTAATAGGTTTAAATTGTTTTACTAAATGATAAAAGAAAAGAAAAAGTTAAAGGCCCAAATCCTCACTAATAGCGTTCAAAGCTTTAAGCCCTAGCTCAATAAACTCATTCAAAGAAAAGCCGAGGTTTTCGCAAAGAAGTATCTCTTCTCTGTCAACGCCTCTCGCAAAGTCCTTCTGCTTGAACTTCTTTTTCACGCTTTTCACTTTAACGCTAGATAGCTTTTTGTCCGGCATAACCAACGCTGTTGCCACGATTAAGCCAGATAAAGAATCGCTGGCTTTCAAAGCCGTTGCCAAGTCTGATTCGTCTTTATGCCCTGTGTTTTCGTTATGCGCTTTTATGGCGGAAACGCTCTCCTCTGGCAAAACATCCTTCAAAATTTCTTCAGCCATCAGACCGTGTTTGTTTATATCTCCATTACATTCCTCATAATCAACATCGTGTAAAAGGCCCGTTATGTACCAAAGCTCTTGATCCTCGCCTTTAACCTTGGCTATCTCCTCCATTATGGCTGCAACAGCTAAACAATGCTTTAACAAATTCTCGTTTTTAATGTGCTCCTTCAAAATTTCCATTGCTTCCTCTCTCGAAATTAATGCCATAAGATCACCGTGAAAAGATATCCAAAAATAAATATTTAAAGATTCGAACGGAAAAATTAATATGGAGTTCAAAAATAGAGTCCAGATGATGATATTTTTCGCGCTTTTGGTTCTCGGTTTAATAATAGCTATTGCAATTCCACACATAGGGTTCATTTTCGCAATTTTAATGTGGATTTACGCTTTTTGCGGATTAAAGGTGATATATCAGTACGAGAAAGGTGTCCTTTTCACTTTAGGTAAATTTGTAGGGGTTCTGGACGCAGGTCTCGTTTGGATAGCCCCAATTTTCCAAAGCATTAAAAAGATAGATCTCAGGATTCAAACGGTGGATTTGCCTAAACAAGAGGTAATAACAAAGGACAATGTGCCGATAAAAGTTAATGGAACTGTCTTTTTCAAAGTTCAGTATCCAGAGAAGGCGGTTTTGAATGTTAAAGATTATAGATACGCTACAAGCATGTACTCTCAAACTGTTTTGAGAGACATAATAGGTGGGAAGGAACTCGATGAGGTTTTGCAAAAAAGAGACGAAATAGCGGAAGAAATAAGGAAAATAGTTGATGAGATAACGGATGCTTGGGGAATTGTTGTCACAGGAGTGAGACTTCAAGACATAGAGTTGCCGGATGAAATGAAAAGAGCAATAGCGAAACAAGCAGAGGCGGAAAGAGAGAGGAGATCCATTATAATAAAATCCGAGGGTGAGGTTAAAGCAGCTGAGAATTTAGCAAAAGCAGGAAAAATAATTGCAAAGATGCCTCAAGCTTTGCAGTTGAGAATGTTGCAAACCTTGCAAGATGTGGCTGTGGAGAAAAATAGCACAATTGTTTTCCCAATACCAATAGAGTTGCTCGAGAGCTTTAAAAAGGAGAAAAAAGAGTGATTTTGAAGAAAGGCGTTAAAAGTTAACATATAAATATTTTTCTCTGCTTCTATTATTAATAGTGTAATATATTGAGGCATTAAGAGGCGATGAAAATGGTGGAAATGTCAATTCACAATGTGGTTGCTTCTTGTCAGACAGATGGAAAGATACCTTTGGCTAGAATAGCCATGGAGATAGAGGGCATTGAGTATGAGCCGGAGCAGTTTCCTGGACTTGTTTTAAGGTTAGATGAACCTAAAGCGGCTGCTTTGGTTTTCAGTTCAGGCAAGATCGTTTGTACTGGTACTAAAAGTCCTGAGGATGCGAAAACCGCTGTTAACAACCTAATAAACATGATGAAAAGCATAGGGATTGAGATTAACGGCATAAAAAGTTTGGACATCCAAAACATAGTTGCTTCCGCTGATTTGGGCAACGAGGTTAACTTGAACAAAATAGCGTTTGAGCTTGACGGCATTGAGTATGAGCCAGAGCAGTTTCCTGGATTGGTTTACAGAATGTATGATGAAAATGTTGTTTTCCTCATATTCACTTCTGGCAAAATAATTTGCACTGGAGGAAAAGATGTGGATCAGATAAGGAGGAGTATAGAAAAGTTAAAGGCAAAACTTGAGGAAATAGGGGCGATAAACAAAAAATAAAAAGTTAAACGCATCTTTGATTTAAATGGAATCCATACATCTCATAATGGAACTTTTTGAATGTGATGAAAACAAGATAAAGGAAATTGGGCCTGTGAAAGAGATAATGGATTCTATTTTGCTTATAAGCGGTATGGAAAAGATCTTTGACTTCTACCATCAGTTTGAACCTTACGGCGTTTCAGGCGTTTGCCTTGTTAAGCAATCCCACATCTCAATACACACATGGCCTGAGAAAAAATACGCTGCTATGGACATATATACATGTGGAGATGCGGAAAAAGCCAGGGAAGCTTGTAAAAAGGCGATAGAACTTTTCAACTCCAAAAAATGGGATGTTAAGGAAATAAAGAGAGGTATTGTTGAGAAAGAATGAATTTATGCATTTGTTTTCTCTTCTATTTTCTTATTTTCCAAAGCTTTGCTGTGTCTTTTAAGCATTTCTATTTCCCTATCGATTTTTTCTAACTCTCTCCTGACTCTGTTCTTCAAAATCCTCATGACAACAGCGACGGATGCGAAGGAGAAAAACAGAAGTAACAGAAAAAGTAACAGATAACCATTCATACAACCACTTTTTTATTTTTTCAACTTCCAATAAACTTTTTTGCTTTCACCTATTTTGGCAATTCTGAACTCGCAATCGATTTTTCCCTCGTCTTTTAACCTGTAGCAATGAGTGTTTGCAGTACTCCAAGAAATGTTCAATTTTTTTGCGATTTGATATGTTGTCAATGGCTCGCCTGCTTCTTTTAAAACCTTTAATATAGCAGCACCGACGCTTTTTGTCATTATCCCACCTCTGAAAGATATCTTGATATATTGAAATCCCTGAATTTAGTTTGATTAAAGTTGTATATAAAAGTTTCGGTTGTGTCGTGTTCGATATTTCTAGATATCTAAGAAGACTTAATGCTTTATTGTGTTACTTTATGCCTCATTTTATTTACAACACTTAACCCTAATATTATATAGAAAAATCGCGAAAGTGTTATAAATAAAATACCACAAAATCGACGCGCGGAGAGCATGTGGTAAAAGTGTGATACTTCTGTTATAAATAAGAATTTATAATACTTTTTACCACATGTTATAAATAGAACTATCTCCTAATTAATAATGTAATCCTCTGCTTTCGATTTTTCTTTAATAAAACATTGTTTAAATTCCAAAGTATCGCTGTGGTACTTTGTCCAACTTTGTCTAAGTTTTGTTTAAAAAAAGATTTACTACACTTAAAACCAGGTGTGTTAAATAAAACACATTTCCTAAAAATTAAAGAAAGTCGAAAGCGAAAAAAGTTTGCTTAATCGATAAAAATATTTTAAATTTCTTCCAAAAATTAAGGCATAGAAGAATTACAGGATCTAAAAAATTCACAACAGATGTTAAAATTAAAATCGGTGCTGTCCATGAACATCCCGACATCAATTTATGTGTTTATGCTTAGCATCTTACCAACTTTCGAGGCCAGGTATTCCATAATTTACGCGGCAATAAACCATTATTCTTTGACAAAAGCCGTGTTGATAGGTTGCTTTTCTATAGCTTTTCTTTCGTTCTCCTTGCCTTTTTTAGTCCCAAAAATAGAAGAAATCTTAAAATATTTGGAAAAAATAGGAGTTAAAAAGCTATCCTCTCTTTATTTTTACTATTTGAGAAAGGTCAGGAAAAAATCGGAGAGGCAAATAAACAGTTGGGGTTTGATTGGCTTAATTTTCTTTGTTGCCGTTCCTTTGCCCGGAACCGGCATTTGGACAGGATCTTTAGCAGCTTACGTTTTTGGCATGGAGAAAAGAAAGGCTATAGCATCTCTTTTAATAGGTGGTTTGATAAGCATGGCAATAACTCTGTCTCTCGTTTTAAGCGTTAAAATAATATAGTTTTGCGATTAAAAAACTTCATGGACTCGGAAAAAGGGAAGGTTCTTGTCAAACTCGCGAGGAAATCAGTAGAAAGTTGCTTCTCTGGAGATGAAAAAGAAGTTGAGGAAATGCTAAAGAGTTATGATTTTTTGAGAGAGGAGAGAGGCGTTTTTGTGACGATCCACACTTATCCGAAAAAGAAGCTTAGAGGTTGTATAGGCTTCCCTCTACCAGTTTATTCTTTAGGAAAAGGCGTTGTTAAAGCTGCAAGATCGGCTGCTTTCGAAGATCCAAGGTTTCCGCCTTTGCAAGAAAATGAACTTGAAAATGTTGTTTTTGAGGTCTCAGTTTTAACTGAGCCGGAAAAAATAAATTACAATAGCTGCGAGGAGCTTTTGGAAAAAATAGAAAAGTACAAAGATGGATTGATTTTGAGAATAGGTCCTTATTCCGGCCTTTTCTTGCCTCAAGTTTGGAAAGAAATAAGCGACAAAGAATCTTTTTTAGGGCATTTATGCTTTAAGGCTGGAATACCAGATCCTAATTGTTGGAAAAGCAAAGCTGCGGAAATTTATAAGTTTAGGGTTGAGGCATTTGAAGAAAAGGAACCAAATGGCGAGGTTGTAAAATCCCCTTTATAATTATTTCATTTATCTGCTTCTCTTGTCTCATCATAAATCTCTAAAAGCCTGTTGTATTTGCATGTTCTTTCAGCCCTACACGGAGCTCCAAATTTGCAAAGCTCCGAAGCAACGCCAAAGGCAATATCAGCGACTATTGGATCTTCTGTATCTCCAGATCTGTGGGAGATAACTGTTTTTACTGAATGCTCTTTAGCGGACAAAACAGCGTTCATCATCTCCTTTATAGTGCCTATTTGATTGGGTTTTATTATAACTCCATTTATGTATTTGTTCGCAAATTCCCTTATTCTTTCAGCGTCAGTAACCGTTAAATCATCCCCTATAACAACTCTTCCCAACTTTTTGCCTATTTTCTCGTAGAAAATCTTCCAGCCTGCGAAATCGTTTTCAGCCATACCGTCTTCTATTGAGAAAAGGTTGAAGGTATTGACTAAATCTTTTAAATAATCAACAAGCTCCTCGGGATAATAAACCTTCCCTCTTAAATTGTATCTTCCTTTTTTACTGTCAAAAAACTCGCTTGCTGCACAATCCACGGAAACTCTAACTTTATCTCCATAACCAAGCTCTTCAGCAGCTTTCAATATCTCTTCCAATCTTTCCTCTATTCCTATGTTGGGAATCGCAAAACCACCCTCGTCAGCAACTAAGCCAGCTTGAACTCCGTACTTTTTCATCAAATTTTTCTTGAGTTGATGATAGCATTCAGATCCAATCCTAACGGCTTCTGCAACGCTTTTGGCTTTCCAAACGACCAAAAGATGCTCTTGGAAATCGTTCTCTATTCCGGCATGAACGCCTCCATTTATAAGATTCATCATTGGCTTTGGAAATTCTCCTTGCGGATTAAATCCTTTTCCCAAGTAAAACTCAGAAACGAATTCGTAAGGCTCCATTCCCTCGCAAAAAGCTTTTGCCCTTAAAAGAGCTATGGAAAAAGCGATTGAAAAATTTCCACCTATGTTCTCTTTCTCCTCCATCAATGTTTCCTCTATGCTTTCGTAATCCCTCTTCAGATTTGCTCCGATGAATTGAGGTGCGAATTCTTGATTGAAAAATTCGCAAGAGACCTTTACACCCTTTCCAAAGTACCTTTTGTTGTTGTCCCTCTTCTCCTTAACCTCTCCAGATCCTGTTGACGCTCCGCAAGGAGCTATCCCGAAAAATATAGCATTTGAGATTACAACATTAACCTTTACTGTTGGATTGCCTCTCGAATCTAAAACTTCTATGGCCTTTATTTTCTTTATCTTTCCATCCATTCAAACACCTTACACTTTGAGCTTCTTTATCAACTCTATCTTTATGGCATCCATTACAAACATCCAGGACAAAGCGTAAATCCAAATGAATGCGGCCCATTTCCAGCCAATTGGAGTTACGAAGATTCCGCAGGCAACTATAATTGTTGCCAAGAGTTTTGTTATTACAGCGCTCCAAAACAGTAGTTTGCTTGGCCTTGGTTTCTTCCAGAGCCTGTCTCTTTGCCTAGTCACGAATATTGTCAGATGTCCCGCGACTGTCAAGTTAAGGAATATGAGCGATCTTATCATGTCTCTGCTCAAATGCAAAATTCTTTCTGTTGCGTAAAGCAATGAAAACGATCCCACAAGACCTATACCGCCAAAAAATGCTGACAATATTAATATCTTCCTCAAATTCCACCTGGCAGGTTTTTTTGGCTCCACAACATTATCATAAGCTATGGCCAAAATAGGTGCATCGTTAAATAATGCTAAAAGCACTATCATCATTGCAGTTATCGGATAAAAGTTGAATAAAAGAATGGCAAAGACTATGAAAAAGAGAACCCTTATCGTTTCCGTTATCCTATAAATGACATAGCTCTCCATCCTTTGGAATATTTTTCTGGCCTCTCTTATTGCGTCCGCTATAACAGAAAGTCCAGCCTGGAATAAAACCACGTTTGCAGCTGCTCTCGCAGCGTCAGTTGCTCCAGCAACGGCAATTCCGCAGTTGGCTTTTTTTAGGGCCGGAGCGTCATTAACCCCATCTCCAGTCATGGCAACTAAGTGGCCGTTCTTTTGCAATGTGTCCACTATCATATATTTGTGTTCTGGGAAAACTTCGGAAAAGCCGTCTGCCTCTTCAACCAACCTAGATACTTTCGCTTTGTCTTTTTCTTCTTCCAAATCTTTCATTGAGACTATGTTGTCGCCTATGCCGAGCATCCTTGCTATGTGTTTAGCTATTGCTATGTGGTCTCCAGTAACCATCTTTATTTTAACTCCAAGCCTTTTGATCATAGCCACAGCTTTTGGCGCGTCATCCCTTGGCGGATCGAAAAGAGGTATTAAACCTACAAAAGTCCACTTTCCATGCACGGTTTTAGAAACGGCTATGGTTCTAAAACCCTTCCCCGCAAATTCGTCAACTTTTGCTGTTATATCCGTTGCTTTATCCTCGCTCAATCCACAAAGCTCTATTATAACTTGAGGCGCTCCTTTGGCAACTTTGAAAGTTTCGCCTGTCTGTTTATCTTTGATAACGGCCTCTGTCCTTTTTATAACTGGATCGAAAGGTGTGAAATCCAACTGCTCATACCTTTCCTCTATCTCTTTCTTCAAGTCCTCATCCAAAGATCTCAAAATGGCCAAATCAATCGGATCTTCGTCCTCCTCTCTGGACGCGAGAGCAGCAAATTTCAACACATCTTTTTTGGAGTAGCCATTGAAAGGTTCGACCTCTCCACAAGTCAATTGGTTCTTTGTCAAGGTTCCTGTTTTGTCAGAGCAGAGAACATCAACTCCTGCCAATTCCTCTATAGACACAAGTTTTGTTACAACCGCTTGCTTTTTAGCGAGATCTAAAGCACCTATTGCCATGGTTATGGATAAAACAGCAGGCATTGCAGCGGGAATTGCCGCAACCATTAAGACAAGGGCGAATCTCAAAGCTTCTATCAAGTTCTCGTGCCTATGAATCGAAAACGCGAAAACTATTGAAACGAGGATCAAAGCAGTGATTATCAAATAATCTCCCACTCTTATGACCATTTTTTGGAAAGAGCTAACAGTTTTTGCTTTCTCCACAAGTTGAACTGTTTTGCCAAAATAAGTGTTTAAGCCTGTTCCAACTACAACAGCGGTAATTTCTCCTTTTTTAACTATAGAGCCAGAATAAACAACATCGCCGAGCTTTTTTTCCACAGGCAAAGATTCTCCGGTTAAAGTGGATTCGTCAACAAGAAGATAATCGCCCTCAACTATTTTAACATCAGCCGGCACTATGTCACCTATCCTTATCCTTATTATGTCTCCTGGCACAAGCTCTTTCGCAGGAATTATCTTCCACTCTCCATTTCTCAAAACCCTTGCGTTCAAAGCCATTTTCTTTTTCAAAAGCTCTATAACATTCTCTGCTTTGTGCTCTTCCCAAAACCCAACAACGCCGTTCATTAACAAAAGAACCATGATTATCCAAAAGTCGGCCCAATGTTTTACTAACGCAGAAAGAACGGCTGCAATCTCAATCATCCAAGGGATCGGACCCCAGAAATAAGAGAAAAACTTTATGATCGGGTTGACTTTCTTTTCCTTAATTTCGTTGTAGCCGTATTTTTTTATCCTGGCTTTCGCTTCTGTAGAAGAAAGACCTTTTTGTAAGTCTGTCTCTAATTCCTTGAGAACATCCTCGACTTTCATGTTTTTATATTTGTCAATATTGCATGCCATACAAACACATGTTAGGCTTAACTCCCATATAAAGATTTCTTTACAAAAAACAATAAACATAAAAATTAAGGGAAAAATTTAAGATTATGGTCGAGAGCAAGGAAGAAATGATTTCCAGGTTAAGCTTTTCTTTGATGGAAGAAAATTACGAAGTGCTAATAATGCAGCGCGATGTTTTCGATATGATAGCAAAAAAAGACAACACCTTGCTACTAATAAAGGTTTTGGTGAACATCGACAGCTACAGCCAAGTTTGTGCCAAGGAACTCAAAAAAGTGGCCAAAATGGTGAACGCTGTTCCAATAATAATAGCGGAAAAAGGAAGGAACTTTATAATTAGCGATAATATAGTTTATGAGAGGTTCAACATACCTGTTGTAAATCTAAAAACCTTCATAAATTATCTCTCTAGAAAAGAAAAGCTATTGGTTTATTCCAAAAAGGGCAAAAATGTCATTTACATAAACGCGGAGAAGATGAAAAAGCTTAGGGAGAAAACGGAGTTGAGTATGAGCGAACTTGCGAAAAAAGTCAATGTGACCAAAAAAACAATTTATTTTATAGAGAAAGAGGGGAAAGGTAGCGAAAATGTCGTTAGGAAAATAGAGGATTACTTTAACGAAAATCTGGCTTTGGAGATAGATCTAATAAATTGGAAGTTTGACGAACAAATAAAAGAGGATATTATTCAAGAAAAAACTGAAAATTCGAACAATATCCTAATAAAGGTTTACAAAAGCCTGAAAGAAAAAGGTTTGGAGTGCTATACATTGAAAAAAACACCAGCAGACATTTTATCCATGCCTGAAAGAGAAAAAGAAAAGTTAGGCGATGAACTCATAGCTTGCAAACTGAAAGAAGGATTTTATAACAAAAAAAAGCTTAAAATGTTTAAAAAATTCTCTGAATTTTGCACATTGAAAAAATTTATTCTTGCAAAAGATAGAATGAGGAAAATTGACAATATTATGGGGATTGCGGTTGTAGATCTAAAAGAGATAGAGGAAATAAGCGACTTTCCAGAGCTTGTCGAGATAATAGAGGATAGAGAAAACAAATAAATCTTTTTCTATTAAATTTTTTCTTATGAGGCCTTTGTG
>Ga0256834_1002406_pt1 | contig 11822 bp, 7 predicted proteins | sample 4281140metaG_FD_190536 | JGI IMG/M metagenome (GOLD analysis project Ga0256834, IMG submission 190536) | Hydrothermal vent microbial communities from East Pacific Rise, Pacific Ocean - 4281-140 | ecosystem: Environmental > Aquatic > Marine > Hydrothermal vents | place: Pacific Ocean: East Pacific... | reverse complement strand
GATACCTTAAATACGCTTTTTCTCTATGTTCTGATAAATTATAGATGAATAAAAGCTGAGCGTACCCATCATCAGCAAAGGATTCATCCTTACTTTTCTTTTCTTCCAAGGCAGACTTAATTTCGGGATTGTTAGCTAATATCTCTATAGCTAAGTCTTCAAATACATAGGCAGAAAATCCTTCCTTTTGCTGCAATATGGTGTCGAAGAAGTTCCAATTAAAATAGGAATCGGTAGCCTGAGGTTCTAAGGTTTGCACAATATACCGATTGCGCCATTGGTTTACAGGTATAAGGTAATCCCCTTCTTTTAATTGAACTGTTTCTTTTTTTACTTCCAGCTCAACCTTAGAATGAGGGTAGTGCCCTTCATAAGCCATTCCACTAGTTTTATAATCAGTAATATAATATACTTCCACTGCAATATTTTTCACTTCTTTAACTTGCTCCAGAGTTGCCCCATTTAGTTCGAGCAATTCCAATACTTTCCATTGGCTTTTAGGTATTACGTAATAATCAGGTTTGCTAATAACCACATCTGGCTTGTAATGATTATAATATGGTATTTTTTTAGAGTAGGGTTTACTTCGGTCGTATTTAAGTCGTGCTTGTCCTGTTATTTCACTTATTGGGCGAGCCGCCTCATAGCCCTTAAAAATAATTGTATCGGCTTTGGCATTATCCAACTTCCAAGCAATAGCAAACTCTTTCTGGGCTTTAACAGAAGATTTAGCCTTGTTTCTTAGCTCAATTATTTCTGTTGAATGCCCATTAGTAAATGTGAGTAAGCCCAACATGTAATTATAGGTGGCTTCAACCCGTTGCTCAAATGTTTTAAGCATATGCGTTTCACTCATAAATCCTAAGGTGTGGAATAGGGCTGTGTAACCAGAGCTATAACGAGGCAGGTCGATGAATTTATTATAACCTTGGTCGGGTGTTTTCATCCCCCAAATATTTACATAAGGAGTCATAAGTGAACCAGCCTTTTCCATATAGTCGTAGTGGTAAGGCAATAGTTTAGAAGTCATAAACTCAGCCAAGGGGTCTCCCAACTTGTCAGCTTGTGTTGGAATAGTAGTGGATACATATTGATAATCTGCTCCATTGCTTACGTGGGTGTCAATAAATACATCGGGGTCAATTTCTTGAAATAGTTGAATAAAGCTCCTCGCATTTCGAGTGTCAGCTTTTATAAAATCTCTGTTTAAATCGTAATTAGTAGCATTGCCTCTAAACCCGTATTCTTTGGGGCCATTTTGATTAACCCGTGTGGTAGAATTTCGGTTTAGTACACCACCAATATTGTAAAACGGGATAATTACTACAACTGTATTATCTAATAGCTCATTCAGTTTTTTATCCTCGATTAAATTACGAGCCAGCATTTGAGAAGCTTCAACACCATCAGGCTCTCCTGGGTGAATGGCATTATTGATTAAAAGAAAAGCCTTACCCTCAGCTTTTATTTTTGCTATATCAACTTCACCAGACTTAGAAATGATAACGGTATGCAAAGGATAGCCTGAGTCCGTAAGCCTCTTTTCAATAATGTTTACTTCTGCATATTTATTTGCCAAGGCTTTGTAAAAGGAAATGCCTTCTTCATAAGTTGAGGTTTCTAAGTGATTAGATTTTTCATAAACCGTTAACAATCCCTGCCCAACTAAGGGCAAGGATATAAATGAGGCTATCAACATTAACGTCATTCCTGTGTAGGCAGGAATCTCACTATATAAAGTGTTCCATATATTTATCAGATTCCTGCCTACGCAGGAATGACGACTATAATTACTCAAGATCAAACGATTTAATTTCCTCAAATGGACTTAGGTCAGATTCATTCACAAGCTTTTGATAAGCAGGCCAATCTGTTTTAAAAAACTCATTTGTTTTAGATAACCAAGGTAGTAATTTATTCTTAGCCTGAGTCATTACTCGTGCTTGTGTTGGCCCGGGGTTATTAAAAGAGCCTAAGTACATAAAGTTCTTATAATAATAATCCATAATGGAAGGAAACTCCTCTGCGGTGATTCCCTGTCGTTCATTTTTAGGGCCAACCAGCTCATCCATTAATACATTAATGCTGTCCTTAGTAGTTTTACTTATGTTTCGAAGGGAGTCATAGGCTTTGCCCTTATCTTTAATTTGCTTTAAAATAGCATCTATTACTTTTTTGCTATCTCGTAATTGCGCCATGGCGTTGGCAGCCACTTCTATTTGAGATTCCACTTCCTTACTAGCCTTGTAATTACCTTCCAGTGCAGAAACAGGGATGTCTAATCTTGGGTCAAATTTTACATTAACCATTGTGGAGTCTTCCTGGTCACCAAAGCTCATGACAATTTTATATTCGCCAGGCAAAACTCTTACTCCTCCTCGTTCTCCACTATTTTTCTTAGGGGCTTTACGAGATGGGTAGTTGATGCCTTTTTCGTCCATTTGCCAGTACATCCTATGCATGCCATTTTTCTTGTACTTGGTTTTTATGGTTCTAATCAACTTGTTGCTTTTATTATACACCATAAACGAAATGGTATCGAAAGCCATTTTGGTAGTATCTTTTTTTGTTTCTACAGGAGCTGCTGCTTTTTTCTTCTTTTTCTTAGAAGTTGAACTTGTTGAAGGTTCTTTTTTCTCTTCCGGTTTTGTAACCGTATAGGTAATCATCGCACCCCTTCTTCGGTTTTTGCCGATAAAGATGGCATCTCCTGCAAATCGTGTACCAGATGCTTGCTGGTTAGCTGTGATATAAGCGTCTGGTGTTGGATACACTTTAATTGTTTTGGTTAAAGTATTTGTTCCATTTTTCGCCACTTCTCGTAATGGTCGAATATCATCCATTACCCAGGCGGCTCTGCCAAACGTGCCAATCACCAAATCACTTTCTCTAGGTTGAATAGCTAAATCCATAGTTGAAGCCGATGGATATCCATTCGTCCATTTAGTCCAGCTTCCGCCTTTGTTAACACTTACATAGAGGCCGTGCTCTGTTCCTAAGAAAAGCAGGTTTTGCTCCTCTGTATCTTGCACCATTGATAAGGAGTATCCAAATGTTTCATCTTCGTTTAGCATTTGTTTCCACGTTTGACCATAATCTGTAGTGTGGAATAGGTAAGGCTTAAAATCGAACTGGCGGTAATTATTTACAACCACAAAGGCTTCGCCTGCATTAAATTTAGATACTTTAATTTGCGGAATCCACGCATTTTTTGGAAGGTCTGGTAAACGTGAACTCAAGTTTGTCCAGCTCTTGCCACCATCTCTGGTAATTTGAACTTGACCATCATCAGTACTTGCCCAAATTAATCCTTTTTCGACCGAACTTGGCTCAATAACTAAAACCGTAGTAAAGTTTTCAGCACCCGTAGCATCCATCGTAATGCCACCACTTAAATATTGCTTTTGCTTTTCAGGGTCATTGGTGGTTAGGTCAGGAGAAATAATTTCCCAGGAATCGCCTTTATCTGTGCTTTTATGTACAAATTGAGACCCAAAATAGATAGTTGAGTGCTCAAACGGGTCTTGCGCAATGGCCGAGTTCCAATTAAAGCGAAGCTTTACATCAGGGTCGGGGTGGGTAGGGCGAATCATTTTTATTAAGCCTGTAACTCGGTCGAACCGACCTACATACCCTTGTTGGCTCATGGCAAATCCATAACGATTGTCATCTAAGTCTGGCATGGCATCAAAGCCATCTCCAAACATTACTTCTTGCCAGTATGAATTACGAATTCCCCCTGATTTTAGCACATAACCAGGGCCTACCCAGCTACCATTATCCTGCATGCCTCCATACACATTATACGGAAAATCGTTATCTACATTTATATGGTAATACTGCGCTACAGGAATGTTTTCGGCAAAACGCCAGTTCTTACCCATATCTCTTGTAATATTTAAACCACCATCGTTTCCATCAATAATAAAATTAGGATCGGTTGGGTGTACATAAAAGGCGTGATGATCGGGGTGGATGCCATTTTGAACGTAGGAGTCGGCCCAACGAGTAAATGTTTTACCCCCATCAATACTCATATTAATGTAGGTAAACACGGAGTAAATTCTATTTTCGTTTACAGGATCTACGTAGATATCAGCGTAATAAAAAGGTCGGTTGCCAATGTTTTTTGCATCGTTTATTTTCTTCCAAGAATCACCCCCATCATCTGATCTGTACAAAGCATTTTTCTTTGCTTCAATATGTGCATAAATTCTGTTAGGGTTACTTGGGGCAATAGCCACTCCAATTCTTCCTAGCTCGCCTTTAGGTAAACCTTCTTTATCGGTTAATTTTTTCCAGTTATTACCTCCATCATATGTAATATATAAGCCAGAACCTAGACCTCCAGAGGTAAACGTCCATGGTTTGCGTTCGTGTTCCCACATGGCTGCAATTAGTTTGTTAGGGTTTTGAGGATCAACCACCAAATCGGCTGTTCCTGTGGAACTATTTACTTTTAAGATATGCTTCCATGTTTTACCCCCATCGGTAGTTTTGAAAACACCACGTTCGGGGTGTTGCCCCCAAGACGAACCGATTGCCCCTACATACACTGTATTGGGGTCGTTTTTATCAATAATAATACGATGGATATTCCTTGTTTTTTCAAGGCCCATCGGTTGCCAATGTTTGCCACCGTCTAAACTTTTATAAATTCCGTAACCACCAGTTACACTATTTCTGGGGTTTCCTTCCCCAGTGCCTGCCCATACAATATCTGTATTTTGCTGACAAATAGCCACTGCACCAATGGAAAGCACGGCTACACTGTCAAATACTGGTTTCCATGCCACACCTCCACTTTCAGATTTCCACAAACCACCTGAGGCTGTGCCTGCAAACATAATTTGCGGATTATTATGTACTACATCAAGTGCAGTTACACGGCCACTCATACCACCAGGACCAATGTTTCTAGGCTGTATGCCTTTGAGCAACTTCATATCGAGCTGCTGGGCTTGAACATTAAATGCAATTAGAAAGGCGGCTATAAAAAAAAAGTTTTTCTTGAAAGAAGTAAAAATAGGATTCATAATTAGAATATGTTTAGATGATACTAAATTACGATAAATTGCAAACCTCTTAGGATGCAATTATATAAAAGGTGACTGGGTGATGTAAAAAAATAATGAGACTGAAATTACAATATTATTTCTAGAAATCTTGTAACTCCTATTTAGTGTCTGTCCATAAAGTCCGCTATCTTCGTTACGTTCGTCAAAAAAATACTCGATTACGCTAGTAAACTCCGTTTTTTTTGACTTCACAAGCCTTGATAGCGAACTTTCTGAATCAGACACTGAGTTTATAGACGAACACTATTTAGGGCTTGCTGAAAAAGTCCCAGGTGCGTTAGATACGAACAGGCAAAGCGAAGATGTATAAGAATACTTCGAGCTGAAGCCTGTGAAGTAGATGACGTGCCTGAGGCTAACTTAAAAATTCTATACTGGCTTTTTTTAAGTGCACGGATTTTAGCATTTTTTTATTAAACCCCTTGCACTTCAAACCTAAAAAACAGATTTAATTGTTTAATATTCAATTTGTTAAGTGTTTTTCAGCAAGCCCTATTTAACCCCAGTTGTAGCTCTAAAGTTAATCTTTTTAGTTGTGAGAATCGACATAATAAGTCCATAGGAATGGGGTCGGTTGAGCCCAGAGATTATCAGGCTTTACACCTGAAAATGACATACTTTAAGCTTAGGTTTGATAAGCAAAAAAATCAACTTAATAAACTTCCAGCCTTAACTAAAGGGTATAAGTCTTCATAATTCTTAACCGTATTCATATTTATTCTTCGGTTAATATGAGTTCGCTTAATTTCATCAGGGTGCGATAGTCCAGCAGCAGCAACCAACTCTAAAAAGCTATTAATGGTTCCGTGGTGGAAATTGGCCACACGCTGAGATTTATCATCTATGTTTAAGCCCTTCATCAAAGACTTGTTTTGGGTGGCCACTCCTACAGGGCAGGTATTATTATTACATTGTAGCGCTTGAATACATCCAATAGACATCATCATGCCTCTAGCTGAATTGCACACATCTGCTCCTAAAGCAAAAGCCCTTACCATGTGAAAACCAGTAAGAATTTTACCAGAGGCGATAATTTTTATGTTTTTTTTGAGGTCGTAGCCTACGAGGGTATCATGAGCAAAAACAAGCCCATCGCGCAAGGGCATTCCTAACGAATTGGAAAATTCAATAGGAGCAGCTCCTGTTCCACCTTCTCCACCATCAATGGTAATAAAATCAGGTTTAATACCAGTACTTAGCATGGCATCGCACAATTCTTCAAACTCAGATGTACGACCAATGCAAAGCTTAAAACCAATGGGTTTACCATCTGATAATTCTCTAAGTTCTTTAATAAAACGCATTAAACTGGTTGCACTATTAAAAGCAGAATGAGCCGGAGGTGAATGCACATCTGTGTGAGTTTCAACCCCTCTAATATTTGCTATCTCGGGTGTGTTTTTGGCAGCGGGCAAAATACCACCGTGACCTGGCTTGGCTCCTTGAGATATTTTTATTTCAATCATTTTTACTTGATCAAGAGCTGCTTTTTCTTTAAACTTTTGAGCATCAAAATTTCCTTCAGGAGTACGGCACCCAAAATAACCTGTTCCTATTTGCCAAGTTAGGTCACCCCCTTCACTTTGGTGATAAGGACTAATAGCCCCTTCACCCGTATTATGGTACATTTTACCAATTTTTGCTCCCCTGTTTAAAGCCATTATAGCGTTTTTGCTAAGTGAACCAAAACTCATAGCAGAAATATTTAGCAAACTAGCTTCATAGGGTTGTGTACAATCAGTACCACCAATTATGGTTCGAGGATGCTCTTTTGTTAAATCAGTATGCTTAGCATACATAGAGTGGTTCATCCATTCATAGCCATTTCTATATACATCCATTTGAGTGCCAAAAGGGGTTGTGTCATTTACTTTTTTAGCACGTTGGTAAATCAAGGATCTAAATATGCGATTAATAGGCCTTCCTTCTGTATCGGTTTCCACAAAATATTGCATTATTTCAGGTCGGATTGATTCTAGCAAATACCTAAAATGCCCTAGCACAGGAAAGTTATTATTGATAGTATGCTTTTTCTGAAGTATATCTGAAAAGCCAATAAGAAGAATGGGGCCAATTAAAATAAACAACCACCAGATGCTAGGCATATATTGTGCACCAATGGCTATAAGTGAAATTATTATAATTGAAAAAATGATAAAGTATTCTCTGGCTTTCATAAGCGTAGTAGGTTTTATTTATGCTAACAAGTACTATTTTGTTAAAATAGTTCAAATGTGAAAGTAGGCAATTGGAATGAGTTTATTATGAGGGTTGGCTACTTGGTTTTAATGAATTTATTTTAGCTTCGTTGTGTTATATTCTAAAAATATAAAAATGAAAGAATTAAGCACTATTGAGTTTGAAAAATTTATAGAGTCAAATGATAAGCCATCAGTTATTATGGTTAAAACTACACGGTGTCCTAATTGTAAAGCACTTGCCCCGATATTTGAAAAAACTGGAAAAGAAATAGCAGAAAAGGCCGATTTTAATTATTTGGTTGTTGATGATAAAAGAGAGCTAGCTCGATCCTTAAAAATAATGGGTGTGCCCACAATGTTGTTTTACCGCCATGGGGTGTTAATCGCCAAAAAGGTTGGCAATCAATCTCCTAGTTCTATAAAAAAGGTAATAGATTCACTCGTTGATCTTACACCCGAAGAAGCTAATGATAAAGAATATCGCAGTTTTTTCAGTAAACTTTTTGGAAAAAAACAGAATACACATAATTTATGATTGCGTTGTATTTTTGACATAAGTAAAACTTTACGTATGAAACTCGCTGCTATCGACATTGGCTCTAATGCCATCCGGTTACAAATTACTCGAATACTCCCTCATAATGAGGAGGAACTTTCTTATAAAATTTTAGAGAACATTCGATTTCCATTAAGGTTAGGAGACGATGCTTTTAGAATGGGCGAAATTACGTTTCGGAACGAGACAAAGTTTATTCAATTGATGCTAGCATTTAGAACCATGCTCGATCTTTATGAGGTTGATGATGTGTATGGCTGTGCCACAGCGGCTTTACGTGATGCAAAAAATGGAGGACGAATATTAAAACGATCTTATGACACAAGTGGGCTCCATATTGATGTAATTACAGGTGAACTGGAAGCAGAGCTACTGCAATTGGCGGTTCAAAAAGATAATGAATTATCTGATTATTTACATGTTGATGTTGGAGGAGGAAGCACTGAAATTAACTTGGTAAAAAATAATGTATCGTTTGCCAGAGAGTCTTTTGAGCTTGGCTCGGTAAGAAACATGCGTAAACGTAACAAACCACAGGAATGGGATCGGATGAAGAGGTGGTTAAGTGAGAATAACTCTTCTAAAACTAACATAGCCATTGCTACAGGTGGAAATATTAAAACCATTGCAAAAATTGCTGGTGGTAAAAAAGTGCAAAGCATATCGCTCGAAACCTTATCAAACACCATAAATGAAATAAACTCCGTTTCAGTGGCAGACCGTATTGACCGATACTCGATGAGAGAAGATAGAGCCGATGTTATTTCTTACGCTTCTGAAATTTATTTAAACGTGATAAAATGGGCAGGGTCGAACCAAATACAAACCCCAGATGTTGGTTTAAAAGATGGCATTATTCAAATGCTTTATGATAGAATAAGTTGATAAAAATCATATAGCTGGCAGTGTAAAATCATTTTGCTAGGTGATGAGCAAGCCTATTTTTGTATTTGCCTGTTGGGTTGTAAATACCTTTGTATGAAACTAACTTTTATTTTAATATTTACATTTTACACGTGCTCCCCCATTTTGGCACAGGAACATACTAAAGAAAACCCTAAAAATCATCACCAAGAATTACATAATTTTCTAGGTGTTTTTGTGGGTAATACTATTATTGTTCAATCGGCTTTTAAACTACCAACCTTTGGTATTGAATATGTAAGAGAAATTACGCCCAATTTTGGTGTCGGAATTACCACTGAGCTTGAAATCGGCTCTCATATTATTCAAAAAAATGAAGATGGGGATATTGTTTCGGAAGTACAAAGGCAGGGAGCGGTTTTGTTGCTTCCCAGTGTTTTTATAAGGGTTTACAAAGGGCTAATTGTAACCGTTGGCTATGGAGTAGAACTTGAAAAAAACGAAAATTTAGGTATGGCCAAACTTGGGTTGGAATACAAATTACACCTGCGCAAACTCAATTGGCTTGTTTTGCCTAGTGTAAGCTGGGATCGCACCAAATTGTTTGATGGGATGGTGTATGGAGTTACATTTGGGCGAAGTTTTTAGCAAGATGCTAAACGATTTTAAACAAAACATGCTTTAATACTGCTTCAATACAGTATCCAAATCCTCAATTAAATCTTCAATATCCTCGATACCACATGAGAAGCGAATGAGCCCATCAGAAAGACCATTTCTCTCACGCTCTTTTTTGGGGATTGATGCATGGGTCATACTTGCAGGGTGATCAACTAAGGATTCAACGCCCCCAAGGCTTTCTGCTAACGTAAACAATTTAAACGAAGAAACCAGTTTCATCGATTGTTCGAAACTTAAATCAAACTCTACAGAAACAATGCCACTATAACCACTCATTTGTTTTTTCGCTATTTCGTGGTTTGGGTGACTGGGCAACCCTGGATAATATACTTTTTTTACCTTGGTATGGTTATCGAAGTATTCAGCTATTTTAGTTGCATTAGCAAAATGCCTTTCCATACGAATACCCATGGTTTTTAGGCCTTTGGTGGTTAGCCAATTATCAAACGGACTTGGATTTAAACCAATGGCCATACGAGCAAAATCAAGCTTTTCTTTCCACGTTTCATGATTGGTTACTACAACACCCCCAACAACATCTGAATGACCTCCAATGTATTTAGTAGTACTGTGTAATACAAAATCAGCCCCTAAATTTAAAGGGTTTTGAAAGTAAGGGGTAGCAAATGTGTTATCAACTACCGTAAGTACATTATGTTTTTTTGCTAAGGTAGTAATAGCCTCAATATCTGAAATTCGAAGTAATGGGTTCGTTGGAGATTCTAAAAATAAAAGCTTAGGATTGGTTTTCAGTTTTGCTTCCACTGCCTCCAAGTTCTGAGTATCAACCGTAGAAAAATCAATTCCAAGCTGTTTAAATACTCTACTAAACAATCGATAAGTTCCACCATATAGGTCGTTTGCAATTACTACTTTATCATCTTTAGATAAGCTAGACACAATGGCTGTGGTGGCTCCTATACCAGATGAAAAAACAGTGGCAACCTTACCTTGCTCTAACGAAGCTAATGTGGCTTCCAAATTAGTAAAATTAGGGTTGCCAGCTCTTGTGTAATCATACCCTTTATGGCTATTAGGAGCTTCTTGGGCATAGGTAGAAGTCATATAAATAGGCGGGATTACTGCACCTGTTTCTTTATCTGGCTCCTGACCTATATGTATTGCTTTGGTAGAAAATTTCATTAATTAATAGTTTCAAATTTCATTTTTCAATTCTCGAATTTACAAGGTGTGCCCTTGATCCAGCATCCACTGGTCGTTATAAAACTTGCTCATGTACTTAACTCCGTTATCTGGTATTACTGTTACAATTACCGCAGGCTCTTTAAGTGTGGAGGCTAATTTTATCGCAGCCCACACATTGGCACCACCAGTTCCACCACCAAAAATGCCTTCTTCTTGGGCGAGTTTGCGCGCCATTCCAAATGCATCTTGATCAGTGAATTGATACATTTCATCCACCACAGAAAAGTCCATAGCATGTGCAATATGGTCTTCGCCTACACCTTCTACTTGGTAGGTGTTCTCTTCCGGCTCAGGCTCAACACCTGTTTTAAAATATTCGTAATAAATAGAGCCAAATGGGTCTGGCATTATATTTTTTATAGTTGAGTTTTGATCTTTTAAATATTGGCCAATCCCGCTAATGGTGCCACCTGTACTGCCGGCTGCTACAAAATGCGTTACTTTTCCGTCAGTCTGCTTCCATATTTCAGGACCGGTACTTTTGTAATGCGCCTCAGGATTTTTCTTATTATCATATTGGTTAAGCATAAAACTATTAGGTGTTTCAGTTGCTAAACTTCGTGCTTTATTTACATAATGCTCAGGCGAGTCTGGTGCGGCAGAGGTTGGACAAACAACCACTTCTGCTCCAAAGGCTTTTAGCGCATTTTGCTTTTCAATACTCACTTTATCAGGCATTGTTAAAATAGCTTTATACCCTCGAATGGCTGCATTCATTGCCACTGCGGCACCTGTGTTGCCAGAGGTATTTTCAATAATTACGCCTCCTTTAATAAGCTGGCCTGTTTCGATGGCATCATTAATAATATGGTTAACAATTCTATCTTTGATGCTCCCACTTGGGTTAAAAAATTCAAGCTTTACGTAAATATCGATATGCGAATAAGGATTAATTTTTTGAAGCTTTACTAGAGGAGTATTGCCAATAGTTTCTAAAACAGGATTTATCATAACTGATTGATTCTAAAAATATAGTGCAAAAGAACAGAAACAAATTTGAAATGTGAGATTTGAAATATGAAAATTTGTGCGTCTTGTATTTCGTGTTTCATATTTCAAGTTTCGTGTTTCATATTTCATATTTGCCTTAACTTTCTTTCCCTAAAATAAGTTTCTACTTTGTCAACATTCCAGGTATTAAATGTGTGTTCTTTTGTTAAGCCACCCTTTCTTCCTACACAAACTCCATAATACATGTCTTTAAATCCATCAGTGGCATGTGCATCGGGGTTAATG
>Ga0256834_1002405_pt1 | contig 11827 bp, 9 predicted proteins | sample 4281140metaG_FD_190536 | JGI IMG/M metagenome (GOLD analysis project Ga0256834, IMG submission 190536) | Hydrothermal vent microbial communities from East Pacific Rise, Pacific Ocean - 4281-140 | ecosystem: Environmental > Aquatic > Marine > Hydrothermal vents | place: Pacific Ocean: East Pacific... | reverse complement strand
ATTTAAAACTGTTTTTTTTATACAACACTAAAATAAGTGAAAATATTTACATGACAAAACACTGTGCTAACTATTATGCACAGTGGATTGTCTTAAATTTTTTAATAAAGTTTTGCGGATTTAAGGAAGTAGAAAATAATAATGACAAAAAAACTATAAATGATATTTGGTTTCCTCTTAAGTCATTTACAGATAATGTTAAAATAAAATTATGGAAATATACTTATGATTTATACCCTAATAGTGTGTGTAAAGAATCTCAACTTGTAGAATGGGTTCGTAAATCTTGGAGTGATTGGAATAAAATTGATTACGAAGGGATTGTTAAAGATATTGAAGAACAAAAAAATATTAATAAGTTGTGTGAAACTTTAGAAGTTAATAAAATAGAAACTTATAAATGGTTAAATTCAGTCTATACCTTTCTATTAGAAGAAGAAACTAATCGTGTCTTATTTCAAAATTATAAGATTACACCTAATAAAAATTTAACCTTTAGGGAAACTACAGAATTATATATTGATGAAATAAATTCCAGTCAATTAATTCAGATACTAGTTCTATTAGATGGAAGTGAAAATTGGAATGACCTTTTATTAAATAAAAATATTTTTACTTCCTTAAAATTTCATAAAAAGGAAAGAAAACAAATTGCTGATATAATTACTCAAAAAATTAATTCTCCAAAAGATAAACTTGAAAACTACAAAAAAGCAATACTTTTATTAACTGAATGGTTTGAAGATAAAAATCCCGATGAAGTAAAGTTTTTGTTTTCAGAAATACATAAGAAAAGAGCCGAATTATTTCTAAATACTATTACTGATAAAGAGAGTCTTTATCGTATAATGAAGAGTGAAACAGATTTGTTGTCAATTGCAAATGCAATAGATGAAAATCCTAAATTATTAGATAGTATTAAGGAGTCAGAACAACTAAATAATTTATTGAACGAATATAACTTATCGAGTTTTACAGAATTAAAACAAATTTTAGAAGCATCTAAAAACAGTATGACTTTTCAAAAATCTGAATTAACCCAAGAAGATTTAGCAGGGTTAGGAGTTAAGTCAATAGAAGAGTTAGAGGAAGCATTAAAGGATAAAGACCTTTCTAATATGTTTCATAGTTCTAGTCAAAATGTTAAAGCCTTTCTTTATGCTGAAAAACTGATTTCCCGAGCAAAAAAAAGAGTTATAGAGTATTTAAGTACACTCCCTGAATACGATTGCAATGAATCAGATGAGGATATATCAAAATCTGCAATTGGAGGTGTTAAAAAGAATGGAATACCTATTTTTATTGTTACTCGTCCTTCAGACAATAATTTTATAATCATATATTATGGTTCAGAAAAAGACATTTTAGATTATGAAAATTCTGAATTATGGGTTGATAATGGGCATGATATACCAAAAAAAATAACACTTGGAAGAATATTAAAAAATACTGGAATAAATAAAATACCCGTTTAAATATGAATATAGATAATGAAATTGAAAAAATTCTTGATGAAAAAAAACCAGAAAGTAATAAAATTGAATATAAAGCAGTATTACCTCCAGCAAGAAATGTTGCTAGGTTAATTAGTTCCTTTGCTAATGCAGATGGTGGATTTATTATTTTAGGTGTATCTGATGATATGGAAATAAATGGTTTAAGTCAAGATTTTCATGCAAATAATATCACTCATAAGGCTTTAGATTTACTAACACCTACTCCAAAAATTGAATATAAATATATAAACTATAACAATAAGAATATATATGTTATTCAAGTAGAAAAATCTACAAATACAATTTTTTTAGAATCTAAAATTTATAAAAGAATAGGAGAATTTTCTAAATTAACAAATGCTAAAGTCACTATATTTAAAGAAAATGGATATGTAAAAATACAAGAAATTAACAAGAAATTAAATATCTATAAAAAAAACGCAACTAATTCTAAAGTAAGACTTATTGAACATTATCAAAGTATATTAAAAATCATTGATAATTTAAAATTAATATTATACCCTACAAATACCAATACCCCGACAGAAAACCAAGAAGGTAGAATTTTATCTCGAATTCTTTATTCTTCTTTTGTAGACAATTTTGAAACATATTTATCAGAATTATTATATGAAATATTTTTAGCAAATCCATCTACATTAAAATCTAATCAATTAGTCTCTGTAGAAGAAGTATTAAACTGTTCAGATTTACAAGATTTTATAAAATATTGGGCAAATAGAAAAATAAGCAAATTACAAAAGGGAAGTGTTAAAGGGTTTATTAAAGATAATAAGCAAATAAGAGATTTAGATGTTATTGATGAAAAAACTCAAAAAGAAATAGAATCTCTTCTCCAAATTCGTCATTTATATTCTCATCGAAATGGTATTGTAGATGAAAAATTTCTAAAATTCAATAATGGTGAATATCAAATAAATGAAGAACATCTTATGTCAATTAGTGAAATATGTAACAAATTAGATTATTTTTCTGAAATTATTAATAGTGTAGATGAAAAGGCAATATCAAAATATAAACTTGCAACTTTTTAAATACTTTAAATCAAATTATGAAAAACCTTCCCTTCTTCTATAATAAAGAACCAATCAAATTTATTAAAAAATTTGAAAAGACTAGTACAGGTTCATTTACTAAATCAAACTCAAATGTTTTAAGCGACATAAGTAATGTTAAATTAAGTTATAAAAAAAAGGAATTTGTTGCTGAATTTAATTATTTTGATATTCTATCTAAAGAAAGAACTATAAGTACAGGAAACCAAATTAAAAATGTTTATTTCAAAAATAAAAAAGAATTAATTTTTGATAATATGTTTGTTGGTGGAATTTCTGTTTCCTCTAAAAAAGGAGAAACTTCTTCTGTAAAAGGTTATATAGGTAGAATCCAGAGTGCAAATTTTAAAGAAAATAATAAACAATATTATAAACTTGTAGTTCCTCTAAAAAAGAAATTAGATTTTTTCTTTGTGATTGAAGGGTCTCACTACTCAAATGATTTTGGCTTTAATTCTACGAGTTCCATTAAAACGGAATTAAGTAATGAAACATTTTTTATTATTAATGAAAAAGACAAAAATAAAAAAGAGTTTTTAATTATAGAGTCTAATACTAAGCAAACATTTGAAGAATTTAGTAATAAAACTTTCTCAATAAGAGTTGTGCTAGGTTATACAACAGGATTATTTTCTGGAAATAGAGGTTATTATTTTGGTTATAACGATAAAGAAAAAAAATCTTTTATCAATTTTAGATTTGATAAATTAAGAAATGAAACAAGAGGTTTTTTAAATCCTACAAATTCAAACCCTTATTCATGGATAAGAAATATAGATAGAGATAAAGCAGAAAAGTTATATAAATCAAATTCTTTAAAACCTATTTCTAGTATAACATTTTCTACTTTATGTAATAAAGCAATTGAAGATGATGATTTTCTTTCTGTACTTTTATTAATTATAGAATCCAACACCGCAAGTCTAATTTTTAAATCTGGAGGATATTCAATTGCTTTAGAATCTCTTGCTGATATTATTATTGGAGATAAAAAAGAAAAATTATCTCCTATTACTTCCAAATCTGAAAATAAAAAATTCAGAGAAGATTTAATGTGTGTATTAAATAAATATAGAGAAAACGAACACTTTCAAGATTTTGAAACTTTAGAAGGTAGAATTAACCAAATCAATCAAGTAACAAATAGAGAAAGATTAAAAATGCCTTTCAAGATACTTGATATTGAATTATTAGAAGAGGATATAAAAGTAATCAATTCAAGAAATGATTTTCTTCACGGAAGAGTACCAAACTATAGGAATATAGAGGGTATTCGCTCTATAGATTCAAAAGATAAAGATTTATATTATGCTTCTGTTAGATTATACACCTTGCTTAATATGTTAATTCTTAAATATGTTGGTTATGAGAATTATGTTTTAAATTTTTCTAAAATTTTTGAAAACGGTACAACTTATTTAGTTGATGAGGATTTTCACCGTAAAGTTTAATATACGAAATCCCCTTAAAGCGTCCCCTTTTACTTCTAAAACCAAAAAAACCTCAGTAAAATACCGAAGTTCTTCATTAGTTAACTTAATAACTATTAGAGTTTTATAGTGAAAAACTCTCAAAAACAACACAACTTTCTTAATTTCTTTTGAAAGAAAATTGCGGTCTGGACGGGACTCGAACCCGCGACCCCCTGCGTGACAGGCAGGTATTCTAACCAGCTGAACTACCAGACCGTTGCTTAAAGCGATTGCAAATATAAACCGTTTTTTATTACTGCAAAGTATTTTTTATTATTTTTTACAAAAATTTTTTCCGACTAATTAAATAGGAGATCAAAACCTGTTCAAAACCTTTATTAATATCTACTGGCACGTAATCAATTTGATATTGTAAACACTTCATTTTTAACTCATCAAAATAATTTTTTACTGCTTTTTTGTAATTTTCTTGCACCTGATCGGCGTATAAATTAATTTGCTCTCCTGTTTCTACATCAATGAATTTTTTGGGTTTATTATCAAAATCAAATTCTAATTCGTGTTTTTTATCATAGGTGTGAAATAAAACCAACTCGTGTTTGTTATATTTTAAGTGTCTAATTGCTTCAAATAATTCTGTTTCATTTTTACCAACTTCAAACATATCTGTAAAAAGAAAAATTAAGGATCTTCTATGAATTTTTTCCGCAATTTCGTGTAAGACTTGATATGTTTCTGTTGTTTTAGATTTATTTTTAGGAACTAATAATTGTTCTAAATTTTCTAAAAGCATTCGTTGATGCCTTTCACTTCCTTTAGCTGGTGAATAATAATCGTATTTGTCTGAATAAATACTTAAGCCAAAAGCATCGCGTTGTTTTTTTAAAATTTCAATTAACGAAGCTGCTGCGATGGTTGAAAATCCGATTTTGTTAAAATTAGAAATGCTTTGTATTTTTACTTCTGGATAATGCATCGATGTAGAGTTGTCTACAATGATATGGGCGCGAAGATTCGTTTCTTCTTCATAACGCTTAACAAATAATTTATCGGTTTTTGCGAATAATTTCCAGTCTATGTGTTTTGTGCTTTCTCCTTTATTATATAATCTATGTTCTGCAAATTCTACGGAAAAACCATGAAACGGACTTTTATGCATACCTGTAATAAAACCTTCCACAACTTGTTTTGCAAGTAATTCTAAATTTTTTATACCGCTAATATTCTTTATTTGTGATAATTCCATTTCCTAATTTTCTGCAAAATAAAAAAGGTTTGGCAAAACGCCAAACCTTTATCTATCTTTAATTGTTTTATATAATTATAATAAAGCTTCTAATTTTTTTGCATAGGTGTTTTTTGGAGCAACCCCAACTTGCTTTTCAGCAACTTCACCATCTTTAAATATTAATACTGTTGGTATATTTCTTACACCATATTTTGCTGCGAATTCTTGATTTGCATCAATATCTATTTTACCAACTATTGCTTTACCGTCAAATTCTTTAGATAAATCTTCTACTATAGGAGCAAGCATTCTACATGGTCCACACCAAGCTGCCCAAAAATCTACCAATACTGGTTTGTCTGATTTTAAAACTACTTCTTCAAAAGTAGCATCTGTTATTTCTAATGCCATATTATGTGTTTTTTACTGTTTCGTCTATTTAGACTATTAATTTTTTATTCATTACAAAGATAACAATTTATTTGCCAAAGTATTTTAGCAATTATTTCTTTTTTTTATAGTACTATTTAATTTTTTAATAGTTTTGTAATTGTAAAACATACATTGTGGATAAAATATTAAATTACATAACTCGTACTTCTTTTAATAAAGAAATTAAAATTTCTGGTTCCAAAAGTGAATCGAATCGTTTGTTGATTTTACAACAATTTTATTCTAATTTAATTATTGAAAATTTAGGAAATGCAAATGATGTCGCTATTTTACAAGATGCTTTAAAGCATTTAAAATCAGAAAAAAATATTGGACATGCGGGTACTGCAATGCGTTTTTTAACTGCTTATTTTTCAACTATAAGTAAGGAAACTATTTTAACTGGTTCTAAAAGAATGCAAAAAAGACCCATGAAAATTTTAGTAGATGCTTTGCGTATTTTAGGTGTTAAAATTACGTATTTAAATAAAGATGGTTTTCCGCCAATAAAAATAAAAGGAACAAATATAATAAAGGATACCATTAAAATGGATGGTTTTGTAAGTAGTCAATATATTTCGGCTTTACTATTAATTGCGCCTTCGCTAAAAAACGGATTAACAATTGAATTAATAGGTAAAGTCACTTCCAAACCATATATTAAAATGACCTTGTCTTTATTGGAAGAAATTGGAATTAAAACTACCTGGTTAGCTAATAAAATTAAAGTTTTTCCTAAAATAGAGATTAAAGACAAAACAATTATTGTAGAATCCGATTGGTCTTCGGTATCTTATTTTTATAGTTTAGTCGCTTTAAGTAAAAAAAGTAAACTAAAAATTTCTTACTTCAAAAAAGAAAGTTTGCAAGGCGATAAAGCATTAGTAGAAATTTACAAACAATTTGGCGTTAAAACAACCTTTGTAGAAGATTCTATTATCATAGAAAAGCAAGAAGGTTTCAAACAAAAAAAACATGTTACTTTTAATCTAATCGAAACTCCAGATATTGCACAAACTATTGCTGTAACTTGTTTTGGGTTACGTGTTTCTTGTGATTTAACAGGTTTACATACTTTAAAAATTAAAGAAACCGATCGTTTAGAAGCTTTAAAAATAGAACTTAAAAAACTAGGTGCAAAGGTTCGGATTACAGAAGATAGTTTTCATTTAAAAAATGAAAAACCAAAGACTAAAGACAATAAAATATTCTGTATTGAAACTTATGAGGATCATAGAATGGCAATGGCATTTGCTCCATTATCATTACTTATGCCTTTAACCATTAAGGACGCTGAAGTTATAAATAAATCTTATCCTGATTTTTGGTGTGATTTTGAAAAAATATTGAATCCTAAATAATTGTTTTTTTTTGAATAAATAAGATTTGTAACAAGTACTTGTCTTTCCTATAAATAAGAGAAAATAAAAAGTGGTAATTGAATTTTTCGGAATGTTTTTTGCATATAAAAATATGTATTTCATGCAACTTTAAAATACTATATTTACACTTCTAAATTTAGAAAAAATGAATTTTAGTAAACTTTCTTTAAAAATTCGTATTTTTTTATCGATGTTACCATTGGTAATTATTGCTACATTGCTAATTGTCGGTTTGGCTAATTATCAATATAGAGAACAAGCTAGAGAATATCATATAAAAAGATTACTCCGAAAAGAAAATACTATAAAAGCAACTATTGAAAATGAATTAGATCGTACCACATACGTAGTCGAAACAAAAGATTTACCTAAAATTTTTAAAAATCAGATTTATAATATTAGAGATATTCACAGATTAGATATCGAAATTTATGACCTTAAAGGGAAATTATTAACTAGCTCATCTCCAACTTTTATTAATGACGATACAAATTACGATTTGTCAAAAAAAATAATTGAAGGAATTGAAAATAGTATAGATCATCGGTATTTAGAAAATAGAATTATTAAAGATGAAAAAGTTCAAGATTCATATACATATATTATAGATAAAAAATTTAAACCAATTGGTATTTTGGGTTTGCCGTATTTACAAGATAATACAGAACAAAATAATGAATTAACAGAATTTTTAAATAGACTAATAACATATGCATTTTTACCAATAGTTCTATTTGCTATTGCTATAGGTTACTGGCTTTCTAGATATATTACAAAATCTATAAAAGAAGTTAGTGATAAAATTAGCAAAACAGCACTTGGTAGTAGAAATGAAAAAGTCGAAGTGGCAAATACTAGTAAAGAAATTTCAACCCTAGTAAACGCCTATAATAGTATGGTCGATAAATTAGAAGAAAGTGCTATTAAATTGGCTAAAAGTGAACGTGAAGAAGCGTGGCGAGAAATGGCGAAACAAGTAGCACATGAAATAAAAAATCCATTAACACCTATGCGATTGACTGTGCAGAGTTTTCAACGTAAATTTGATCCGTTAGATCCAAATAGTAAAGAAAAATTAAATGACTATAGCAAAACACTAATAGATCAAATTGATACCTTAACAACTATTGCTTCTGCATTTTCTAATTTTGCACAAATGCCTAAACAACAAAAAGTTGCTTTAAATGTAGTTGAAGTTGTAAAACATGCTTCCGAAATTTTTAACGAAAATTATATTGAATTTAATGCTAGTAATAACAAAATAATTGCACAACTAGATAAGACACAATTAATTAGAATAGTTACCAATTTAGTAAAAAATGCAACACAGGCACTTGCAGAAAAAGAAAACCCAATATTAAATATTACCGTTTCTGAACAAGAAAAAAGTGTATTGATTATAGTAAAAGATAACGGAAAAGGTATCGAAGAAGAACATATAAATCAAGTTTTTGAACCTAAATTCACCACAAAATCTAGCGGAATGGGATTAGGTTTACCTATGATTAAAAATATTATTGAAGCATATAATGGAACGATTACTTTTACATCAGAAATAGGAAAAGGAACGACTTTTACCGTAACTTTGCCGTTAGAATAAATTTGATGAAAGGTTAAAGTAAAAAAAATATAAATAATGAATAATATATTAGTAGTTAAAAACGACAAAATAGCAACAGTAACAATTAATCGTCCAAAAAAACTAAATGCATTAAATAAAGAAACCATTCAAGAATTACACAAAGCATTTAAATCACTAAATGAAGATGCTTATATAAAGGCAATTATTCTAACTGGTAGCGGCCAAAAAGCATTTGTTGCTGGAGCAGATATTTCTGAATTTGCAGATTTTGATGTATCACAAGGAAGTGATTTAGCAAAAAACGGACAAGCAATTTTATTTGATTATATAGAAAATTTAAATACGCCTGTTATTGCCGCAGTAAACGGTTTTGCTTTAGGTGGCGGTTTAGAATTAGCCATGGCATGTCATTTTAGAGTTGCAAGCGATAATGCTAAAATGGGATTGCCAGAAGTTTCTTTAGGCGTAATACCAGGTTATGGCGGCACACAAAGATTACCACAATTAGTTGGTAAAGGAAAAGCGATGGAAATGATCATGACTGCAGGAATGTTAAATGCCCAAGATGCTAAAAATTACGGTCTAGTGAATTATACAGTAACACAAGAGGAATTATTACCTTTATGCGAAAAATTAGCAACTAAAATTTCAAGAAACTCATCTACGGCCATAAATGCTGCAATACAAGCCGTTAATGCAAACTTCGACACATCAAAAGATGGTTATGCTACTGAAATTAAACAATTTGGTAATTGTTTTGGTTCGGATGATTTTATAGAAGGTACTACTGCCTTTTTAGAAAAAAGAAAACCAAATTTTATATAATTAAATAATTATTTAATATCTTTGTTAATTAAGGAGTTTATGAAATTTTATTTTACAATAATTTTTAATGCTTTGTTGTGTCTCATATTCTCTTTATTTTTATAGACTAACTAATCAAGATAAATGGAAGAGTTTAAAAAACCAGAAACTATTGATTCAGAAATCATCTTAAATCCAAATAAGGTGATTATGAGTAAAACAGATAAAGAAGGTATCTTAGAATTTGCAAATGATTATTTTGTAGAAGTTAGTGGTTATGAAGAGTATGAATTAATGGGTAAACCCATTTATTGTACACAACATCCAGACATGCCTGAGGTTATTTTTAAGCATATGTGGGAAAAATTATTAGACAAAAAAAACTTTCGCATCTTAATAAAAAATCTTGCTAAAAACGGTAAATATTATTGGGCAGTATCCGATTTTGCTTTTAAAATTGATGAAGATTCTAACGATATAATAGCCATTTATAATAGACGAAAAGGTGCTAGCAGAGAAGCAGTTCGTTTTTTTAGTAAACTCTATAAAAAATTAAAAAATATTGAGACTGAAAGTGGTATTGTATTATCCGAAAAATACCTTCTTGGTCATTTAGAAGAAATAGGTAAATCTTTTGATGAATTATTAGAAGACTATAATACGGATTCTAAAACGGTAAAAAAACCTGTTACAGTAATTTCTATTACGCCACCAAAGCAAGAAGAAATGGAAACTGTAAAAAAGGAAATAGAAGATGCTACTATTAAAAAACGCGTAGAACAATTACAAGAAATACAAAATAAAGCAAAAAAAGTAATTAGCGAAACGAAAACGATTATTGAACCAACCAATAATACTCCTCTTAATAATAATAATAATACTAACGTAGTATCCGATACTGATTCTTTATCTACTAAGAAGAAAAGTTTCTTTCAAAAAATGTTTGGTAAAACCGACGAAGAATTAGAAGCAGAAAAAAACAGAGATAATTAGTTTGTATTTAATTAGTGAAACATTTATTTTTCACCATTCCATTCTGCATAAAACTGATCTAAATACAATTGCATAAACTCATGTCTTTTATTTGCAATTAATTTACCCGTTTCTGTATTCATTTTATCTTTTAGTAACAATAATTTTTCATAAAAATGATTAATTGTTGGCGCTTTCGATTTTTTATAAGTCTCTTTACTTTGCTTAATTTGTGGTTTTATTTCGGGATCGTAAAGCGCTCTGTTTTTAAAACCACCATAATTAAATGCTCTTGCAATGCCAATAGCACCAATAGCATCTAACCTATCTGCATCTTGCACCACTTGTAATTCTAACGAAGTAAATAATGTATCATTACCCAAACTTTTACTATAAGACATGTTTGCAATTATATTTACAATATGTTCTTTATCCTTAACGGAAATATTTTGAGATTCTAAAAATAGTTTTGCTTTTTTAGGACCAATTGTTTCATCACCAGCATGAAATTTTGAATCTGCAATATCATGCAATAATGCAGCTAATTTCACCACTAATTTGTTTACATTTTCTGTTTCAGAAATCAATAATGTATTGTTATAAACACGTTCTATATGAAACCAATCATGTCCGCCTTCGGCGTTTTTTAGTTCTTTTTTTACGAAATTTATAGTGTTTGAAAGGATCATGTGTGAAAATTTAATTGTTAGTCAACCTATTTTAGGAATTGCCACTTTGTCTTGTCCTGAAATAGGTTGACCCTTTTTCGTTGTTTTCTATTTTCAAATTTAGTAATAATTTCACGGAACATTGATAACTTTCCCTAAAAAAATTCCCTACGGATTTTAGGAAAAGTTACCAACATTCCTTTAGGCTGTTTTTCTTTTATAAGGTTTGTATGGTTGCATGTTATAATTTTGATGTACTTCTTCTGGCGTTTTTAAATCTAAAGACCAATGTAACCTAATGTTATTATAAATTTCAATCGCTTGTTTTATCATTTTTTCTGCTATTTCAAGGTTCTTAATCGTGTTTATTAAGCCAAATTCGTATTTTAATATTCCGTTTATTCTTTCAGCAATTGCGTTTTCATATGGGTCGTATTTTTGTGTTGTACTGAGTATGAAGTTCCTTTTTTCTGCAAATTCTGAATAATCTGGACAACAAATATTGTATACCTCTATCTGAATGATGAATAATACTTAAATGGTTGTATGTGAGGTTTTTATATGCCATATCTAAAACCTGTTTTACTAAAGTAACTTTCATATTATTGTCGATTTTCCAACCCATTATTTTTTTAGAATAGGCATCTGTTACTAAAGCTAAATAAGCGTGTCTTCCATCTATTTTAATGTAAGTAATATCGGTTACAAAGACCTGTTCTGCATGGTTTATAGTTAAGTCTTTTAATAAATTTGG
>Ga0256834_1002404_pt1 | contig 11833 bp, 10 predicted proteins | sample 4281140metaG_FD_190536 | JGI IMG/M metagenome (GOLD analysis project Ga0256834, IMG submission 190536) | Hydrothermal vent microbial communities from East Pacific Rise, Pacific Ocean - 4281-140 | ecosystem: Environmental > Aquatic > Marine > Hydrothermal vents | place: Pacific Ocean: East... | reverse complement strand
ACATCAATGGTAATGTTGCACAGGTAAAGCTCAAATACGAACATGGTAAACACACCCAAAGTGTCATAGGGGCTAGTGAAGTTTCACAGTCATATGATATTATCTATAAGAATGATTTTTAAGAGAGTCTAGCTTTAAAATCTTCATACCCAAAATCACGTACAACCTCTACTGTGCCATCGGTTTTTTCTATGGCAATACTTGGTAGTTTGATACCGTTAAAAGTAGTGGCTTTGACCATCGTGTAGTGCATTTGGTCAAGAAATATAATTTTGTCTCCTATATTAAGCGGTGCATCAAAACTATAGTCACCCATGATGTCACCAGCCAAGCAGGTGTTACCAGCTAGACGATAGGTATAGGCTTTTTCGTTTGCTTTGCCTGCACCTAATACCTCTGCACGGTAAGGCATGATGATAGTATCTGGCATATGGGCTTCAGCAGAGCTGTCTAAGATGGCGATGTGCATACCATTGTCCACGATGTCTAGTACAGTAGTAACCAGTGTGCCTGTTTCCCATCCTATGGCTTCTCCTGGTTCAAGATAGACTTCTACATTATACTTCTCTTTAAATGCTTTAATGCGTGTTATAAGCTTTTTAACATCATAGCCTTTTCGTGTAATATGGTGTCCTCCTCCAAAGTTTATCCACTTCATTTGGGCTATGTATTTTCCAAATTTCTCTTCAAAATGAGTGAGGACATTTTCTAAGGCATCCACACTCTGTTCACAAAGGGCATGAAAATGGAGACCATCACACGCTGTTATGACCTCTTCATCTATGTTTACCAGTGTAGTACCTAGCCTAGAGTAGAGTCCACAAGGGTTATATATCTCTTGTGGAGACTCGGAGTATTCAGGGTTTATACGTAGTCCTAATGAGAGTTTAGGGTTGATACTTTTTGCTTTTATAGCAAAGGTTTTAAACTGTAAAGGGGAGTTAAATACCAAATGGTGTGAGAGAGTAGCAATCTCATTAATCTCCTCTTCTTTGAAAGCAGGGGCATAGGTGTGTACTTCTTTTTTAAACGTTTCATCTGCAAGCTTGGCTTCATGTAGTCCAGAGGCACAACATCCATCAAGGTAAGGCTGTAGTAATGGAAAACTTTTCCAAAGGGCATAGCCTTTTAAAGCAAGGAGTATTTTAGCCCCAGATGCTTCTCTTATGTTATCGATAATCAATAAATTATGTAGTAGTTTTTTTTCATTGAGTAGCCAACATGGTGAGGGGAGATTATTTATCATTATAGTTTTCATACAAAATTATATCGATAACAGCTAAAGAAGTCTTAACTAATTAGTATGATTTAAGGGGGTTTAGGGTAAAATCCCGTCCAAATATACCTGACTTTTACGCAGGTAAAAACATATTAAGGATGATTCGGAATGAAAAGAACATACCAACCTCATAGTACACCAAGAAAAAGAACACACGGATTTAGAACAAGAATGAAAACTAAAAATGGTAGAAAAGTAATCTCTGCTAGACGTGCAAAAGGTAGAAAAAGACTAGCAGTATAGGTCTTTTTGATTTAATGTGGAGTTAGAATTATTAGCAAAATAAAACATTTTACTAGGATTCAGACAACAAAAGAGTTTAATGTGGTATATCAAAAATCCACTAAAACTTGGCATACACCTTACTTTGTACTTTTTTTCAAAAACAGTGACGAATATAAAGTAGGGTTTGTAGCCTCTAAGAAAATTGGAAATGCAGTTCATCGAAATAGGGCTAAACGCTTACTTCGGGCACATTTTATAGAAAATATTGATCTTCTGTCTCAGGGTTCTTATGTTTTGGTTGCAAAACCAGATCTTTTAAGCCAAAGCTATTTAGAGACAAAAAAAACCTATCTTCATGCACTTAAAAAGTGCTCTGCATTAACATAAAATACACTATACTATCAGACTACTAAACTTAATAAGGTTAATACTTTGGAACAACAAGATTTAAACAAAAGACTTCTTATCGCACTTATACTTTCATTTTTCGTATTTGTAGGATATAGTTATTTTTTCCCAGTACAAGAGCAAACAACTACACAAACAGCTAAAACACAAACCAATAATACACGTCAGACACCTACTGTTACTACTGCTGAGGCAACAACACCAAACAGTACACTTTCAAAGGCTGTAACGGGTGCTGCACCTATACAAACAGGTGCACCAGTCATTGCTACCATAAAGTCAGATAATTTTATCATGACGATTGATGAGTTTGGACGTATCTCTCAAGTGGAACTTTTAGAGAAAAAGTACCAAAATGAAGAGGGCGAAAACACAAAAATGTTAGGTGATAACGTTGTGAAACCACTTGAAGTGAGATTTTCAGATGTAAAACTCAATGATGAAGCATTTAAAACACCTTATGTTAATAGTGGGGCAAAAGAGATTCAAATTAGTGACTCTGAACAAGTATTGACACTTACACAGACACTCTCATCGGTAACACTTACAAAGACTATCACAGTGAAGCCAACAGGTGAGTATAAAGTTGCTATTGAGACATCTAGCTCGACACCATACTTTATCACTCCAGGGCACCGTCCGATGGCCGATACTTCTATCTATATGCTTGTGCGTGGTGCATTAGTTAAGGGTGCAGATAATATCATTACTACCATTGAAGATGGAGATGCTGAAGGGTATGAGAAGTTTGAAAATGCAAAAATTGCTTCTGCATTTGATCGATATGTTGCTTCAATGTTTTTTGATTTTGATAAAGGTTTAAATGTTTCTATTTTAAAAGAAGCAAATGGAGATCCACTTATTTTTGTAGAAGGTATAGATAAGCTTGAATTACATGCCTATATTGGTCCTAAGAATGAAAAAACACTTGCAGCAATTCATCCTGAACTTACGGATGCTATTGAATTTGGATGGTTTTCATTTCTTGCAAAACCATTCTTTAAAGTCCTCCTTTGGATTAATAATTACGTAGGAAACTGGGGTTGGGCGATTATCCTCTTTACACTTTTAGTAAAACTAGTACTTTTCCCACTTTCATATAAAGGTATGATGTCTATGCAAAAGCTCAAAGACTTAGCACCTAAAATGAAAGAGATAAAAGAGAAATATAAAGGTGACCCTGCAAAAATGAATGCACAAATGATGGAGATGTATAAGAAACATGGTGCAAACCCAATGGGTGGATGTTTGCCATTACTTCTTCAAATTCCTGTGTTTTTTGCACTTTACCGTGTGTTGTTAAATGCGGTGGAGCTTGAAGGTGCACCTTGGATACTCTGGATAGAAAACCTTGCACAGATGGATCCGTATTTTGTACTTCCTCTTTTGATGGGTGCTTCTATGTGGTTCCAACAACGTATTACGCCATCAAACTTTTCAGATCCTCTACAAGAAAAAATCTTTAAATGGTTCCCTGTGATTATGACAGTATTCTTTATTTACTTCCCATCTGGGCTTGTATTGTATTGGTTAGTGAATAACCTCTTTACTATCGGGCAACAGTACTTTATCAACCATATGTATGCGAAACAAAAAGAAGCTGCTGTTTTAGCACATAAGAAAACAAAGGACTAAGTAATGAAAAAGGTTGAAGCACCGACACTTGAAGCAGCGTATGCTGAAGCTTCAAAAGTGTTAGAATGTTCTATTTCTGAACTTCAATGTGAAGTTGTGCAACACCCATCTAAGGGTATTTTAGGGTTTTTGAAAAAAAATGCCATTATTGTTGCTACGTGTAAAAAGCAAAATACCAATAAGCCCTCTATGTCTAAAAAAGCTAAAACTGATATAAAAGCCAAAACAGAAAAAGTAGCCTCTCTACCAACAGAAGAAGAGAGTGTTGCTACAGAGATATTGGCGACAGTCAAAGAAGAAACAGTTAAAGTAGTTGAAAAAGATGTCGTATTAGATAGTTTTTTTGAAGCTGATGCAAAGCATGAAGAAACATATGCTGAAGAAGATGTAGTCTATGATGAATTGGCACTCTTAATTGAAAATGAACTTAAAAACCTTTTAGAAAAATCATGTTTTGACATTGATGTCGTTGAAGTAGATGTGGTTGATAATACGGCACTTATTTTTATAGATGGTGAAGATGCAGCACTGCTCATAGGTAAAGAAGGGTATCGTTACAATGCACTTTCATACATGATATTTAACTGGTTACATACAAAGTATGAACTTTTTATTAAGCTTGAAATTGCAGAATTTTTAACCACACAACAAGAGATGATACGTAACTACATTAAACCAGTCATTGAAAAAGTTGAAAAAGAGGGAAAAGGAAAAACACGTTTCCTTGATGGTATTTTGGTACAGATCGCACTTGAACAACTTAGAGAAAGATTTCCCGATAAATATGTTGCTGTAAAAACAGGACGTGAGGGTAAAAAGTTCGTTGTGATTAATGAATTTAACAACCCAGTTAAAAGTAACCACTAAGAGTGATGCATAACTCCATTGCAGCCATAGCCACAGCACATGGTGTTTCTTCTATCTCTATCATACGAGTGAGTGGTGAAGCTGCACTTTTTGTAGCACATAAGATTTCTCACTTAGAAAACATCATCCCTAGACATGCCCATCTTACATCACTTTATAATGCTCAAGATGACCTTATTGACCATGCGATTATGATTTACTTTGCAGCACCTCACTCTTTTACAGGAGAAGAGATAGTAGAGTTTCAGTGTCATGGTGGGATGATAGTGGCACAGGAGATACTAGACACTATACTTTCTCATGGTGTGCGTTTAGCACAACCTGGAGAGTTTTCAAAACGTGCTTTTCTTAATGGAAAAATAGACCTCACTGAAGCAGAAGCTATCTCTAAACTGATTGAAGCCAAATCAGTGGATGCTGCTAAAATACTTGCAAAACAGATGAAGGGTGAGCTTAAAACTTTTGTGGATGAAAGTAGAGAGGCACTATTACGTTCTCTTGCATACTCTGAAGTGATGATAGACTATGCGGAGGAAGATATACCAGATGATATTATGGAGAGTATCGTCACTCAACTAGACAGTCTCTCTTCAAAGATAGAACAAATTGTTGAAGCAAGCCATAGAAGACGAGGGCTTATAGAGGGCTTTAAAGTCGCTATTATAGGGAAGCCAAATGTAGGTAAGAGTTCTTTACTCAACGCACTACTCTCGTATGATAGAGCGATAGTATCAGATATTGCAGGAACAACAAGAGACACGATAGAAGAACAAGTACGTATAGGCTCACATATTATCAGATTAGTCGATACAGCAGGTATTAGAGAGTCTGAAGATACCATAGAAAAGATAGGGATAGAGCGTTCCCTCTCTTCTGTAGAAGATGCAGATGTGATTGTGGCACTTTTTGATTATTCTCGTCCTTTTGATGTTGAAGATGAGAGAATATTTTCTATTTTAGAAACATTAGAAGATAAACATATCATCGTGGCACTCAACAAGTCTGATTTGGAACATGTCCTGGTAATAGATAGGTTACACAAGTATGATATGATAGAAGTAAGTGCTAAAAAAGCATTTGTAAAATTGACAGAAACACTAGAAACACTTTTTGATAGTATCGGTGAGGGTGAAGAACTTATGCTTATTTCTGCACGTCAGATAGAGGCAGTAACACAAGCAAAAAATGCCATATATGAAGCTAAAATGCCGTTGCTAGAGGGTGAACTTGAGTTCTTCTCGTACCACTTACAAGAGGCAGTTAAGTCTATATCTTCTATCTCTAAGCCTTACGATAATGAAGAGATACTCGATAAAATGTTTGGTGAATTTTGTTTAGGTAAATAGGATGGAAATGATTGATAAGATTAAAGATATAGAAAATATTGAACTTTATTTGATACCTCTTCTTATACTCTTTACCTTGTGGTTTATTCGTAATACGATAAAGTATTATAAGGGTGAAAAGAGGAAAGTGAAACATTTGCATCGTTTTGCTAAGGAGGGTGAGTCTATTTCCCAGTATGAATTGGCAAAACGATATGCTAAGGGTCAAGCTGTAAAAAAGAACTGTCAAAATGCTGCATTTTGGTATCAAAAATCTGCATTTTCTGGTAATGATGATGCGAAGACATTTTTAAAAAAAATGATGAAAAAAAGACGCTGCTAAAAAGTATCGTAAAAGTTATTTGTGTATAATAAACATTAACAATATTAAGGGAAAATATATGTACAAACTATTAATGACTGCTACGATTACTCTCATGGTAATCTCTTTTTTTACAGGATGTGTTAAGAGAGATATACCATTAAAACCAATTCAACAAAATGTTAATCCATATAATGTAAATGATGTGGATATGTCAGACCTTGATGAAAATCTTACAGAATCTGAGATTATGATGACCGAAGATGGTGATGAAAAAATGGAACGTATTGTTTTTCCTACATCTGAATACAATTCTCTTCCAAGATCAGGAAGAGGAACAGTGAAGGGACAGATATATCTTACAGATGCCTATGGCACTAAAGTGCTCGGTTCAGGTACTAGACTTTATCTTAATCCGATTACTTCATACTCTAAACAATGGTATATTGAAAGTTATTTAGGTGGAAACCGCATGCAAAAAGCAGATGCTAGGCTCTTTAACTATTTAAAGTTTACAGCGGCTGATAGTAAGGGTAACTTTGCATTTTATGGCGTACCAAATGGTGCTTACTATCTTATAGGTACAGTAAAATGTGGAGAAGAATGTGGGTATGCCAGTTTAAAAAGTATACGCATTGCTACAAGAGTTTCTGTACAAGGAAATCAAATTATTCAAAAAGATTTAACAAGAGTAGCAGAGTAAAAATTTTTACTCTTTTGGATACGCTTCTGAAAGGGATTTATAAAGCCCTTCTGGAGTGATGTTATCATCTTCTAAAATGCTTTGCATTGTGACGTTATCTTCTTCCCCATTCCATATTTTAATGTATATACCCTCTTTATAGCCATGGTCTTGTCTAAATTTATTTAAGATATTTTTACCCACATAAAGTTTATAAAGTGCATCAAGGTTAAGCCCAGACTGTATAGCTACATCGATAAATGCCTCCATAAGCTTTTGTGTAGAAGCATCACAAAAAAGTGTTTTCATAAGGTTTTCAACCACAGCTATTTGCTCATAGTAGTCTTTAAAATTTTCTTGGATTGCTTCTGTAAAAGTGGAAAAGTTTGAAAGATCATTGATATTTCTTGCGAGGGTATCAATGCTTCCAAGATTTCCTTGTTTATAGTCTTCAAGTGCTTGTGACATAATGAAGTGCCAAATATCAACAGCCTCTATCTGTATATTTGCATAGTCAGGTTTTGCATCGATGTTCTTCCAGTGTTTCCAAGGGTAAGACTCTATAAGCTCTGCACATTCAAGGTAAGTACAGCGTTTCCAGTCAATGGGTTTACCATTTTTTGTCATGCCTTTTTCCCAACCTAGCCCATTTGTACTGTCATTAAGCTCTTGTTGTAACTCTAGCATCTTTAAAATCTTATCCATTTTGACCCTTTATGTAATTAGTATTATATTTTACCTTTTCAAGCTTTAACATATTTTATTAAGTAACTAAGTAAAATGTATTTGACAGAAGAGTATTCCTATGACATTTCAGTAACAATTTAATGGTATAATTTAAGATAATAATTATATAAAATGGAGAGTTTTGTGCTAGAGGAATTAAAAGGGTTAATGAATAATAGTGCTAACTTAGAAGATATTAATGCACTGAATGAAAGATTAAAACATTTACTTGAAAACTTTGTTCAGTCAGACTTAGTCTCATTATTTGTCTATGATAAAGATGAAAAAGTACTAAAACATAAAATGTTTTATGATAGAACGATAGGTGTTTTAACAAATATAGAACATGATAATAATCCACTATCAATGATAGAACCTAAAGGGTGTATTGGTAAAGTTTTTTTAACTAAGTCTCCAGCTATCTATAATTATATCACTAGTGATAAAGATTATAGAAAAGAGTATGATAATGCATTAGAACATAAATTAAAAGCACAAATGATTATGCCTGTTATTGAGAACGATATGCTTTTAGGTATTGTTCGTGTATCAACGGTTATACAAGGAACTTTAAAAAAATATACACAAAAAGAGTTGGCATTAATCAAATCTGCTGAACCTTACTTTATCAATATAATTAAAAAATTAACATTAAATATAGATATGGGTAAGTTTGAAACTATAGATCATAAATTAGCAGCAGAAATAGAATTGGAAGCAAAACAACAACCTACAGTTGATGACGATAGTATGCTTCTTTTCCTTTCAAATACAGTCCATGACATTAGGACACCTGCAAATACGCTTTATGGGTTTCTTGAATTAGTAGAAGAGCAAATTGAAGATAAAAGATTAAAAGGTTTTATTACCAATGCCAAAGAGAGTGCACTGTTTATTAATACACTTACAGATTCTATTTTAGAGACAACAAAAAATAGATATGAATCAAATACATCAAAAAAGACTATTGTAAATACGATACATTTCTTATCTGAGGTTGTAAATGTTTTTGCTGCAAAAATGTCTGAAAAAAAGATAAATTATTTTATTTTTCTATGTCCAAAGTTGCCTAAAGAGATTAAAATTGATACACTAAAATTAAAACGTATATTGATGAACTTGATAGGTAATGCTTATAAGTTTACTCCAAATAATCACCAGATTGATGTTTTTATTAATTATGATACCTCAAGTGAAAAAATGAGGGTATCTATTAAAGATACAGGTATTGGGATAGAAGAAGAAAATCAAAAAAAACTTTTTAAGGCATTTTCACAAGCCCGAGACGATACAAGCATGAAGTATGGTGGAACAGGGCTTGGACTTGCCATCTCAGCTGGATATGTAGCCGATTTAGGAGGAGAATTAAAACTAAAAAGCCGTCTAAATGAGGGGAGTGAATTCTATTTTGATATTTCTTTGGAGGTAGTTGATGCCTCTTTAAGTTATGAGCCATTTTATAATTTAGATAAAAAAATCGTTATTTTAAGTGATAGTTTTAATGCTAAAAATAGTGAATATATTCGAAACTATATTATAGAACTAGGTATGCCTGAAGAGAAAATACAAATTTCAGGTGATATTGTTTATGGTATGACACACCTTATATGTTTTGAACATAAAATAACAGACACATTACTGACCTATGTAGAAAAAAATAATATTAAATTACTTTTGATAGAAGAGAAACTCTTTTCATTATTAAATAATAAAAAAACAAATAAATTTACTATTGTGTCTGAAAATACCTATTATGGTGATGCCATTCATAGTACTATTTTTTCTGGGAAAAAGATAAAAATATTGATTGTTGATGATAATAAAATTAATATCAGTCTCTTAGAGTCTATGTTAGAAACAGAATATGTTGAAGTAGATACTTGTATAGATGGAGAAACAGCATTAGAAACTTTAAAAGATGCAAGTAAAAAAGGGAATAAATATGACATCGTGTATTTGGATAAATATATGCCAGGTATATCAGGTACAGAACTTTTAGTTACTTTTAGGGATTATGAAAAAACACATAAATTAGAGCCTATTTTTGCTGTTTCTATTACAGGTGATCCAAATATCAGTGAAGAAGAACAAAATTTATTTAATGCTTTTGTAAATAAACCTTTTAGTAAAAAAGAGGTTAGAGCAGTTGTAGAGTTATTAAAAAATAAATAGTAATGAAGGATGAAGAGAGTATCTATCTTTATTAGAGTGGTTTTTTAGGCCTCCAATTATAGATGTAGATTGTTATTTTCAAGCCTTATTTAGCACTTTTTGAGTAAAATAAACCTCTTATTTTACGCCCAAAAGGACAGCACATATGTCACAACCAGTTGAAGACCTAGACGAAGTTTTAAAAAATCATAAATTATCAAAAGAAGAGTATCAAGATATCTTACGTATCTTAGAGGGGCGTCACCCTAACATTGTAGAGATAGGTATCTTTTCTGCGATGTGGTCTGAACACTGCTCTTACAAGTCAAGTACCAAGTACCTTAGAGGTTTTCCTACCACTGCTCCATGGGTCATACAAGGACCAGGAGAAAATGCAGGAGTCATAGACATCGGTGATGGTATGGCAGCTGTGTTTAAGATGGAGTCACATAACCACCCATCATTCATAGAGCCTTTTCAAGGGGCTGCTACGGGTGTAGGTGGTATCTTACGTGATATCTTTACGATGGGAGCAAGACCTGTTGCAAACCTCAATGCTTTACGTTTTGGTACAGTAAAAGGTGACTCTGAAGTCGCCAAATACCAAAGACACCTTGTACGTGGTGTGGTAGATGGTATCGGATCTTACGGTAACTGTATGGGAGTACCTACCATCGGTGGTGAAGTAAGTTTCGATGAGTCTTACAATGGAAACATCTTAGTGAATGCTTTTTCACTAGGACTAGTTAAATCAGATGAAATCTTTTTAGGGGTGGCTTCAGGTCTTGGTAACCCTGTGATGTACGTAGGGAGTAAAACAGGTCGTGATGGTCTAGGTGGGGCTGTGATGTCTTCTGATTCATTTACAGAAGAGTCAAAATCTTTACGTCCTACAGTACAAGTGGGTGATCCATTTACAGAGAAACTTCTTCTTGAAGCATGTTTAGAACTGTTCAAAACAGACCTCATTGTAGGTATACAAGATATGGGAGCTGCAGGACTGACTTCTTCTGCATTTGAGATGGCAGGTAAAACGGGTGCAGGACTCATCATGCACCTTGACAAAGTACCTGCACGTGAAGAGGGGATGACACCGTATGACTTTATGCTTTCTGAGTCACAAGAGCGTATGCTCATTTGTGCAAAACAAGGAAGCGAACAAGCCATCATAGACATTTTTGAAAAGTGGGGGTTAGATGTTGCTGTTATCGGTGAAGTAACAGACACTGCTCGTATGGAGCTTATGTGGCACGGTGAAAAGTGTGCAGATATGCCCATAGCACCAGTGAGTGAAGAAGCACCTGTTTTAGATAGACCAATCTCTCGTCCAAAATACTTAGACGTTGTAAATGCTAAAAATGTAGATAGTTTTAAAGCTGTGGGTGACCAAGAAGCTTATGAAGCCTTGCTTTCTAACATAGAAGTATCGGACAAAGCATGGGTATATAATCAGTACGATTCAATGGTCCAAACCAATACAACTAAACATCCAGGAAGCCTTGATGCTTCGTGTATTCGTATTAAAGAAAATGGTAAAGCACTCTCGATGTCTTCAGACTGTAACCCTCGTTTGTGTTATATAGACCCACGTAAGGGAGCAGCCCTTGCGGTAGTGGAGTCTGGGCGTAATGTTGCGATGTCTGGGGCTAGACCACTTTCTATTACAGATTGTTTAAACTTTGGTAACCCAGAAAACCCAGAGGTTATGTGGCAGTTTGCAGAGTCTTGTGAGGGTATAAAAGAAGCATGTTTAGCACTTAACACACCTGTGGTATCTGGAAATGTATCTCTTTACAATGAAACCAATGGCATCTCTGTATTCCCAACCCCTGCCATAGCGATGGTAGGACTCAATGATGATGAAAACAAAGTACTTCCATCAACTTTTCAAGAAGAAGGAAATCAGATACTTCTTATAGGAGAGACCAAAGGTGAATTTGGTGGATCACTTTACATTAAAGCATTACATGGTGAGACGGCAGGAACATTGCCAATCTTTGACTACAAACAAGAGCTTGCACTTTGGGAGCTTGTAATAGAAGCAAACAAAAAAGGACTACTCAAGTCTGCAAAAGATGTGAATGTGGGTGGTTTAGCCATTGCACTTTCTAAAATGGCAGCAGTTTCTGGTATGGGTATTGAAGCATCTGTAACGCTAGAAGCGAGTAGAGATATTTTTGATGAATCACAAAGTAGAGCACTTCTTGAAGTAA
>Ga0256834_1002403_pt1 | contig 11840 bp, 8 predicted proteins | sample 4281140metaG_FD_190536 | JGI IMG/M metagenome (GOLD analysis project Ga0256834, IMG submission 190536) | Hydrothermal vent microbial communities from East Pacific Rise, Pacific Ocean - 4281-140 | ecosystem: Environmental > Aquatic > Marine > Hydrothermal vents | place: Pacific Ocean: East Pacific... | reverse complement strand
CAAGTGAAGCAAATCCTTATTGGCACTATTTGGTGTAAGTCCTCCGACTTTCATGCGATCAATCCACCATTGACGAAAGTCAAGCATGTCATCGCCAGAAATCTCACTAATTTCCTTATCACCCACTACACCAATAAAATTAGCAACTGCTTTCAAACGAGGGTTTCGCCATCTTCTAAGTTGATCATCGCTTTTTCCTAATGTTCTATCTTGAGCAAGTATCCAATATAGTTCTAAAGCATGAGTTACAGTTATTTCAGGCGTAGCTACACCGCCAAGAACTGCGGCGGCTTCAAGCTTATCTACCGCTCCTTTTTTATTTTCAATAGCTTCCACTCTACCTAACAGGTCATTATGTGGCAGGTCTGCAATATTGTCAGCACCAACATAACGAAACCCACGAACAGATGCTAACTTTTTAATTGCTTCAAATCTAATTTCAGCATTGTCATTATCTCCTGCAAGACGAGCTTCCCACCCTTCAATATAGTGTTGCCAAGCATTAGGAGCTTTTTGATGAGCCACAGTTTCAGAATCGGTATGAAGACTAATCCAGATAGTGCCACGCTTCTCAACAGAGCTATATCTGTTGGGAACACGCTTTCTTAAATAGAATATTTCGCTTCGTTTAACGACGCTCATAATGTCACCTTAAAAACCATTTTGTGCAGCAGATTGTGCAGCAAAATGTGCAGCAAATCAAGGGTAATGTGTGGCGGACTAAATTATTGAAAAGTTTTATGTAATGTTTTCAGTTGGTTAGCTTGAGTAGCTAAAGGAGATAATGGCGGGTGGGGAGGGATTCGAACCCCCGGAACGCTTGCGCGCTCGCTGGTTTTCAAGACCAGAGCATTCAACCACTCTGCCACCCACCCGCATATAGTGGTATCTGAGAAGTTCGTTTATACTCTCATTGCGCTTCTTGCAAGCATCTTTTTTCTCACTTTTACCTTTTTTATCATTGTCCTGTAATTTTCTTACCCCAGCAACACAAATTTCAACCTAATTACGCAATTAATAACAACTCTTTCCTATACAAAAATATGTTGCTTAAGAAAAAAAACATCTTTATCTACTCTAAATAACAAAAGCTAACCTGTTTATTAAAATAGCTTTACAACTCTTAATTATTTGGAGTCTTATAATATGGAAAATTTTTCTCCCATAACTGCCCTAATTGGTGGGGCAATGATTGGGCTTGCTTCTGCTATTCTTTGGATATTCAATGGTCGGATTGCAGGAATATCTGGAATTTTTGGACAACTCTTACCTCCTGCAAGAACCATTATATGGCGGCTGGTGTTTCTAGTATCAATGATTGGCGCTACCTATATTACTTATTTGATATTACCAAATCTTGGCGGCGAGAATGGTGCAAAACCTGAACTTGTTGATAGCTCAATACTATGGGTCGCAATTTCTGGGCTTCTCATTGGTTTGGGAACAAAAATTAGTAATGGGTGCACATCTGGTCATGGAGTGTGCGGCTTGGCGAGGTTTTCTCTTCGTTCTTTAATTGCTGTAATAGTGTTTTTTATCACCGCAATCGTCACTGTATCAGTTAGTGGAATTACATTATGAATGAGAGCGTTAAAGCAAGTTATTTAATTGTTGCTGTAATTAGCGGAGCATTGTTTGGCAGTGGGCTTTATGTTTCGCAAATGGTTGATCCACTTAAAGTGTTAAAATTTTTAGATTTTGGCGCAATTCCAAGTGGCAATTGGGATCCTTCATTGGCCTTTGTAATTGTTGCTGCAATTTTAGTTATGTTTATTGGTGTAAAAATTACAAAAAAAAATAATGAACCAATTCTTGATGATGAATTTCACCTGCCAGATAGCAAAAAAATAGACCATTCATTAATTGTTGGTTCTGTTATTTTCGGTCTAGGTTGGGGAATGTCTGGCATTTGCCCCGGACCTGCAATCAGTCTAATTGCTTTTATGCCAGAAAATCTTATAATATTTCTATTAGCAATGTTTGCTGGGTCTTTTCTTGGCTCTTACGTTCTTAAATTAATGACACCTATTGAGATTTCTAATAATGGCGAAAAATTCACATTATAAAAAAACTATAAAAACCGATATTATTGTTGTGGGTGGCGGACTGGCAGGAACTGCTGCCGCCATTTGCATTGCTCAATTGGGTATAAAAATCATTCACCTTGCACCTACCGCCATTAAAGACAGGCGAACCTCTGCTTTAATGGGGCCGAGCATTGACATTCTTACTTCATCTGGACTTGTTCCTGCCCCTGATAAAATTGGAGTCGAGATGAATAAAATCCGTATAATTGATGCAACAAACAGACTTATTCGCTCACCCGAAGCATTATTTGATAGTCGTGAGGCGGGCTTGAGTAATTTTGGTTATAATTTTGCCAATGAAAAACTGCTTAAAGCTTTTGATGAAAAAGCGCAAAATATTGATTCTTATCAACGAATTGTCGCTAGTTTTTCAGGTGTTGAATCTAATGATAATGGCATTACCATTAAAACCGATGATGGAAAAACTATTAATTGCCAAATGCTAGTTGGAGCTGATGGTAAAAAATCCTCTGTCCGCTCAAATGCAGGCATTGATATTAAAGAAAAAAAACACGAACAATCTGCGCTTATTTGCGACCTTGAATTGGGGCATGAATTAGATGGGGCTTCGGTTGAATATCATTATAATAATGGCCCATTCACACTTGTGCCTGCTGGTGGTAAAAAAGCTAATCTTGTTTGGATGGACAGACATGAGGTTTTGCAAAGCGCAAAGAGTGCTAATAAAGAGGCATTTATTAAGTTGCTTGAAAAACACTCAATGAATTTATTTGGTGATATAAAGCTAACTAGTGGAGTGTTTATTTTTCCGCTTACTAACCTAGTGGCTGATAGCGTTGGCAAAAATGGCATCGTCTTGGTTGGTGAGGCGGCGCACGCTTTTCCACCTGTTGGAGCGCAAGGGCTTAACCTTAGCTTGCGTGATATTGTAGATTTAGTTGATGTGCTTAAGGCTAGTGATAGAGGGCAAATAAATTGGGGTAAATTGGCGAGCGAAGCCTATACAAAAAAACGCATGGGCGACCTTAAAGGCACTTTAGGCATGGTCGAAACACTGTTTAAGTCATTATTGGCAGATTTTATTCCGGTGCAGGCAGTGCGGGCAGGCGGAATTTGGGCGCTTAAATCTATGCCGTTTTTACGCAAAAAAGCATTTCACATTGGCATGGGTGAAAGGTAGATCATTAGTATTTACTAATCACTATTTCAAATATTTTTTATTGCATGAATTCATTATGAATCCCCCTTTATTATCCTACTTTGCCATACAGTTGCACTTCGTTTGTGAGTCTTGGGAATTACACCATACAACAAACCAATCTCCGCTGCCATCAACTCAGTTAATTTTATACACCCATCTATAATTATTGAGCTGGCGGAGTTTTTGGCTCTTTTTTATTTTGCTCTTGGCGAATTTGCTCGGCTCTATCTTGCAACTGCTGCTCAAGTGCATTCTCACCGCTAGATTGTTTTCTAAATTGGTCAAAAGTTAGAGCAGTATCGCTATCATATACAGAAGTAAAACCAGCAAGATTGATATTAATTACCAAATCTTTATTTTGCTGGGTTTTTGCAGATAAAGTAAGTTTTCCGCCTTTTTTTAAACTGTTGATATAATTTTCATTTATTACCAATTGCGAAGTACATGAAATTTTATCACAAAGCACAAATGGCACTCGAATCGGCTTGCCGCCGTCAATTTGCCACACCATATTAAAAGGCAATAAAACACCAAGCGGCACAGCGGCGACTGCTAAGAGGCGGCTTTCTTGCCCCGGATCATTACGAAGCATGAATGAGCCAAAAAACTGACCTTTATTTAATACTACTTGACGCATGATGCAGGCTTTTTCACCACTCTCTAGCGGCTCACAAATTTTAAGCCAATTATCTTCTGGCTTTGCAGTTGTTGCAGTGGCGGTTGCGGTTTCTGGGGTTGCGGGGGCATCTTCTTTGGCATCTTGCGCAATTGCACTAAGTGGTAAAAGTGCCAAACTAGCAACAGCAAAACCAGTAATCAAAACTTTATTAAAATTCATTATTATTCCTAATTAAAAAGGCAAAATGCCCGCAAAAAAATCTACTTTATGTTCAAGCCTTAAATTTAGGCAAGAAAATGACCAAAATTACTTTCAAAAAAGTTATTATCAATAAACTTTCTAATTGTCATCACTTTCTACTAAATTAACAAGCCGCAATAAAATTGAAGCCGTGCCACGCAGGCGATCTTCTGGAGAAGGCCAATTTCGTGAGAACACTAGCTTTTGATCTGGCTTAAGGCGCACTAATTGGGTTGGGTCGGATACCATTTTTACTAGTGCTACAGGGTTGGGGAACTCATTATTTCGCAACTTAATAACTGCGCCCTTGGGGCCTGCATCAATTTTTTCTACATTTGCTTTTTTACAAAGCGATTTCACCAACACAATTTTTAATAATGCTTCTACTTCTGGCGGCAGTGAGCCGAATCTATCGATTAATTCTGCGCCAAATTCATCAATTTGTGCGGCATCTGTTAAATCTCCCAAACGGCGATAAAGTTGCATTCTAATTGCTAAATCTATCACGTAAGAATCAGGTATCATTACTGGCATTCCTAGTGAAATTTGCGGCGACCAATCGCCCTGTTCATCAACCTCACTCTCCCCTGCCCGCAAAGCCGCCACCGCATCTTCTAACATAGCTTGATAAAGCTCATAGCCAACCTCTTTAATATGCCCAGATTGCTCATCGCCCAATAAATTACCCGCCCCACGAATATCTAAATCATGGCTAGCGAGTTGAAAGCCTGCACCCAGACTTTCAAGCGATTGTAACACTTCTAGCCTACGCTGAGCGGTATCGGTAATTTTACGCTCAGCTGGCACGGTGAATAACGCATAAGCACGAGTTTTAGAACGCCCAATTCTCCCTCTGATTTGATAAAGCTGAGCCAGACCAAAATTATCTGCTCGATGCACAATAAGCGTATTTGCGTTTGGAATATCAAGTCCAGATTCTACAATCGTGGTAGCGACTAGCACATCAAATTTACCATCATAAAACGCATTCATAATGTCATCTAATTGGGCGGGCGGCATTTGCCCGTTCGCTATAACATACGAGACTTCTGGCACTTGCTCGCTAAGAAATTCACCAATTTTCTTTTGATCTTTAATGCGAGGGACAACGTAAAAAGCCTGCCCACCACGATATTTTTCTCGCAATAACGCCTCTCGCACCGTTAGCGGATCAAACGGCATAACAAAGGTGCGAATTGCTAACCTATCGATTGGCGCAGTGGCGAGCAATGAGAGATCACGCACGCCCGTTAGCGCTAATTGCAAGGTGCGGGGAATTGGCGTTGCCGTTAGGGTCAGCACATGCACATTGTCTCGCAATTCTTTTAACCGCTCTTTATGCGCCACGCCAAAATGCTGTTCTTCATCAACAATTAACAGTCCTAAATCTCTAAATTCAATGGTTTTGGCTAACAATGCGTGCGTGCCAATTACGATATCGACTGTGCCGTCTGCCATGCCTTTTTTTGCTAGCTTTAACTTGGCTAAAGGCACAAGCCGAGATGCTTGCGCTATGTTAACTGGCAAGCCAGCAAACCGCTGCTTGAAGGTTTTATAATGTTGGCGAGCGAGCAAAGTTGTTGGCACAACTAGTGCAACTTGTCGCCCACTAACAGCACAGGCAAACGCCGCTCTGAGTGCAATTTCGGTTTTTCCAAAACCTACATCACCACAAACTAAACGATCCATAATTTTGCCCGAAGTTAAATCTTCAAGCACGCTATCAATTGCACTGAGCTGATCTTCTGTTTCGTCAAAAGCAAAACGAGCGACAAACTCATCATACGCCCCTGTTGGCAAGGTAAGCGGTGTGGTTTTGCTCATTTCACGAGCGGCGGCAATGCGAATAAGTTGCTCTGCCATATCGCGAATACGCTTTTTTAGTTTTGACTTTTTCGCCTGCCAAGCAACCCCGCCAAGCTTATCTAAAAGCCCACCAGATTCGGCTGAACCATAACGAGATAAAAGTTCGATATTCTCGACTGGTAAAAATAATTTATCGCCCTTGGCGTATTCAATTTCTACGCAATCATGGGGTGCGCCCGCCGCCTCAATCGCCTTAAGACCAATGAAGCGCCCAATACCGTGATCTACATGCACCACTAAATCACCTGCGCTAAGAGCGCTGGCTTTTGTCAGCGCATCGCTGGCTTTACGCCTTTTTTGTGGGCGCAAAATCCGCTCACCTAAAATATCAGCTTCGCTTAACACTGTGAGGTTTTTAGACTTAAAACCGCTATCTAAGCCTAAGACAATTAACGAGGTTGAATTTAATGGGGCGTTGATGGCTTCATTCCAGTTAGCGGCTAATTGAATGTTTTTTAGCCCATTATCTGCTAGCACTTGCGACATTCTGTCTCTTGTGCCTTCACTCCAACAGGTAAGAATTGTCTTTCGTCCTTGCGCTTTTTCTTTTTCAATAAAAGCAATAACACTTGCAAAAATATTACTGTTTTGTGCCTCTCGCTCGGCGACAAAACTTGGCGCAATCGCCCCGCCTCTGTCCTTTATATTCTCTTTTTGAGAGGCAGGTAAAAAAGGTGAAAATAAAATTATTTCGCTTTTGCTAGTCAGCTCAAAACAGCTTTTATCTATTTGGTATAACAGCTCAGGTTTTATCGCATTATAGGGTGCGCCGATGGCTTTTTCCTCGCCACTTTCTATCTTTTTTTGTGCTTCTTCCCTTGCCTGATAATAATCAATAATCTGCTTTTTACGCTCATTAAATGCCAACTCGCTTTGTTCATCAAAAATGAATGGAGCAGCATCGCAATAAGAGGCTAAATCATCTAGTTTTTCATAAAAAAACGGCAGCCAATGCTCCATTCCTGCATATCTTTGCCCCGCACTAATTGCGCCATAAAGTGGATCGTTTGCGGTGTTGCCGCCAAAAGTTCGGGTGTAATTTTGCCGAAAAGATTTAATGGTGGTTTCGTTGATAACAATCTCACTCATTGGCACCAAAATAAAGGCGGGAATGTTTTTAATTGTTCTTTGCGTATCAGCATCAAAATAACGAATTGATTCTAGCGCTGAGCCAAAAAAATCAAAACGAAGTGGGTTTTTTTCACTAGGTGGGAAGATGTCTATCAAGCCGCCCCGCACCGCATATTCGCCCGATTCCCGCACGGTTGGCACACGCAAATATCCGTTATTCGCCGCCCATTCAAGCATGGCATCGCTGTTAACAACATTGCCCGCTTTTAAGGAAAAAGACAGTTTAGCAACTGTTTCTTTTGGTACGATTTTTTGCACTAATGCGCTAGCGGTGCTAAGCACTATTGCGCCTTTTAGGCTATCATTGCTTAGGGCGCTTAGGGCGCTCATTCTTGTGCCAATCGAGATGATATTTGGCGAAACCCTATCATAGGGCAGGCAATCCCAAGCGGGAAAAATTATTATTGGGTGAGATGGCATAAGCTGTTTGAGAATTTTACCCATGTTTAAAAGCCTATCGCCATCTCGTGCGACATACACTAGCGCAACTTTTGCATCTGGGGCAGATTTTATTCGAGTTTGTGCAAAATTTGCAAGCTCAATTGCTTGCATTCCGCTTGGCACATTTGCATATATTTTATTTGCAGAGGCGGCGGGGTTGCTCATGCTTTTGTGCGCTCAATTTGTGTTTTTCTTAAAATCTCAACCAGCTCTAAATCAACATCATCTGGCACTGGCTCTTGCCCCATAATCCATTTTAGCAAATCTACATCATGCTCATTCATTAGTTTTTCAAATCTATCTAATTCTGCCTCATTGTAACTGGGCAAATTCTCATTGGCAAAATTTCCCAAGATTAAATCCATCTCTTGCGTGCCACGATGCCACGCACGATAAGACATACGTTTTTTGCGATTTTTTATTTCAGTTTTATTTTCACTCATGATGATTAGGGTTTAACATTTTATATAGCTTTTACAATCTAGTTTTTTTTGTTAAAACAAGATAATTATTTAAAGGTGAGAATCTCGTGGCACGTCCTGATTTATTAACTCCGCTTTTTAGGTCTTTAAGCTCTTTTTCAGGAGTGGGGCCAAAACTTGACGCATTGTTAAATAAGTTTTTTAACGTGGCAAAAGGGCAAGAGGCAATTGCGCAAGATGTGTTGATGCACATGCCTAGCCAAACTATTGATAGGCGAAAACAGGTCAGCATTGCTAAGGCTTATCTTGGTGAGATAGTTACGCTTGAACTTTATATTGATAGCCACCAGCCACCACCAAAAAATCGCCCATCAATGCCACATCGGGTTTTTGCGCATGATGAAAGCGGTGAGATTTCGCTGGTATTTTTTAGAACGCATGGAAATTGGGTTGAAAAATTACTGCCAATTGGCTCGACTCGTTATGTATGCGGGGAGATTGGATTTTTTAATGGCGCAAAACAAATCACACACCCAGATTATGTTTTAGCACCTGATAAATTAGACACGCTGCCATTGATTGAACCTGTTTATCCGCTTACACAAGGTCTATCATCAAAAGCGTTACGCAAGTTAATTTTGCAGGTGATTGAGCGATTGCCAGATTTGCCAGAATGGATAAATAAAAAACGTCTTGAAGAAAATCACTGGTCTTCATTTACTGATGCGATGCGGGCGGTTCATACTCCAAATTCACCGCAAGAGGCGGAGTTAACCGCCCCTGCCCGCATGCGTTTAGCATATGACGAGTATCTTGCTGGGCAGATAACTTTACAAATTATTCGTTCAACTTTAATCAAGAAAAAAGGCGTAGCGAGGGAGTTTAATGGGCAGCTAACTGATAAATTATTAAAAGCACTGCCCTTCACTCTAACGCAAGGGCAGCATACGGCTATTTCTGAAATTATGGCGGATTTGGGCAAAGAAGATCGCATGTCACGCCTGTTGCAGGGCGATGTTGGATCAGGAAAAACTATTGTGGCATTAATGGCGATGGTGGCGGTGGTTGAAACTGGGGCGCAAGCGGCAATTATGGCGCCAACTGAGATTTTGGCAACGCAGCATTATAAAACCTTAAAACCGTTATGCGATGCGATTGGTTTGAATATTATTTTGCTAATGGGCAAACAAAAGGTGGCAGTTCGAAAACCTGCTTTGGTGGGAATAAAAGACGGGTCGATAAATATTATTGTTGGCACGCATGCGCTGTTTCAGGCAGATGTTGAGTTTAACAATCTTGGTCTTAGCGTGGTTGATGAGCAACATAAATTTGGCGTATATCAGCGATTAGCGCTTAGTGAAAAAGGCAAGAATGCTGATCTGTTAGTAATGACCGCCACCCCTATTCCTCGCTCATTAGTGCTTACGCATTTTGGCGATATGGAGGTTAGCACATTAAAAGAAAAACCCAGCGGAAGGCAGCCTATTGATACGGCAGTTTTGCCGATAAAAGAATATACAAGAGTGGTTGCACGGCTTAAAAATCGCATAGAAGCTGGGGCGCAGGCATTTTGGGTTTGCCCGCTAGTTGAGCAATCTGAAATTTTAGATCTTGTTTCGGCGCAAGATAGATATAATGAATTGAAAAAGATTTTTGGCGATAAAGTTGCGCTAGTACATGGACGAATGAAAGCCAAAGAAAAGCAAGAAATCATGGAACGGTTTATTGGTAATGAGATTAAGATTCTTGTAGCAACTACGGTGATTGAGGTTGGGGTTGATGTGCCAAATGCCTCTATTATGATTATTGAACATAGCGAGCGATTTGGCTTGGCGCAGCTGCACCAATTGCGGGGGCGGGTTGGGCGTGGCACTGAGAGATCGGCATGTCTTTTGCTTTATAAAGAACCTTTAAGCGAAACTGCAAATGCTCGATTGCAGACCATCAAGCAAACAGAAGATGGCTTTGAAATTGCCAAAAAAGATTTAGAGCTACGGGGCGAAGGTGATGTGCTTGGCACTCGCCAATCTGGCATGCCCGGATATAATCTCGCCGTGCCTGATGTGCATAGGCACTTATTAGAAAAAGCACATGCAGACGCAAAGAATATTATTGCGAATAACCCGAGTTTAAGTGGGGCGGAGGGCGAAGCGGTTAGAATTTTGTTGTATTTATTTAGAAAAGAGCTAGCAATCCCGCTTATTCGAGCGGGGTAATTTTAATTCTATTTACTTTAATAAAATAATTACCTATTTTTTGGGCTTCACTCTCGGCTTCACTTTAGCTTTAGCCCTCGCCTTCGTTGTCTTTTTCACCGCACCAGAAGCCTTCGCCAATTTTGCAGTTTGTTTTTGATATTCAGGCGTAACAAGCCCCGCTGAAATAATCAGCTTTGCCGCTTCTTCTGTACTCATATCTAAAATAGTAATATCTTTTTTTGGCACAAACAATAAAAAACCAGAGGTTGGGTTGGGTGTGGTTGGCAAAAAACAACCAAGCATTTCATGTGCATCAATTTTGGCGGCGACCTCGCCTTTTGCCTCTGTTGAAATTAACACAATTGCCCAAATTCCAGGGCGGGGATATTGAATTAATCCAACTTGCTTAAAGGTTTGCGAGCTTTGGGTTACTACCGTTTCAAATAACTGTTTTAAGCCGCCGTAAAGTGTTGAAATCATCGGTAGGCGGGAGAGGATTTTTTCGCCAAATTGCACCAGCGAGCGACCGACCAAATTTGCCGCTAAAAAACCAAGCAGCATAATTGCAACCACAGCAACCACCAAGCCAAACCCCGGAACATCAAACGGCAGATAATTATCTGGATAATATTGTGCAGGAATAAGGGGTTTAACAAGCCTATCTACTGCGCCAATAATTGACCAAGCAATATAAAGCGTAATGCCAACGGGCCCTGCAATCATCAAACCAGTAAGAAAATAATTTCGTAAACGGCGACCAAAAGTTAAGTTAATAACATGATGCTCACCTTCTGGGTGATTTTTATCATCTTTTTTCAATTTCTTACGCCTTATTTATAATCAAAAGAATCAACTATTTCACCTTTTGAAATCATATCTTTATATAGTGATGATTTTCTAATAACCAAGACAAATATATTTATTTATTTCGCTCAATAACAAGTAGTTGATAAGTTTTTTCTTTAACAAACACATCTGCATCTATTGTATCTAAGCGAACATTATCTAATTTTTCATTCACTATTGGGGCAAATAAATATTGTAAAAAAGAATGACGCAAAAAGAATTTTTGTGAGGTGAATTTTGCTACAGGCAGCGCCAATTTTGTTGCTATTAAGTTTGCATATTGCAAAATTGGTGTAACATTTTTAGTTATATCCAGTCGCTCAACAATTTTGAAACCATTCTTACTCAACGCCTGCTCAAATTCACTTAACACATGACCAGATTTGTTTTTTGCATCTTGTTTTATGCGATAATAATCAATTACAATCCAACGCCCGTTTTTCTTAAGAATTTGATCGATCATTTTTATACCCAAATCCATGTCAACATATTGAAAAGATTCAGAATTAATAGCGACATCAAATTGCTCGCTCTGCTTTGGCAAATCTTCCATTTTACAATTATGTAATTTTATATCTGGCCATGTTTTTGAGATATGAGCAATTTGCGAATTATCAGGCGTAACACCTGTAATATCTACGCCTTTTTTATCTAATTTGGTCAAAAGCCCGCCCATGCCACAACCTAATTCAATCGCCTTTTCACCCTTGTTAACTCGTGTAACAAGCAGCTCTGCATAATCATTCATCGCCTGTTTAATGTCAGCCATAGAGATTGTTTCAGCATCTTTTGGCGGATTTTTGAAATAACCATAATGAAGAAAATTAT
>Ga0256834_1002402_pt1 | contig 11848 bp, 9 predicted proteins | sample 4281140metaG_FD_190536 | JGI IMG/M metagenome (GOLD analysis project Ga0256834, IMG submission 190536) | Hydrothermal vent microbial communities from East Pacific Rise, Pacific Ocean - 4281-140 | ecosystem: Environmental > Aquatic > Marine > Hydrothermal vents | place: Pacific Ocean: East Pacific... | reverse complement strand
CATGCTTTGTAATTTCAGCAACAACAGCTTTGAAAGTATCATTTTGAGCTACAAAGTCTGTTTGAGAGTTAATCTCAACAATAACTGCTTTGTTGTCAGAAACTTGAACAGAAACAACACCTTCTGCAGCAACTTTACCAGCTTTTTTAGCAGCAGCTCCAAGACCTTTTTCTCTTAGCCATGCGATTGCAGCATCAAAGTCACCATCGGTTTCTTTTAATGCGTTTTTACAATCCATCATACCAGCAGAAGTAGTTTCTCTTAGTTTTTTAATATCTTTTGGTCCAAAGTTTGCCATAGCTTACGCTCCTGCCAATTCTTTAGCTTCTGCAATAGCTTCAGCTTTTACTTTAGCAGTAGTTGCTTCTTCTTCACTCATTGCAGCAATTTGTGCGAATGTTGTGATACCAGCAGCGTAAAGGTTGTCTTGACCAACTTTACCAATACCTGTAAGTTTAGTAAGCTCATCTTTGTCTGTTACAGCTTCAGCTACTGCTTCTGCTACAACTTCTTTTACTTCAGCTTCTGTTGGTGCAGCAGTTTTTACTTCAGCTTCAGCAGGTACAGCAGTTTCAGCTACAACAGTTGGATCTTCTTTTTGAGCCATCATCGCTTCACCAAGTTCAGCATCTGCAGCTGGTGCATTTTCAGCAGCAACACCCTCTTTTTCAGCAAGCTCAGCTTGACCTTCAATAATTGCTTCAGCCATCTCTTTACAGAAAAGGTTGATTGATCTAATAGCATCATCGTTTCCTGGAATTGGGTAATCAACAACATCTGGATCACAGTTTGTGTCTAGTGGTGCAATAACTTTCATTCCCATTCTTCTTGCTTCTTTAACAGCGATGTGTTCTTTAACAGCATCTACAACAAACATCATGTCTGGAAGTTTTTTCATGTGTCTGAAACCTTCAAGGTATGAAGTTAATTTAGCCTTTTTTCTTAAAAGCATTAATGCTTCTTTTTTAGTTAAAAGCTCAAGTTGACCATTCTCTTCCATTTGTTCAATGATTTCTAGTTTTCTGATTGATTTTTTCATTGTTGGGTAGTTTGTTAACATTCCACCTAACCATCTTGTAGAAACGTAAGGCATACCACATCTCTCAGCATGTTCTTTAACTGCTGAACGAGCTTGTTTTTTAGTACCTACGAAGATAATTGTTTGACCTTCAGCTGCTGCTTCTTTAACTACGTTGTATGTGTACTTGAAGTATCTAAGAGTTTTTTGTAAATCAATAATATAGATGTTTTTTCTTTCTCCGAAAATAAATCTTTTCATTTTTGGATTCCATCTTCTAGTTTGGTGTCCAAAGTGTACACCACATTCTAATAAATCTTTCATTGTTACCATATTTTGCTCCTTGCAAAAGTCCTAGTATAGATATTTCTATATGTATACCAAGACAAAAATAAAATTTTTAGAGACCGTAGTCTATAGGTTTATTCCACTGTAGCCCTTAACACAAAATGTGCAACCGTTCAAGGATTAACTACATGAGAATTTGCTTCTTTTTAATAAAAAATTATAAAAAGCTTGGAATTATATCGAAAGTAGGTTTAAAGAGAAGCCAAAACACTTCTCTTTAATTTTATTTAATTAATGGGGTTTTAGGTAGGTTACTAATATCGTAGATTGCGTCAAATCTTTCTCCACTTCCATTATGGTGCATTTTTACTGAGAGTTTTTTCCCATTATCTATGGTTTCAATGCTGTCCACATCAAAACTATCATCATCACTAAAGGATAAAAGTTCTGTTAATGTACCTGTTTCAGGATGGCTGTAATAGATATGACTGTTACTGCTATGTGGATAATAGGTAACAACTAAAATAAGTGGGGTATTCTCTAGTTTTTTAATGGTTGGTTCATAGTTATACTCAAACCATTTTTTTGATATCTCTTTCCATTGTTGCTCTTGTGTGTCAAATACTTGAAGTTGATAATAACCATAAAAATCGTCTTCTGTTAGATAGTAAGCTCTATTGAACTTTTCTGTACAAATAATATGTTTATTTTTTATCTGTTTGGTACAGATATCTTTAACTAAATTAGCTGGATTGTTATCTGGAGAAGTTGCTTTAATTTTGTATTTAGCAGCTTTATATCCATAGACTTGAACATAAAGAGTTCCATCTTTTTTGGCTGTTATGCTACATTCGTCTGTTTTTGTTCCACCATTTGTTGATTTACAATCAAAAGTATGCAGTCCAGCTTTTCTTCCAAATTTTATTCTTAGGTCAGCATCTGCACTAAGATCAGAGAGTGTTACTATAGTAATATCTCCTTTTTTCATAGAAAGTTTATAGTGTCTACTCTCTTTGTGTTTAACAAAATCATGAACTGCTTTATCTGTTAATATTGGAATATTTTTACTTTCTTTAATTGTCGCTTTAAGTTGGTAAGAACTCTCTTTGAATCCATATACCAAAATACTATATTCAGAGCTTTCTCCTTCATTATTGAGAATACACTCTTCATTTTCAGTATTACTGTTTGAAGAGTAACAGTCATTAAGTCTAAGCCGAACTTCATTACCTTTTTTAATATAGAGGTCAATATCTGCTTTGAGTTTAGTTAGATTAACATGTAAACTTTTATTTTTGGGTACAGTTATTTTGTAGTAATTTTTCTCTGTCTTTTTAACAGAATCGTTAACAGGTTCACCTGATTTAAGTGTTTGAGCTGAGGAAGCAAATGCTAGTTGAACGCTTAGTAGTAGAAAAAATAGTTTTTTCATCTTTTTAATCCTTATATTTTATAATATATTTTAACATATAAATATTAAATGTAACATAATTTAACAACTGAAAAAACTTGTATATTTTATGAAAGGATAGAAGGAAGAGTAAACTTTATACTCTTCTTTTGTTTTAATAAGTAGGGGGATATTTTATCTGGATTATCTATTTTTAGAAAATACTTCTTTTCTATTTAAATTTCTGTATGAGATTTAAATGAATAATTGTGACTAAAGTAGTTGCTATAGTAAACATCTCTATAACGTTTTCCACTCTCTTTATCTGTATACTCTAGATATATTTGCCAAATATCACTGTTTTTTTGTGCGATATAAACTTTTGTAATCTCCACTTGTTTAGGGATTTCGTATTTAAGTACTTCTTTTATTTCATTTTCAAGAAAAACATAAAAGCTATACGTTAGACCATTGTAGTAAGCAATAGTATAAGATTCATCATCACTGTTATCTATAATTTTACGAGGTTGATTTCCTCGTTTAACAGTTTTTTGTTGAATGATTTGTTCACCTTTTATATAGAGAACTCTATCGTTATTTTTATCTAAGACATAGGCTCCATCAGAATTTCCATGCATCTCTGCACATATAATCTCTGTTTCAGAGGTATTTTCTGTTCCTCCTTGATTGTCTAAACAAAAATCTGTAACTTTCTTAATTAATTTATCATCTGCATTGTTTATAGTATGACTACCTTTTATACTATAATTAGCACCTTTATAACCATAAACTTGAACATAGACCATAGCATCTGTTTTTAATGTTACCGAACATTCATCTTTTTTTGTCCCACCATTGGTCGATTTACAATCAAAAGCATGTAGTCCTGCTTTTCTTCCAATTTTAACTCTTAAGTCAGCATCGTCTGTTAAGTTAAAAAGTGTTGCAGATATAGTTTCGCCTGCTTTACCATGAATTCTATACTGTTTGCTTTCACCTTTTTTTACTACTCCATTAATTGAGTTTTCAGAGATTTTTTCTATCTCTTCTCTTGCTTCTTCTTTTACTTCAATATGATAACTACCTGCTTTAAATCCGTAAACCAAAATGTAAACATCAGCATCATATGCACCGGGTGCAGGACCTACGATTAAGTAGGAACATACTTCATCACTTGTTCCACCATTAGATGAATAGCAGTCATTTTTTCGTATTGCAGGGACAATATCTTCAATAGGCTTTTTATCCCATAAGTCAGAGAGTGTTTCTGTTCTAAGATATAAGTCAACGTCATCGGTTAGGTTAGTTAATGTAACGCGTATATTATGTAGGTTTGATATTCCTACTTTATAGTATTTTTTTTCTAAACGCTCAACACTATCTTCAATGATCTCGCCTTTTTTTATCTCTTTAACTTCTAATGCAGAGAGTATTTGTATACTTAATAGTATAAATAATAATATTTTCATTTTATTTTCCTTTAAATCTTATTTATAGTTCAACATGACTAATTAATGTAACATTAGAGGTGTCACTTATGCTATAGCTATCTTTATATTGTTTCATAATATATTCATAATTATTTGGATAATTTGGTTTTTTTGGATCATGTTCTGGATTGTCTTCTTCTTTTTCATATTGGATAATTAGTTCAGAACCATTTTTTATAGTTTTTAACTCTTTTATTCTTTCCCAATTGTTATCAAAATATCTATTAATTACCTTTTTTCCTAAAGGATTAAAGAAAGATAAATATTGATTATTTAAGTGATTACCTATACTATTTAGAGCTACTAAATTTGTATTTTTAAGTTTTATAAGTGTTGAACGACCATGTTTAGAAGAGTGTGTATCTATCATTTTAATATTTTTTTGACCATTTTCTATGCTAAATATGTATGTTGTTGAATCAACCCATGGACTAGAACCTATATCATTTTCACTGTTTACAATATAGACTGTATCATCTACATCTGAACAGATGATACTGTTTGATTCTTGTTGAGTATTTTGACAATGTGCTTTGGCTATGTTGATTAACGCACTATTTAAATCATTCCATTTTGGTTCTTTGTTACTTGAAGAACCCAAAAACCATTTTTTGGCAGCAACTTTTTCTACATTCCATCCACTTAAGTCATGGTTAGAGAAACTTGGGGTATATGAGAACATATTGTTCATGTTTTCAACATTGGAGACATCCCACTCACTAAGGTCTTGATTAAATGAGTCAGCATTGGTAAACATGTGGTTCATGCTTATAACATTAGAAACATCCCATCCACTAATGTTTTGGTTAAATTCTCTATGCCAATTAAAAAGATAGTCCATGTTGGTAATACAAGAGGTATTCACCTGCGTTACATCTTCTTTATCTTTTATTTTCTTTTTTAGTTCTTCTTTTGTGATACATGGGTTTGAAGTTTGTTGAACAGCATTTAAACTATAACTGGCTTCCTTATAACCATAAACATGAACATAAATAGTAGTATCATTTTTTGGTGTAACAGTACATTCATCGTTTTTAGTTTTACCATTTGTTGATTTACAATCAAAAGAGTGCAGTCCAGCTTTCTTTCCAAATTTTACTCTTAAGTCAGCATCAGCAGTTAAATCAGAAAGAGTTATGGTAACGGCTTTACCTTTTTTAGCAGAAAGTTTGTATTGTTTACCTTCCCCTTTATTGACAGCATCTTGAAGTTTAGAGCTTGTTAAAGTTTGAATTTCTGTAGTACCTTCAATGGTAGCTTTAAGAGCGTAACTACTCGCTTTAAATCCATATACTAAAATAGTATATTGAGATGCTTCTCCATCATTAGTAAGAAGACATTCTTCATTTTCTGTATTACTGTTTGAAGAGTAACAATCATTAAATCTAAGTCTAACCTCATTACCTTTTTTAATATACATATCAAGGTCTGCTTCTAGTTCAGTTAACTGAATACGGACACTTTTATTTTTGGGTACGTTTATTTTATAGTAATTTTTTTCTGTTTTTTGAACAGAGTCGTTAACAGTTTCACCAGATTTAAGTGTTTGAGTGGAGGAAGCAAATGCAAGTTGAACGCTTAGTAGTAGAAAAAATAGTTTTTTCATCTCTTTAATCCTTATATTTTGTAATATATTTTAACATAAAAGTATTAAATATAACATTATATAACATTTATAAGAGATGGGTTAATGAAGAAGGGTATATTCTTATATATCCTTCAGTAGTTTAGCAATCTGAAAAGCACCATCTTTTTCTATCATGCTTTGAAGTTTTTCACTTTTATCTTTCATATTTTCATCTAAAAGATTTATGACTTTGTCTACGTCAAGTTCACTCTCTCTCATAATCCATGCGACATCTTGGTCTACAAGAAACTTTGCATTGTAAAACTGGTGGTCACCTGCTGCGTAAGGGTAGGGAATGTATAGGGTAGGGCAAGCCATGGCAGAGAGTTCCCACAACGTTGAAGCACCAGAACGGGCTATGGCGAAGTCGGCTTTTTCCATGTAAGAAGAGAGTTGTTTGGTAAAACCAAATACTTCGGCTTCTATGCCTATCTCTTCATAAGACTTTTTAACCTCTTCTATGTTTCTCTCACCTGCTTGATGAATGATTTTTATGTTTTTCTCTTTAAGTACAGGAGCCAGTTCTAAAGCAAGTTTGTTTATGGCTTGAGCCCCTTGTGATCCACCTAAGAACATAACGGTTTTAATGTTATCTCTTATGCGTGACTTTTCAAAATACTCTCTCTTTATAGGGTAGGCTTTTATGGGACTGTTTTCTTCATAAGAAGAGATAAACGAACTGGAGTAAGAGCGTAAGAGTTTATTGAGTGAACCTATGGCTGCATTTTGTTCATGTATGACCAAGGGAATACCCAATAGTTTTGCTGCAAATGAAGTTGGAGCAGCAGAGAACCCACCCACACAAAATACCACTTTAGCTTCTGATTCTTTTAAGATTTTTTTTGCTTTGATGGTAGCTTTTATGAGCATGAATGCAGACTTGAATTTTCCTAAAAATCCTTGGTTTACTACACCTTGAGTAGGCAAGAAGTAGGTTGAGAAAAACTGTTCATCATTTTCAAACCATGCTCTGTCTTGACCTTTGGTAGAACCTATATATATGAGTTTTTCATTAATTAGCTCTTCTTTTACAGCTTTTATAATGGTGAGGTGTCCACCTGTTCCCCCACCTGTCATGACTATGCTCATGCTTGAACCTTTATTTTCTCTTTATAATCTACTTTTTCTCTATAGTTTACTTTTTTAGAAATCATCAATATTAGACCAATACTCAAAGAGGAGGCGATAACTTGTGACCCTCCATAACTTAAAAATGGTACAGCAATTCCTTTAATAGGAGTAATTCCTGCAATACCGAAACTGTTAATAAGAAATGAAAAAGTTATAAGTAAGGCAGCCCCAACACAAAAGAGGTAATAGGTAGGATTGTCTACTTTTGCTGCTATTTTAAATATACGAAAAATTATAAAAAGCATAATAACTGTTATTGCCATAATGGCTATGAACCCTAACTCTTCGGCTATACCTGCAAGTACAAAGTCTGTGTTTACTTCTGAAAGAAAGCCCAGTTTGTACTGCCCATTACCTATACCTTGCCCAAAGAATCCACCATGATGAATGGCATCTAAAGAGTTAGATATTTGGTAGGTTTCTAGTCTGTTGGCTTCATTGTCTAGTGACAAGAACCACTCTTTTACCCTTTTCACACGGTGAGGTTGAGTAATAATAAGAAGTGCAACACCTCCTAGCCCAAGACCTAAAAGCATAGAGAAAAAACGGAAACTACTTCCTACCAAAAGAAAAAGTATAAGTAGCGTAGCAGAGATAACAACTGTTTGTCCTAAATCTTTTTGAAATACAGCGATAAGTAATGCACTAATACCTAAAACCAAAACATAAGGTATAAAAATTTTGATTTCACTTCTTAAGCTCATCTTTCCACGAGGTAGACGGGTACGAACAAGTGACCATGAGATAAACATGATAAACCCTATTTTGTAAAACTCTACAGGAGTAAGAGACATTACCCCTAGGTTAATCCAACGTTTAGCTCCACCAACACTGTGAACTATGGACTCAGGAAGTAGAGGCATAAGCAGTAAAATAAACAAAAAAGTCAAAAACAGAAATATACCTATAGGTTTAAACCATCTGTCAGGGTCAAGTTTGCTAAGCCCTATCATAAGACCAATACCTATTAAAACAGCTACTAACTGTCTTATAAAGTAGTGTGTGTCCGTATAATTGAACTTCATTACAGCATAAGTTGAGAGAGAGTAACTCATGATTAATCCGAGGATAAGTAGTATTACAGTGGCACCAAATAGGGGTTTGTCAATCATTATTATATTCTTTAGAATTGTTTTGAACCAAGTGATTTGTAAAAAAATACAAAATTTGGTTTTTAATGAACATATTTTATCAGAATTTTTTGTAAAAAATAGTAAAATAGCTCTTAATAATTGGGAACAATAATAATTAAAAAATATTTATATATAATTTTAAAATAAAAAGGTAAGTATGTCTAAAGAATACAGTGAGAATAAACTTATTAAAAATAGAAGTGTTATTTTACTTTCAGCTTTTATAGTGATAGCTTTTTTATTTTTAGGCGTTTTTCTTTTTACCACAGCTTTAACTGTTAGTTCATCACGTCATACAGACAACAAGTTCGTAAGTGTAGAAAACAAAGCGATAAGAGGTAAGATTATCTCTGCTGATAACTTCGTGGTCTCTTATAGTCAAAAACTGTTTCGTGCTGAGATAAACACTAAAAGTATAGACCCTACAAAGAAAGACCTTTTTATTAAACTTTTTAGTATCTATAGTGGTATGAGTGAAAAAGAAGTTTTAAGTAAGTTTGTTAATAAGTCGGGAAAAAATATTTATGGACGAATCGTTTTAACCGATAATATCGATGTACGTTTGGCGAGCGACTTAAGGTCATTGGGTTACAAAATGGGAAACTTAGATGTTTTTAGACCTCTAAACCCTAAAAAACCTCATTTGGTTTTTGGTTTGGACATCATACCTGCAAGTGAAATGAGATATTTCCCTCATAAAAACCTTTTAACACCTATTATAGGTTATATGAGAACAGAGCTTAACGATGATTATAACACGCCCATGGGAATTAAAGGTTTAGAAAAGTCATATACCCCTTACCTTCAACCTTCAAGCAATGGAATGGTAAAAGGAAAACGAGATGTTCTTGGTACACCTTTACGTACAGGTGAGAGCCAAGAGCAAAGCCGAATAGATGGTATGGATGTACATCTTAATATAAACCTTGACTTTCAACGAAATGTTGAGAGAATTATAGATAATATGAAAAAGCAAGTAGCAGCAGAAGAGATCATGGTAGCTGTTATGAACTCTGAAACGGGAGAGCTTCTATCTTTAGCTTCTTCTGAGCGTTATGACCCATCTCACATAAGACAAAGTGATGTAAAGTCTCTAAATCCAAACTTTTCAGAGTATCTTTACGAACCAGGTTCTGTTATGAAGCCTATGACTTTAGCCATAGCTATAGATACAGGAAAAGTAGATCTGAAAAAGCCCATCCCTTTAGGTGGAAAGTTTAAAGTTAGTAAAAACTATACCATAAGTGATGATGACTACTTTAAAGAGTTAAAACCTAAAGGTATTATCATGTACTCATCAAACATTGGTATATCTAAAATAGCTTGGAAACTCACCGGTCGTGAACTTCATGAGGGTTGGAAAAACTTTGGACTCTCTAAGCGTTCTGGTATAGACCTCTCTAAAGAGCTTACAGGTCGGATTAAAGGGGCAAGTCTTTTAGACCACCGAGTTCATGCTGCCAACACAGCTTATGGTTATGGTATGTTTGCAAACTTCATGCAGATGATAAAAGCTTACAGTGCATTTAACAACGATGGTATAGCCGTGACGCCTAAACTTGTAAGTTATATTAGTGATAAAACAGGGCGACGATATGAGCCAAACAGAGAAGTGGCTTCACTTCAAGCATGTACAGCAAGAACAGCAGGTATTATAAATGATATGTTGTTGGGTACAGTTAACCGTGGTACGGGTTCAGCAGCTCAGTATGATGGCTTGTCTGTGGGTGGTAAAACAGGTACAGCACACATTGCCTACAAAGGACACTACATAGAAGAGTACCATAGTAGCTTCTATGGCTTTGCAAACGATAAAATGGGAAACAAATATACCATAGGTGTTTTTACTATTAGACCGAAGAAAGTATACTTTGCTTCTCAGACATCAGCTCCTGTTTTTCAGCAAGTAGTTGACACCATGGTAAAGTTTAATTACTTGGTTGTAGACAAAACATTAGCAAAAATACATTTGACCAAACGTCAAGCGATGCGTAAAAGAAAACATGATGCATATGTAAGAAAAATTCAAAGATACAACAAAGAGCATAACATTACGGAATAGTTATGTTATGAACTCTAATAAAAAAGGATTGTTATGTTTAAAAAAATATCTGCTGTAGTGGCTGTTATAGCTGTTACATCGTTCACGTCATGTGTTGGGGTTGACCCAGATGGAAGAGGCTACTCAGTAGCCATACCTATGGGTATGATTAACTCAACTTTAGCAAATCAGTTTCCAGTAGAAGAGAAACAAAAGCTTGGAACCATTACCATCACTGACCCAAATGTTCTGGGTAAACAAGGAAGTGATAAATTAGGGGTAGGTACGTCATTTAAGTTTTCTAACTTTCTTATTCCCAATGGAATAGGGGGAAACCTCAAACTGGCTTCAGGTGTTCGTTTTGATCCTAAAACTCAAAACTTATACTTAGCAAACCCAATGGTAGAAGAGTTAAAGTTTCATGACTTCTCTTTGGCAAAGTACCTTACAAATGACATGAGACAGTCTATAGGCGTTATTATTGCAGAGACTATTTCTAAGAAGCCTATTTATAATATTCAAAAAGCTGGTGTAGGTTCAGGTTTTGTAAAAGGTATAGATATTCGTAACGGTGAAGTGTTTGTAACTTTTGGACTGTAGTTCAATATAAAAAATAGAGTTTTAGCAGATACGCTTGTTAAAACTCTCTATACATAAAATAAGGAAAAACTTAAAATGAATAATAAACCCAAATACACACTGTTTAAAAACGCCTCATACGCTTGGGACGGTTTGGTACATGCTGTAAAAACTGAGACCTCTTTTAAAATAGAACTTGCCATTGCAGTTGTTTTTTTCCCTTTGGTTTACTTTATGCCTTTTGAGCTTATTTATAAATTGGTACTTGTTATTACTTATTTTATAATTATGATTGCAGAATTGCTTAACTCTGCTGTGGAAAATGTGGTGGACTTAGTAACAACAGACATACACCCTTTGGCAAAGGCTGCTAAAGACATAGGAGCTACAGCTGTACTTTTTTCTGTTATTCTTCACATAATCTGTTGGATTACTATAGGTCTACTGTATATATAATTCACGCTCATAGAAAAAAAAATAATTTTTCTTAAAACCCTTTCCCTTTTCCACGATTTATTTCACTTTTGTAGTATTATTAATAAAGAGAAGATTTATATTTTTCTCTTTACTCTAGTATATAATATATTACTATTATATACTTATATTAATAAATACTTAAAATAACAGATACTGTAAGTTATTTTTAAGTTTATAGCTAAAAAAAGTGTATTAATGTGCTTAAATATTAATATACATATTAAATAAAACAGTAAATGTTTTAAAAAGTATGTTTTAGTATAAAAAAAAATTACTTTATTTAAAATTTAACTAAAATTTAAGTAATCATTTATTTTTAACTAGTTATCATTCTTTATACAATCATAACAAATACAAAGGCAGGATTATACCTATGACAAACAAAACACTAAACAAAATTATTCTTTCAGCAACAACAGCAATGTTCTTAACAGCATGTGGAAGTAGTGGAGGTAGTACACCTACTGCAGCTGAAACTGCATCTGCAAAAATTCAAGCTTATGCAGTAGATGGTACAAAACCAGCACCAACGGTAGCTGATTATGCTGCTGTAGGTATTACAGTAACAGAAGCAGATTTAACTGCAATGAATGCATTGGTTGATGATAAAACTAACGCTACAGACGTAGATGATAAAGCAGAATTAGAAGCTCTACTTGCATCACTTACTGCAG
>Ga0256834_1002401_pt1 | contig 11850 bp, 10 predicted proteins | sample 4281140metaG_FD_190536 | JGI IMG/M metagenome (GOLD analysis project Ga0256834, IMG submission 190536) | Hydrothermal vent microbial communities from East Pacific Rise, Pacific Ocean - 4281-140 | ecosystem: Environmental > Aquatic > Marine > Hydrothermal vents | place: Pacific Ocean: East... | reverse complement strand
TTGAAGGATTAGGGAAAAATTTGATTCCAACAGCAACAGATTTTGATTTAATTGATGTTTTTGAAAAAGTAACAGATGAAGCTGCCGCTCACAGAGCTAGAGAATTAGCATTAACAGAAGGATTATTCACAGGATATACCAGTGGAGCAGTAATACAGGCAACATTGCAATATGCTGAAAAGGGCTATTTTAATGAAGACTCAAAGGTTGTTTTAATTTTACCAGACCATGGTTCTCGTTACATGGAAAAAATTTATAGTGATGAATGGATGCGTGATCAAGGTTTTTTTGACACTCAAAAACAAGCTCACGAAGTTGTTGAATATATCAAATAGTACTCAATAGAAATAAATCTAAAGAGACTAAAATTTATTTTTAGTCTTTTTTTTTGTTCTACTATCATTTGAATAGCAAAAAAAAAATACCGTACTTTGCAATCTCATTGAATGTGAGTAATAATTTACATTTTGCCCAAAATAATTAACAATGAAAGATTTATTTGAAAGAATAGTAAAAGATAAAGGTCCGCTAGGAAAATGGGCTAAACAGGCTGAAGGATATTATGTTTTCCCAAAATTAGAAGGGGAAATTTCAAACAGAATGAGATTTAACGGAAAAGAAGTTATTACTTGGAGCATTAATGATTATCTGGGGTTAGCAAATCATCCTGAAGTAAGGAAAGTAGATGCAGAAGCTGCTAAAGAATACGGAATGGCGTATCCTATGGGAGCTAGAATGATGTCTGGACATACAAAATTTCATGAACAACTTGAACAAGAACTAGCTGATTTTGAAGAAAAAGAAGCTGCTTATTTAGTAAATTTCGGATATCAGGGAATGGTATCAGCTATTGATGCCTTGGTGAGTAAAAACGATGTTATTGTTTATGATATGGATGCACATGCCTGTATTATTGATGGTGTTAGGTTACATCCAGGGAAACGTTTTACGTTTAAACATAATGATATTAAAAGTTTAGAAAAGAATCTACAAAGAGCAACCAAAATTGCCGAAGAGCATAATGGAGGAATTCTAGTCATTTCTGAAGGTGTTTTTGGCATGCGTGGTGAACAAGGAAAACTAAAAGAGATTATTGCTTTAAAAAGCAAGTATAATTTTAGATTATTGGTTGATGATGCACATGGTTTTGGAACTTTAGGAAAAGAAGGTAGAGGTACAGGATTTGAACAGGGAGTTCAAGAAGGCATAGATGTTTACTTTGCTACGTTTGCAAAATCAATGGCTGGTATTGGAGCTTTCTTTGCCGCAGATAAAGATATTATTCAATATTTACAATATAATATGCGTTCTCAAATGTTTGCCAAATCATTGCCAATGCCAATGGTTAAAGGAGCATTAAAACGTTTAGATATGTTAAGAACAATGCCCGAATTAAAAGAAAAACTTTGGGAGAATGTAGATGCACTTCAAAATGGATTAAAAGAAAATGGATTTGACATAGGGAAAACAAATACCTGTGTTACTCCAGTATTTTTAGAAGGTGATATTCCAGAAGCAATGGCTATGGTAAATGATTTACGTGAGAATCATGGCATATTTTGTTCAATTGTAGTATATCCTGTAATCCCAAAAGGAATGATTCTTTTAAGACTAATACCAACAACAACCCATACATTAGAAGATGTGAAGGTGACAATAGAATCTTTTTCTGCAATTAGAGCTAAACTTGAAAAAGGTATATATAAACGTATTGCAGCTACTATGATATAAGTGCCTAATAATTTCTTAAAAAAAGCCTTTTAGAATTTCTAAAAGGCTTTTTTTATTTATGAATTAGAATTAATAATAACTAATATCCTTGAGATAAATTTTTGAGAGCATTTTTGTTTATTATTTTAATTTTTTTACTTATCAAATCAATAACACCATCTTTTTTTAAGTTTGAAAGCAATCTAATAGCTGATTCTGTAGCTGTTCCAATTGTATTTGCAATTTCCTCTCTAGTTAAAACAACATCAATACATCCTTCATTATCTTGACCGAAAATTTCTTCTAAATTAAGCAATGTTTCAGCCAATCTATCTTTTACAGGTTTTTGAGCCATTTGAGAAACCAAAGTGTTGGCTTCATTTAATTGGTGAGATATGTTTTTCATTAAATTTAAGGAAAATTGAGGATTTTCTTTAATGGTTTCTAAAATATCTCCTTTTGGGATAAAACAAACACGCATATCTTCCAACGCTGTACAATTTAACCCTACAGGTTCATCACTTAAAATAGATCGTTGCCCTAAAATATCTCCTCCTTTAATAAATTTTATAATTTGTTCTTTACCATTTGTATTTAATTTTGTCAACTTACATTTACCATCTCTAATACAATACAACCCATTTATGGCATTCCCTTCCGTCATTAAATTTTCACCTTTTTTAATCATCAAGGAAGTTTTATGTTCTGAAAACCTATGTAATTCTTCCTGTGTTAGTGTTTTTATAGCATTAAAACTCTTAATAATACAATGTGAACAGTCCGCCATGTTAAATCAATTTATACTTAGTAGTAAATTATTGCAAATGTACAAAATATAATGATATTTGTCATTTCATTCATAATAAATGAATAGTTTTGTGATGATTTTTTTTAAAAGAATATGAGTTTAAATAGTTGTTATCATTGTGGAGCAGATTGCGGTAAAAAACCAATACTTTTTAACGAAAAAAATTTTTGTTGCAATGGCTGTAAAACAGTTTATGAAATACTAAATGTAAACGAGTTAAATTGTTATTATGATTTACAAGCTACACCGGGAACAGTTCCTGCTGAAATTAAGGGAAAATACAATTATTTAGAAAATGAGGATATTATTGAGAAACTTTTGGAGTTTTGTGATGGAGAAACATCAGTTGTTGAGTTTTACATACCAAGTATACATTGTAGCTCTTGTATTTGGGTACTAGAAAATTTAAATAAGTTGAATGAAGGTGTAGCTACTTCTATGGTAAACTTTCCTAAAAAAACACTACGGATTACTTTTAAAAATAAAGAAATAAATTTAAAGCAACTGGTTGAATTAATAACCTCGATAGGTTATGAGCCTTATATAAGTTTAGAAGATGCAGATGCAAAAAAAAATAAAGTTGATAAAAAATTAATTTATCAGGTTTCAATTGCGGCATTTGCTTTTGGAAATATTATGTTATTATCATTTCCAGAATATTTCGCTGTACAAGAGTTTTGGTTAAATAAATACAAACCAATGTTTAGGTGGTTAATGTTTATAATGTCAATACCTGTTGTATTTTATTCAGCAAAAGATTATTTTATCTCGGCTTATAAAGGAATTAAGCATAAAATTTTAAATATTGATGTCCCTATTGCTTTAGGGATTTCGGTATTATTTTTAAGGAGTTCTATTGAAATTATATTTAATATAGGCTCTGGATTTTTTGATAGTTTAACAGGTTTAATTTTCTTTTTATTGCTAGGAAAACTATTTCAACAAAAAACGTATAATTTTTTATCATTTGAACGAGATTATAAATCATATTTCCCAATTGCTGTTACAAAAATTATTGATGGTGTCGAAAAAAATATTCCAGTAAAAGATATTGAAAAGGGAGATAGGCTCTTAATTAGAAATGAAGAATTAATTCCTGTTGATGGTATACTAATTAACGGAAATGCAGCAATCGATTATAGCTTTGTAACGGGTGAATCAATCCCAGTAATAAAAAAATCGGGAGATAAGTTATTTGCAGGTGGAAAGCAAACAGCTGGAGCCATTGAGATGGAAGTTATTAATACAATGTCTCAAAGTTATTTAACACAATTATGGAGTAACGATGTATTTAATAAGAAGAATGAAATTACCATAAAAACCATTACAGATTCCATTAGTAAATACTTCACAATAGCCATTCTAACAATTGCATTTTTTGCAGGTATTTTTTGGTATTATTACAATCCTTCAATGGTCTTTAATGTTATAACCGCTGTATTAATTATAGCTTGCCCTTGTGCATTGGCATTATCGGCACCTTTCGCAATTGGTAATATGTTAAGAATTTTTGGTTATAAAAAATTCTATTTAAAAAATGCAGAAACCATTGAAAATATATCAAAAATAACAACTATCATTTTTGATAAAACAGGTACAATTACGTCTAATGATAAAACTAAAATTAACTATGAGGGAGATATATTGAGTATTGTAGAAGTTAGAGCAATAAAAAGTATATTAAGGGCTTCTAATCATCCATTGAGTAGGTTATTGTATAAATATATTAAAGAAGAAACTTTAGAAAAAGAGTTAACAAATTTTGAAGAAGTATTAGGCAGTGGAATAAATGCCACTATTAACAATATGAATATAAAATTAGGTTCGGCTAATTTTGTTGAAAAAAAATCACTGAAAACAAATGGAACAGCTGTATATATAGCAATTAATGGTAAATTTAAAGGGTGTTTTACCTTTAATAATAGTTATAGGGAAGGGATGAAAGACGTTTTCGAAATACTTTCAAAAACGTATAAATTAATTATTTTATCTGGAGATAATGAAGGGGAAAAAACCTATTTAGAGAAATTATTACCTAAAAATACCCAATTTGAATTTAATCAAAAACCTGAAAATAAATTAGAATTTATTAGAATCCTTCAAGAGAAAGGAGAAAAAGTGATGATGATAGGTGACGGGCTGAATGATGCAGGCGCATTAGCACAAAGTAATGTTGGAATTGCTATTTCTGAAGATGTAAATGTATTTTCTCCAGCTTGTGACGCAATTTTAGACGCAAAACTTTTCAACAAATTACCTGAGTTTTTAACACTTTCTATTCAAACAATTTCAGTAATAAAAGTGAGTTTTGCAATATCATTTTTTTATAATACGATAGGTCTTTACTTTGCTTTAACGGGTCAATTAGAACCAGTTGTGGCAGCAATTCTAATGCCTTTAAGTTCTGTGTCAATTGTTGTTTTTGTAACCATTATCACTAATTGGATTTCAAGAAAATTATAAATTGCTCTGATTAATGGTAAAGATTGTATAATTTTACAAAATGATAAATATCATATTATATGTTTGATTTTAAATATATATTTGACACAAATCAAAAACAAAACTAGTAACTAAAAAAATGGAAGTAGTCTACATAACAATAGGCGTTAGTATTATTGTTGCCATATTATTTTTCATAGCGTTTATCAAATCAGTAAAATCGGGGCAGTATGAGGATACTTATACCCCTTCGGTGCGAATGTTATTTGATGATGAATTAGTTTCAGAAAAGAAAGAGAAAGAACAAAACAAATAAGAAGAATAAATAATTTAACAATTAATCAAATAAGTATGGAAAAAGAACAGTTTTATTATGATAATAAAATCGTAAAAATGTTTCTTTGGGCTACAATTCTATGGGGAATTGTAGGGATGTTAGTTGGGCTCACAGTAGCCTTACTTTTTGTTTACCCAGGATTATTAGAATTTGCAGGAGCTGATAACGCAATCTCTTGGTTGAGTTTTGGTCGTTTACGTCCATTGCATACCAATGCAGTTATTTTTGCTTTTGTTGGTAATGGAATCTTCCTAGGAATATATTACTCAACGCAAAGACTATTGAAAGCAAGAATGTTTAATGATGTTTTAAGCCGAATTCATTTTTGGGGATGGCAAGCTATTATTGTGGCTGCTGCAATAACATTACCATTAGGGCTTACTTCAACAAAAGAATATGCCGAGTTAGAATGGCCAATTGATATAGCTGTAGTTTTAATTTGGGTTGTTTTTGGTATTAACCTGATTGGTACTATTTTAAAAAGAAGACAACGTCATATTTATGTTGCAATATGGTTTTACATAGCAACTGTGATAACAATAGCTGTTCTTTATATATTTAATAATTTAGAATTACCAGTAACGGCATTTAAAAGTTATTCTGTGTATGCAGGAGTACAAGATGCAATGGTACAATGGTGGTATGGTCATAATGCTGTAGCCTTTTTCTTAACAACTCCAGTTTTAGGATTGATGTACTATTTTGTTCCTAAAGTAGCCAACAGACCTGTTTACTCTTATAGATTATCTATAATTCACTTTTGGACATTAATATTCTTATATATCTGGGCTGGACCTCACCATTTACTATATACAGCTTTACCTTCTTGGGCTCAAAATTTAGGTACAGTATTCTCAATAATGCTAATTTTCCCATCTTGGGGAGGAATGATTAATGGTTTACTAACTTTACGGGGAGCTTGGGATAAGGTACGTGAAAACCCAGTATTAAAATTCTTTGTAGTTGCTATTACGGGTTATGGGATGGCAACATTTGAAGGTCCAATGTTATCATTTAAAAATGTGAATGCTATAGGGCATTATACAGATTGGATTATTGGTCACGTTCACATAGGAGCTTTAGCTTGGAATGGATTTATGATTGCAGGTATAGTTTATTGGTTGGCGGCTAAATTATGGAAAACAGAATTATACTCTACGAAATTAGCTAACATTCATTTTTGGATTGGAACACTAGGGATTTTGTTTTATGCCATACCACTATATGTGGCAGGGTTTACGCAAGCATTTATGTGGAAACAGTTCAATCCTGATGGTACCTTGGTTTATGGTAACTTTTTAGAAACTGTAACTCAGGTTATACCGATGTATGCAATGAGAGCCATTGGTGGTACCTTGTATTTAACAGGTTTTATTTTATTAGCATATAATGTTGTTAAAACTGCCAAAGCAGGTTCAACAGTGGAGGATGAATTAGCAGAAGCGATGCCTTTGAAAAAAATTAGTGGACAGCGAATTGCAGGAGAAGGTTGGCATACTTGGTTAGAAAGAAGAACGGTATTATTTACAATTTTAACCACCGTAGCAATTTTAATAGGAGGTTTAGTAGAAATTGTACCTTTAATTTTAGTAAAATCAAATATTCCAACAATATCAAGTGTTAAACCATATTCACCTTTAGAATTAGAAGGAAGAGACATATATATGCGAGAAGGATGTAATAACTGCCACTCTCAAATGATACGTCCTTTCCGTTCAGAAGTTGAACGTTATGGAGAATACTCAAAAGCAGGAGAATTTGTATATGACCATCCATTTTTATGGGGATCTCGTAGAACAGGTCCAGATGTACACAGAATAGGTGGAAAATACAATGACAATTGGCACTTTAACCATATGTTAGATCCACGTTCTACATCACCAGGGTCAATTATGCCACGTTATTCATGGATAATTAAAGATAATTTGAATGCATCAGATATAGAAGCCAAAATGAGAGGTTTAGTAAAATTAGGTGTACCTTATAGTGAAGAAGAAATTGCGAATGCCAAACAAAGTATTTTAGCACAAGCAAAAGAAATTGAAAATAATTTAAGACAAGATCCTGAATTTGTTAAAAATTATGGGAATAGCAATATTCAAAATAAAGAAATTGTAGCTTTAATTGCTTATTTACAGCGTTTAGGTACAGATATTAAAGCAAATAAGACAGCATTAAAATAATACAGTATGTTAAAATTTATATCGCATAGTTTTGATGGTATGGACGGAATTGAAATATATCCTATTATTTCATTATTACTCTTTTTTATAGTTTTTATTACAATGTTTATCATTGTTATAAAACTTCCGAAAAATAAAATTGATGAAATAAGTCAATTACCTTTAGAAAACGAGACTAATAGTAAACAAAATAATTATGAATAAAAATTCAGAAAATATATCAGGCTGGAAAAAGTTTATGAAATCCATGACTAAAGCCCATGAATTAGGAACCGAAGAAGATATAATGCTTGACCATGATTATGATGGTATTAAAGAACTTGATAATGTACTACCACCTTGGTGGTTGTACGGGTTTTATATAACCATAGCAATTAGTATATTTTATATTACTCAAGTATTTTATAATTCAGATAATTACAGTCAAGATAAAGAATATGCAGCTGAGGTAGCTCAAGGAAAAGCAGCGGTTGAGCAATATAAAAAAGAGCATCCAGAATTATTTGATGATGCTAACATTGTGGCTCTTACTGATGCAGAAAACTTAGCAAAAGGAAAAGAGTTATTTGCTGCTAAAACTTGCTCAGCTTGTCACTTGGCTGATTTAGGAGGTAGTATAGGCCCTAATTTAACTGATAACCACTGGATTTTAGGCGGAGGTGTAAAAAATATATACAATACCATCTCAAAAGGAGGAAGACCAGGAAAAGGTATGATTCCTTGGGAATCTACCTTAACAAGAGATGAAAGAATACAATTAGCAAGTTATATTATTTCAATGCAAGGAACAAAGCCAGCAACACCAAAACCTGCACAGGGTGATATAATTTGGCCAGAAGAATAATATTTAAAGAATTAGCCTTGAATGAGGGCTAAGTTTTTGGTTTTTTTAGTTAGTAGTAATTAGGCTGTTTTTAATTTTTTGTCACATTTGTATCTATATGATTGCCTATTAAATCATAAATTTGCAAACTACATAAAATTATTAAAAACAGCCTTATTTATTTAAGTATGAAACAAGAAGGAAAAGAGAAGTTTAGAGATTCCATAGGCACAATAAGTGAAAGCGGGAAAAGAAATTTTATATTTCCAAAAAAACCTAAAGGTAGATTTTACAACTACAGAACTTATGTTAGTTGGGTGCTTTTAGCTTTTTTGGTTTCAGCTCCATTTATTAAAATTAAAGGAAATCAATTTTTACTGTTTGATGTCATAGAAAGGAAATTTAATATTTTTGGTTTTCCATTTTGGCCACAAGATTTTTATTTATTAGTTATTTCAATGCTTGTTAGCGTTGTATTTATAATCCTATTTACGGTAGTTTTTGGTAGAATATTTTGCGGATGGATGTGTCCACAAACTATTTTTATGGAGATGATATTTCGAAAAGTAGAATACTTAATAGAAGGAGATCGATCAAAACAAATTAAATTAGATAAACAAGAATGGAATGCTGAGAAAATTAGAAAACGTATTTTAAAATGGCTTATTTTCTTTTTAATATCATTTCTAATAGCAAACATTTTCTTAGCCTATTTTATTGGCTCTGATAAAGTATTGGGTTATATATCTGATGGACCAGAGCAACACATAAGTACACTTGTTAAACTCTTGGCTTTTACAGCTGTTTTTTACTTTATTTTTGCTTGGTTTAGAGAACAGGTTTGTATAATTGTTTGTCCCTATGGAAGATTGCAGGGAGTATTGTTAGATAATAAATCTATTAATGTAGCCTATGATTTTGTTAGAGGAGAAGATAAAAATGGAAGAAAACCTTTACGTAAAAATGAAAATAGAGAAGAACTTGGTGTTGGAGATTGTATAGATTGTAAACAGTGTGTGCAAGTATGTCCCACAGGAATTGATATTAGAAATGGTACACAATTAGAATGTATTAACTGTACTGCCTGTATTGATGCTTGTGATGCTATGATGGATAAAGTTGGATTTGAAAGGGGGCTTATTCGATATGCTTCAGAAGATAATATTGAGAAAAAAGAAAAATTTAAGTTCAATGCACGTTTAATAGCTTATTCAGTTGTATTAACTGTTTTAATAGGCGTATTTATAACAATGCTCTTTTTAAGAACAGATGTTGAAGCTACAATACTAAGATTACCTGGTCAAACTTTTCAAAGTACAGATACAACAATAAAGAATATTTATACTATAAAATTAATAAATAAAACAACCGAAGATTTTGATAATGTTGAAGTAAAATTAATATCTCATAAGGGTAAAATTAATTTAGTAGGAGGTATTCTTAGTTTAAAAAAACAAGGATTAACAGAAGGAACTTTATTTATTGAGATTGATAAAAAAGATTTAACTTCGTCAAAAGAAAAATTAAAAATAGGAATTTATTACAACGGAAAGTTAATTGAAACTACCTCAACTAATTTTGCAGGTCCAATAAAGATTAATTAATAGATTTATTTCCATTTATAATTCGTTAAAAAAATAATTATTTTAAAGTTATTATACTAAACAACGAAAAAACAATTACGCTATATGCAAGTAAAATTTAAAATAAGTTGGCCAGTAGGTATTATTATTGCAATTGTAGCTTTTGTAGTTTTTATACTATCATTTGTGTATAAAGCTACATTTGTACCTGCTTATGATCATCACTTGGTTTCTGACGATTATTATAAAGATGAACTTAATTACCAACAAGAGATTGACAAACAAAATAAAGCAGCTGAATTAAAAGAAAACATTATTATTAAAAAAGAAGCTTCAGGGTTAACCATTTATTTTCCCTCAGAATTTGAGCCAACACAAATTTCAGGAATAATTTATTTTCAAAGACCATCAAATAATAAAATAGATTTTAACCTACCTATTGAATTAACTACAAATAAATATTTTTTGACAGATAAAAATTTAATTGAAGGTAGATGGAATGTTAAAATAGAATGGGCCGTAAATAACATCACTTATTTATTTAAAGAAAAAATAATGTATTAATATGCTTTGGACAGCACTTGTTTTGGGGTTAGCAGGAAGTTTTCATTGCATAGGTATGTGCGGGCCAATAGCCTTTATGTTACCTGTAGATAGATCCTCTAAATCTACGTTGTTTATCCAAGTATTTTTATATCATTTTGGTAGACTGTTAAGTTATTCTTTGATAGGGTTACTATTTGGATTTGTTGGGAAAGGACTATACTTAGCTGGTTTTCAGCAACGTTTGTCTATTTTAATGGGGGTAATTATGATTGCTTTGGTAGTTATCCCAATATCAATTTTAAATAAATACAATTTTTCAAAACCTCTTTATAGCATAATAGGTCAGGTTAAAAAAAAATTAGGACTTTATTTGAATAAAAAATCTAATAAAGCCTTATTCTCAATAGGTTTTTTTAATGGATTTTTACCTTGTGGCTTAGTTTACATGGCATTAATAGGATCAATCTCAACTGGTAATGAAATTCAAGGGGCATTTTATATGTTTTTATTTGGTTTGGGAACAATTCCTATGATGACAGCAACTGTGTTGTTAGGAAATTTTGTAAATGTATCTTTAAGAGTGAAAATTCAAAAAGTAATCCCAATTTTTGTTGTACTTATTGGAATATTGTTTATTTTGCGTGGGTTGGGATTGGGAATACCTTATATTTCTCCATCTGATGCCAAGTTGCAAATATCAAATAACCCAGCTAATTGTATAACCATTGAAAAGAACGAATAATGGAAGAAACGCCAAAACTCTCGATTGAAGATTTTAAAAAAGCTACTTCTAATAATGAGCTTTTACAAATAATCAAGCAAAAAAATATTCCGATTGATAAGGTAAATAGAAGAATATTTTATGAGGAAGAGTTACGTCGTTTACAAATAGAATTAGTTAAACTTCAACAATGGATTTCTAAGAACAATAAACGTGTATCTATTATATTTGAAGGAAGAGATGCTGCTGGTAAAGGAGGTAACATACGTAGATTTACTGAACATTTAAATCCAAGGTCAATGCGTGTAGTTGCATTAACAAAACCTACAAATGTTGAGCGTGGGCAGTGGTATTTTAGACGTTATATTAAAAAATTACCAAACCCTGGAGAAATTGTTTTTTTTGATAGAAGTTGGTATAACAGAGCCGTTGTTGAACCGGTTATGGGTTTTTGTACTGAAGCTCAGTATCAAAAATTTATGGTTCAAGTACCTGAATTTGAGCATATGCTATATGAAGATGGTATGATTTTGATTAAATTCTGGTTTTCTATATCAAAAGAAGAACAGTTAACACGTTTTAATGCACGTTTAGAAACTCCTTTAAAACGTTGGAAGTTTAGCCCAGTAGATAAAAAAGGACAAGAGTTATGGGATACTTATAGCTATTATAAGGAGCAAATGTTTAGTAAAACACA
>Ga0256834_1002400_pt1 | contig 11852 bp, 12 predicted proteins | sample 4281140metaG_FD_190536 | JGI IMG/M metagenome (GOLD analysis project Ga0256834, IMG submission 190536) | Hydrothermal vent microbial communities from East Pacific Rise, Pacific Ocean - 4281-140 | ecosystem: Environmental > Aquatic > Marine > Hydrothermal vents | place: Pacific Ocean: East... | reverse complement strand
TAAATTAGACCGTCCAAAAGACATCACAGAATTATGGGTATTGACCCAAGACCGTGTGCATTTATTCGCGGATTTAGCGGGCGTTATCGCATCATGCGGGGCGACGATTATTGGGGCAAAACTCCATACCGCAGATGATGGGCGGGTGTTTAACCGGTTCTATATACAAAACACAGAAGGGTTGGCATTTGGCCGTAAGAATGAAAACCGCTTGCGGGATTTGGAGCGTCAAACCGAATTGGCCGCCGAGGGGAAAACTGACAATCTTATGCCGCCGCCCGCGCAAATTTCAAGCCGCGCACAGGCAATCCCCGTTCACCCGCGTGTTTCAATACTACAAAAACAAGAATCCGAACTTTTGGTAGAGGTCGAGGGGCGTGACCGCCCCGGGCTGTTACATGCTTTGGCTCTTGTTTTAGCAGAGCATGGTCTATCTGTACGCTCGGCGCATATCGAAGTTGTCGGCCCCAAAGCCATTGATGTTTTTTATGTTACACATAACACCGCACATACACTCGATGAAAATAGTTTGTGTGCGGGCCTGATTGCTGTATTCGCGCAGCAGGAGCTCTCTGCGCAATGAAACTAATTAAATCCACAGCCATTATCGGTACACTAACACTTATGAGCCGAATGCTTGGTCTTGTGCGCGATACTTTATCTGCGACCTATTTAGGGGCCGGGCCGATAAATGATGCATTGGTGACGGCCTATAGAATACCCAATACGTTTCGCCGTATTTTTGCCGAGGGTGCATTTAACTCTGCCTTCGTACCGCTTTATGCAAGACGCATAGAAGAGGAAGGCGAGGAAAAGGCTGATGCATTTGCCAGCGAGGCATTTGCCGGGTTGTTATTTGTTGTCGCCATTCTGGTCATTATATTTGAACTTACCATGCCATGGACGCTGAATTTGTTTGGAGCCGGGTTGGGTCGTGAAGCCAATATAGACACAGGCTTTGGCAATGTTATCTCCACTTTCGATTTAGCGGTAATTGGCGCTCAGTTCACTATGCCTTACTTATTATTGATTTCTTTGACGGCAATGTTCTCTGGAATTTTGAATACAAAGCACAGATTTGCCGCTGCCGCTTTTGCACCTGTGCTCCTTAATGTTGTGCTAATCTCGATATTTATTGCTATGATGAAAGCTGATTGGAGCCAAGCGCAATTGGTGATTTATCTGTGCCTCGGTATGAGCATGTCCGGTATTTTACAGCTTTCTATGATTGTTTGGGTGTGCCGCAAAGCCGGTGTGCATATCAAGTTCCAGCGCCCGCGCATGACGCCGGGCGTGAGGCGGCTTTTGACCTTGGGTATTCCTGGCATGTTGGCGGCGGGCATTACCCATATCAATATTATGGTCAGCACCAATATTTCAACAATGCAAGAAGGTGGTGCATCTTGGATCAATTATGCTGATAGACTCTACCAACTCCCGCTCGGCATGATCGGGATTGCTATGGGTGTCGCCTTGCTGCCCACTCTATCTAGGCGTCTTCGCAGCGGTGATGAACAGGGCGCCAAGACATCCCTCAACCGTGCTATGGAAATTGCAGCATTTCTCACCTTGCCTGCCGCGGCAGCCCTCGCAGTTATGCCGGAATTTTTAGTGGGCGGCTTGTTTGAGCGCGGTGCATTTGATGCGATCGATACCCAAGAAACGGGCAAAGCATTACGCATGTTTGCTTTCGGCTTGCCAGCATTTGTGTTGATAAAAGTTTTAACACCGGCATTTTTCGCCCGTGAGAATACCAAAACACCAATGTTTTTCGCGGGCATTTCTGCGGTGATAAATTTAGGGCTCGGGTATTTGCTGTTTTTGAAAGTTGGATTTTGGGGACTGGCTTTGGCCACGTCATTTGCCGGATGGGTTAATGTATTTTTCTTAATACGAGCTTTGTTAAGAGACGGCGGATTTGCGCCGGATGCACGTTTGCTTGGCCGCTTACCGCGTATTGCGCTGGCCAGTGTCATCATGGGGGTCGCTACGTATTATTTAGCCTTTTATTTCACACCCATGCTCGGTCATGGGCTTTTAAAAAATTATTCGTTATTATTGCTCGTGTCGGGACTTGGATTTATGCTTTACGCCTTTGCCGCATTAGTGTTTAAAGCTTTCGGATTTGCGGATATACGCTATGCGCTTAAAAAATAATGGATAATAAAATGGAACAAAATCAGGATTATCAAGGCCCAAGCAGGGTTTTCTCCGGCATGCAGCCAACGGGTGCTTTGCATTTGGGGAATTATCTGGGAGCGCTCACAAAATTTGTTGATCTGCAAGATGAACATGAATGTGTGTTTTGCATTGTTGATTTACATGCGGTGACGGTGTTCCAAGACCCCAAGCAATTGGCGGCGCAAACCCGCGAAATAGCCGCCGCTTATCTGGCGGCAGGTGTCGACCCGGACAAAGCCATTATCTACCCGCAAGCCCAAGTCGCGGCCCATACGGAACTGGCTTGGTTCTTTAACTGTGTAGCAAGGGTTGGCTGGTTGTCGCGCATGACCCAATTTAAGGATAAAGCTGGTAAGAACTCTGAACGTGTTTCGGTTGGGCTTTATGCATATCCTGTTTTGCAAGCGGCAGATATTCTGGCGTTCAAAGCAACCCATGTTCCGGTGGGCGAAGACCAAAAACAACATTTGGAACTATCCCGCGACATCGCGCAAAAGTTTAACAATGATTTCGGTGTGCCCGGATTTTTCCCGCTACCTGAACCCCTGATCAAAGGCCCCGGTGCGCGGATTATGTCTTTGCGCGACGGGAGCAAGAAAATGTCCAAGTCGGATCCGTCTGATAATTCACGCATAAACCTGACGGATGATGCAGATACTATTGCCAAAAAATTCCGCAAAGCCCGGACAGATGCAGGCATGGTGCCGGATAATGTGGACGAGCTTGAAGATCGCCCAGAAGTGAAAAACCTTGTCGGAATTTATGCGGCACTTTCCGGTATGTCCGATCAACAAGTGCTTGACCAGTTTGGCGGGCAGGGCTTTGGTGTGTTTAAACCTGCACTTGCAGACTTGGCCGTTGAACATCTGCGACCTATCAGCGCAAAGCTGAACGATTATCTGGACAATCCGGGCGAAGTTGACAAAGTTCTAAGACGCGGTGCCGACAGGGCCACAGAAATTTCAGCACCTATCATGGACGAAGTTCGCAAAGTGATGGGATTTTGGGGAGCCTAAAATGAAGATGACTATTGGAAAAGTTCTTGGATATCCGGCGATAATTCTTATTGCCTTAACGGCTCTCGCCACTGCTTATCTATTGTTCTCGGATAAAGGTACGGCGCAGCCAAATATTCGCGTGGAAAACGCCGTTTTGCGTTTGCCGGCTCCGGGTCAAACCACGGCGGCAGCCTATTTTGATATTATCAATGATGGTGGTGCTAATGAATTATTGGGAGCATCAACCAATATTAGCAATAAAGTCGAATTACACACCCATTTGCATGAAGACGGTATGATGAAGATGCGCCAGGTGAAAAGTGTAAAAATTCTGCCCAAACAAACCACGAAATTTGAACGCGGTGGTTTGCATGTTATGATATTTAATGCGCAAATTCCTGAAGGTACCAAACAAGTACCCATCACCCTGACCTTTGCCAGACCCCCTGTATATGTGCCCGTAGAGCGGGATGAAGATGGCAAGAAAATCGACGTGCCGAAAATTTATACGATTACAGTTTCTGCTGTTGTTGGTGGTTAAGGCACGAGCGGTTTTCCAGCCGCCTCAAGTTTTTCAATCTCTATAACGACTTTGCGGAAGTGTTCTGCGCGCTCATCCGGATCTGTGAAGGTCGGATCTTTTGACAGGTGCGGCTGCCGGCTTGCATTATCTTGCGCGGCGGCTTTCTTGTAATCCAACCCGGCACGGGCAAGCATAAACAGGGCGAACCTGTCGGCTTGGCGTTCCAGTTTTTCTGATTGTTCTTGGTGAATATGCCCAAGTGACATATGGCCGAGCTCGTGGGCAATGATCAGGGCTAAGGCGAGGTCGTCAACTTCACGCACCAAAGCCGAAGTGATAAAAATGTCGCTCCCGTCTGTCCATGCGTTATATTTTTCGTCATAGCTCAGAACCAAATTGCTCGCACATATAGAGCCTTCAATAGGTAGGTCGACGAGTTTGGTTTTTTTGTTTGTCAGCGCCCAATGAGATTTTGCGATCTCGCGCATATGTTCTGGGTAATCCGGTAAGCTATGCTTAAACGCGCCGTCCGTTATTTGTGTCCGCGTGCAAATTTTAGCCCCTGACTTTTGCACAGGTACGCCGACCCTATACAGCCGAATTTTCATGTCTTTATAGGTGTCTAATTGTGTGCGGTAGCTTAAGGGTTCTGGTGTACCAGAACAGCAGGCCAAACATATGGCGCTGAGAATAAGCGCAAATTTACTGCGCATTTTTTGGTGCTTTCCCCGGCTTGTAATTTGGCAACAATTTTTGCCCCTTAGCGCGTTTGGCGTCTATCTCTTTGGCGGTCATGCGAATGGCCAAAAGACGTTCTGGTGTGACCGGATGGGTTTTTGCCCGTACAATACTATTCGGGTGTTCAACCCCGAGCCTGCGCCAGAAGTCTTCAACACCGTTCATTTTATATCCGGCGCGGGCCATATAATACAGCCCGACATAATCCGCCTCGGATTCGAACGGTCTTGTGGTGCGGGTGGCGAACCCGGAAATGACCGTGTTCCATACTGCTTTGCGCACATGTCCCATTGTGTTGTGGGCAAGTTCATGTCCAACCACGAGAGCAAGTTCTTCGTCGGCTTTGGCAAAATCCATCATGGCAGTGGTCACGATAATCGACTTTCCATTGGCGTAAGCATTGACAGCCCCCGACATTTTGAGAACAACCGCATAGTCACATGAGGATACAGAGTTAAGCGCAATGTTTAAGTCTTTACCGGCGCGGCGGATATTAACCGACTGCGTATCCGTAAGGGTTTTGTCGCGGGCAGATATGGGCTTGCTTTTTTCGCTGAGTAAAATGTCACCACGTTTTACGCCTGCTCTTTGAGCCGGGCTACCATCACGGACAAACAGTACGGCGTGGGTCTCGCCTGCGCCTAGGCGGCGGGCGGCGGCATCTCGTAAATGCTTGGGATAGGATTTTTTCGTGTGGGTGATGATGCCGAAATCATTGCGGGTTTTTTCGCACAATTCTGCGTTAGCGGCCAATATGGGGGCACTGACTTTATCAAGCCGTCGGCGCATTTTTAAATAGCGTGCGAAAGCTTTGGTTTCTTGTTGCGTGGTTTCAAAATCCAGTCGGGCGCTATCGGGAATGGGAAGGTTTGTGTCTACGGTGGCGCAGCCTGCAATAAACAAGCCCGCCGTGAGAGCGGTAGCAAGGATGGTTGAAAGCTTGAACTTCATTGTTTTGGGTCTCCGTCGTACCCAACAGCCATCAAATACAAACCGTCCGGTGGTGCAACCGGGCTGCACGCTGTGCGGTCGCGGGCGGCCAACGCATCGGTAACGCTCTTGGCGTTTAGCTTGCCCATGCCAACTTCGACCAAAGTCCCTGTGATTGACCGAATTTGTCTATGTAGGAATGATCTGGCTTTGGCGTGGATATGTATCTCTGCACCGACCCGCGTCACGGTTAATTCATCCAGCGTTTTAACCGGAGATTTTGACTGGCAGCGTTTATCGCGAAATGTGGTGAAGTCGTGCTCACCCAGTAATCCACCCGCCGCATGGTGCATAATGTCTGCATCGAGTTTTACGGGCAGACGCCAGACACGACCTTTATCAAGCGCCAGCTTCGGACGGCGGTCTATGACCCGGTACAGATATGTACGAGAGGTGGCACCAAAACGGGCATGAAATTCATCGTCAACTATCTGTGCATCCAATATGGTAATTGGATGGTCAGCAAGGTGATAGTTCAGACCGTCTCGGACTTTGTCTTCGCGGATACCTTTGATCAAATCGACATGGGCAACTTGGCCAAGGGCATGCACGCCGCTATCTGTACGGCCTGCGCCGAACAAGGTTGGGCACTTGCCGTCGAGGGCTTGGCAGGCTTCTTCTATGGCTTGTTGAACGCTGGCATGGGATTTTTGTCGTTGCCAGCCAAAATACGGGCCGCCGTCATATTCTATGGTCAGCTTGTAGCGGGTCATGCCAAACGGCTATCAAGTTTGGTGCCAGCCGAGACAGGTCGCCCGCGCAAATAATCCGCCGCATCCATGGTAGATTTTCCGGCAGGTTGTAAGCGGAGCAAACGTAGTGCGCCTTTGCCTGTGGCAATGAGTAATTCATCGTCGAGCGTGGTTCCGGGCTCGCCGTCACCATCTTCTACTTGTGCCAAATGTATTTTAACGCGCTCCATATTCTTCCGTCCAGGTAGCTCGCACCAAGCGCCCGGAAACGGGGACAGGCCGCGAATTTGATATTCCAGCTCCTGCGCGGGCTTTGCCCAATCCAAACGGGCTTCGGCTTTGTCAATTTTAGCGGCGTATGTTGGTTCGCCGACTTGTTCGCTCGGTGTCAATGCACCGCGTTCCAGTGCCGCCAGCGCCCGTGGCCACAGCCCGGCACCAATGCGTGACATGCGTTCCGAAAGTGACGCGGCGTTATCCTCACCTGTGATTGGGATTATTTCTGATAGCAATATGGGTCCGGTATCCAGCCCTGCACCCATTTGCATAATCTGGGCGGCGGTCTGCGTATCGCCCGCCATAATAGCGCGCTGTACGGGGGCTGCACCGCGCCAACGGGGCAGTTCGGACCCGTGTAAATTGAGACAGCCATAGCGTGTCGCTGCCAATGCGCGCTTTGGCAGAATTTGGCCGTAAGCCACCACACAGGCCACATCTGCGTCTATATCTTCCAGCGCATCAATCACAAATGGTTTGCGAAAGCTCTCCGGCGTTTCGACCGGAATACCCATAATGTCTGCGAACTGATGCACGGGGCTTTTGGTCAGGGATTTTCCGCGGCCTGCCCGGCGTGGGGGCTGGGTATAGACCCGCACCACTTCATAGCCAGTAGCCAAAATTTCAGACAAAGACGGCACGGCAAATTCTGGCGTTCCCATAAAGACAACACGCAAACTCATTACGTGTCCGCCTTTAATTTCTCCGCCTTCTGCACTTTTTTAATGGCGCGTTTGCGTTTGAGGCGGGATAGATAATCGATGAACAACACGCCCTTGAGATGATCCATTTCGTGTTGGATGCACACGGCATATAAATCTTCGGCCCACTCGACAACTTCCTTGCCGTGATAATCCAGATAGCGGATTTTTACCCGTGCAGAGCGCTCAACTTCGTCGAACACATCGGGGACGGACAAACAACCTTCTTCATAGGGCTTTTGTTCTTCCACGACTTCAAGGATTTCCGGATTGATAAAAAATTGTGGTTTTGGCTCCACCTCATCTTCATCTTTTACACTGGAATTGGCACCGGAACTGACCAAGTCCATGACGATGATATTGAGCGGTTCGCCCACCTGCACAGCCGCTAAGCCAATGCCAGGCGCGGCGTACATGGTTTCCAACATATCATCCATGAGTTTACGAATCTCGTCGGTTACGTCCGCGACGGGCTTGGATTCTTGTTGCAGCACCGGATTGGGCACGGTTAAAATAGGTCTAATAGTCATAAAGCTGATGTAGGTTGCCACAAGTCTTTCGTCAAGCGTTCCAGTCGTGTCAGCAAGGGGATTGCGCTGTTGTTTCCTATGGATTAGGCTTGAGACATGACAAATATGACACCGGAACAAATTACCAAGGCGTTGGATGCGGGTATTATTGATGCGGCGCAGGCTAAGGCTATGCGCAGTAAAATTAAACCAAGTTCAAAACCTGTGCAAGATATTGATGCGGCGGTGATTGGTGATGAAGAAAATATGCGCTTTGTCCGCTCTTTCTCGGATGTATTTATTGCTATCGGGATTGGGCTTTTGGTGCTCGGCTTGTTTGCCACCATAGGCATGTTCGGCGGTGGGGCATTGTATTTGGGCGGTGCGGGTGTGCTCTGGTTGATGTGCGAATATTTTGGCCGTAAGCGCCGCTCGCATTTGCCAACACTTTTGCTCGCATTTGCTTTTTTGATTTTTGTGCATAAAGGCTTGAGCGCCGTTTTGGATATGGGGCAGTCCGCTATTATTCCGTCTATAGTAACCTTGCTGGCTATGTTGCTATTTTATTGGCGCTTTCGATTGCCGTTCGCGGTGGCGCTGATTGCTTTGGCTTTAATCATGATTGTGTTTTCGCTTCTGGGCGGAACTGTACCGGCAGGTATTTTGATGATTGTTTCGGGTTTGGCTCTATTCGGTGCCGCGATACTTTATGATATGCGCGACACGGCGCGCAAAACCCGGTTTTCAGACAATGCGTTCTGGCTGCACTTTACTGCCGCCCCGCTCATCATTCACGGCATTGCGCTTTATGTGCTGAAGCCGGAAGTGACAAAATTATTTGATATGATCCCGATCGTGCACCTCGGTAAAGCTGACGCTGCATTTATGTTAGCGATTATCGGCGTGCTGGCTTTGGTGAGTTTAGCCGTTAACCGCCGCGCTCTCTTGGTGTCGTCGCTTGGCTATGCCGGGTTCGCAATCGGGTTTTTGATCAAGGATATTGGACTGGATATCGGCTCTATTGTGGCTTTGACATTGTTGCTGTTGGGCGGGGGTATCGTGTTTCTCGGCGTTGGTTGGCACGCCGCGCGCGGATTGTTATTAAAGATACTGCCCACTTCCGGTGTGTTTGCAAAAATCTTTCCGCCGTCCGTATCTTCCAAGATATTTTCGACACAATAAGGCTTGAATTTTGTGGTGTATTTCTTATCTGTGCAGTAACAACTTGAACATCCCGTAAGGAATACACATGTCTGAATTTTCACCGCGCGAAATCGTTTCGGAACTGGATAAACATATTGTGGCACAGTCCGATGCCAAGCGGGCCGTGGCCATTGCTCTGCGCTCGCGCTGGCGGCGGAAGCATGTTAAAGGTGATTTGCGCGACGAAATTACCCCGAAAAACATTTTAATGATTGGCCCTACGGGTGTAGGTAAAACCGAAATTTCCCGCCGCCTTGCCAAGCTGGCGAATGCACCTTTCCTAAAGGTCGAAGCCACCAAATTTACCGAGGTTGGCTATGTGGGCCGCGATGTGGAACAAATCATCCGCGACCTCGTGGAAATTGCTATCACCCAGACCCGCGAAAGCCGCCGCAAAGATGTTGAGGCTGCCGCTGAAAAAGCCGCCGAAGACCGGATTATAGATGCGCTTGTCGGTGAAAATGCCGGGGATGCAACACGTGAAAAATTCCGCCAAAAATTGCTTAAGGGCGAATTGGACGACAAAGATGTGGATCTGGACTTGGCCGATAACAGCTCTCCGTTCCAAGGTTTCGATATTCCCGGACAGCCCGGCGCAAGCATGGGCATGATTGAGCTGGGCAGTATATTCGGCAAAGGCGGCAAGACCAAAAAGGTCAAGATGAAGGTTAAAAATGCCTATAAACCGCTCTTGGCCGATGAGGCTGATAAAATGCTCGACGAGGAAACCCTGACCAAGACGGCTATTGGCCTTGTGGAAAATGACGGGATCGTCTTTCTGGACGAGATTGATAAAATTACCGTGCGCTCTGATACACGCGGTGGTGGGCAAGTTTCGCGCGAAGGCGTACAGCGGGATCTTTTGCCATTGATTGAGGGCACGACCGTGACCACCAAACACGGCCCCGTAAAAACCGACCATATTTTATTTGTTGCCTCCGGTGCGTTTCATATCGCAAAACCGTCTGACATGTTGCCGGAACTGCAAGGCCGTTTGCCAATCCGCGTGGAACTGCGAGCCCTGACCCGCGAAGACTTTGAACGGATTTTAACCGAACCCGAAGCTTCCCTGATAAAACAATATACGGCGCTGATGGCGACGGAAAACGTGACGCTGACATTCACCGATAACGGCATTAAAGAGACGTAAATGCCAGTGTCGAAAATATCGGTGCCCGGCGTTTGCACACAGTCATGGAACGCTTGCTCGACGATATCAGCTTCACGGCATCAGACCGCGACGGCGAAAGCATTAAAATTGACAAAGCTTATGTGCGTAAACATGTGGGCGAGCTGGCCACGGATACCGATCTGTCGAAATTTATTTTGTAGTATTCGCCAACAAATTTCGGGCTTCTATATCCACCTCTTCTGCTATTTCGTCTTTGGTGGCATTTGCCGCTAGGTTTTGCAGTTCGGGGGCAAGGGCTTTGACCACAGATTTATGTGTCTCTGGCAAGAGCGAGACGAGAATCCAGTATTTCCAAATAGAATCTGTACCGGTCAAGATATTGCGAACCGGTTCGATTAAATCTGCGTCCATGCTTTGTATGCGGCTGAGGACTTTGCGCGCTACGGGCCAGTTCATGTCTTGTAGCCATTCGAGCAGTTCCGGCAAATATGGTTTAATTTGTGCATCAGAAGCTGCGTTCAACCTCTCACATGTGGCAAAATCAAATTTATCGTGCGGCACAATATCCATAGATAGGCTTATGTCCCCAACCCCAAATGCGCGGCGATTTGGTCGGCGATTATGCTAAACCCTGTGTGGGGACCTTTGGGGCCGGGTTTTATGTTTGCGCCGAAAGCCAGAACCGGGACTTGTTCGCGGGTGTGGTCGGTGCCGGGCCAGCTTGGGTCATTGCCGTGGTCTGCGGTGATGATGACCAGATCGTCCGGGCGTAATTGCTGGGCGAACGCTTCCAGCATCGGGTCAAATTGTTCCAGAGCGTTAGCATAGCCGGGCACATCGCGGCGGTGGCCAAAATCCATATCGAAATTGACAAAATTGGTGAAAATGAGATCCCCGTCTTTGGCCGTCTCCGCCGCTTTCAGGGTTGCGGCCATGAGGGCTTTGTGGCCTGCGGCAGGCAATTTATGGCTGACACCCCGTGCGGCAAAAATATCGCTGACCTTGCCGACGGCATATACTTCGCCGCCAGCTTCGACAACACGGTCAAGCAGGGTCGTGCCGATAGGCGGCACAGCATAATCATGGCGGTTATGGGTACGGGCGAAATTGTCTGGGCTATCGCCAAGGAATGGCCGGGCAATCACCCGCCCAATATTATAGGGGTCAACCAATTTACGCGCCAGTTCACAAAGAACGAGCAAACGCTCTAACCCAAACTGTTCTTCGTGGGCAGCGATCTGCACCACCGAATCTGCGCTGGTATAGACAATTGGCTTTCCGGTTTTCAGATGCTCTAAACCGTAATCAACAAGCACGGCAGTGCCGGACGTGTGACAATTCGCCAGCAGACCGGGGAGGTTGCCTTGGGTTATGAGATCGTCCATGAGCGCCCTCGGCAGGCTATTGGTTTTATCTGTGAAATAGCCCCAATCAAATGTCACAGGCAGGCCCGCCATTTCCCAATGTCCGGATATAGTGTCTTTGCCGGAGGACAGCTCTGCGGCTGGGCCGTATTGCCCGATAATTTCTGGCTTAGGGTTCAACCCGTCCGGCAAATCACCGCACGCCATCTCCGCCGCTTTACCAAGCCCGAGCATTTCGAGAAATGGAATGTGAAGAACACCCGAGCGCACGCCCGGAATATCGGCGCGGCCATCTTTGCACCACTGGGCGATATGGCCGAATGTATTGGCACCAACATCTCCGAATGCGCGAGCGTCCGGTGCGCCGCCAATACCGACACTGTCCATCACCAATAAAAATGCTCTACTCATGTTAAGCCTCAATACGTTCTATAATTAGCGGATTATCCGGTGCTTTATCACTATACATATAGGCATCCGACAGCATTTTACCAGCCTCGCGCACTTGGGTCTTACTACGGGCATGGATACGGGCGAGGATATCG
>Ga0256834_1002399_pt1 | contig 11852 bp, 12 predicted proteins | sample 4281140metaG_FD_190536 | JGI IMG/M metagenome (GOLD analysis project Ga0256834, IMG submission 190536) | Hydrothermal vent microbial communities from East Pacific Rise, Pacific Ocean - 4281-140 | ecosystem: Environmental > Aquatic > Marine > Hydrothermal vents | place: Pacific Ocean: East... | reverse complement strand
CATTTTCAAAATCACTGTTATTACAGTGATTTTTTTTGTTTTCTATTCAAAAGCAATTTTATAAATTCTTTTAATAGCATCAGATAATTCTAAAACACTAAAATTTCTACTTTTTCTAATTGTTTCTTTTTTATCAAAAAACACTAAAATTGTTGGTTCAATATGTACGTTATATTTTATTGAAACCTCTGGAGTTTGATCCATATCTATAAAATAAAACGGTATTTTCGGAAAATTAGTTTCTAATAAATTTATAATTTTAGGTTCTAATGCTTCACCAACATTACAGGTTTTTCTTGAAAAATAATACAAAACACCGAGATTTTCTTCTAATATTTTAGTAAATTCTACTTCATTAGATATAATTTTATTTTCCATTTTATTTTTTTGTAATTAAACGATTATAATACGACTATAGTTATGCAAAAATAAATAATATTTATTGTTTGTTTTGTTACATTAAATACAATTAATTTTTGTGTAAATTTGCACCCTAAATTTCATTAATTAATATATCATGTCAAATACTCCTGAAAGAATAAAATGTTTAATTATAGGTTCTGGACCTGCAGGATATACTGCTGCAATCTATGCTTCTCGTGCTGATTTAAAACCAGTTATGTATACTGGTATGCAAATGGGCGGACAATTAACTACAACTACGGAAGTTGATAATTATCCTGGTTATCCAAACGGAACAGATGGAACTGCAATGATGGAAGATTTTAAAAATCAAGCAGAACGTTTTGGTACTGAAGTTAGATTTGGTTTAATTACTAAAGTAAATTTTAGCGATAAAGTTGGCGGAATTCACAAAGTAACTGTAGATGAAGAAACTGAAATTGAAGCAGAAACTGTAATTATTTGTACAGGTGCTACTGCAAAATATTTAAATATAGAAAGTGAACAACGTCTTATTGGTGGCGGTGTTTCTGCATGTGCAACTTGTGATGGTTTTTTCTATAAAGGACAAGATGTAATTGTTGTTGGAGCAGGAGATACTGCTGCCGAAGAAGCAACTTATTTAGCAAATATTTGTAATAAAGTTACCATATTAGTAAGAAAAGACTATATGAAAGCTTCAAAAGCAATGCAACATAGAGTAGCTAAAACAAAAAATATTGAAGTATTATTTAATACAGAAATAGACGAAGTTTTAGGAGAACAAGTTGTAGAAGGTGTTAGAGTAATAAATAATCAAAATAAAGAAACCAAAGTTGTTGATGTAACAGGTGTTTTTATTGCTATTGGTCATAAACCAAATACAGATATTTTTAAAGATATTTTAGATATGGATGCTGTTGGTTATTTAATAACTAAAGGTAAATCTACCAAAACTAATTTACCAGGTGTGTTTGCTGCTGGAGATGTGCAAGATAAAGAATATAGACAAGCAATAACTGCTGCAGGAACTGGTTGTATGGCTGCTTTAGATTCAGAACGTTATTTAGGTGCTTTAGAGTAAGTAGTAATACTTGTTTGAACTTAAAAACTGGACTAAAATTTAAATAAAAATTTATTCCATTTGTGTAATATTTAAAATATCACATAAATGGAATTTTTAGTTTAATTTACTGAAATAACTTCTTTAATTTGTGGTACAAATCTTTTAATAGTTGCTTCTACGCCACTTTTTAAAGTCATTTTATTAACCGAACAATCGGTACAAGCGCCTAAAAGTTTCACTTTAACTATATCGCTTTTTATCTCTACTAAGGAAATGTCTCCTCCATCAGCAATTAAAAAAGGTCGGATTTCATCTAATGCTTTTTGCACATTACTTTCTATCTCTTTTATATTCATAATTGTATAATTATTTTGTAGCGCAACCACTCATTGTTGTTATTTTAACTATATCGGTTTCTGGTAAATCTTTATTTCGTTTAACCAATTGAGTCAACATGTTTTTAGTAATAGCATTAAACGCTTCCTCTAAAGGAGAATCTTCTTGCAAAGCAACAGGATGACCAACATCGCTAGATTCTCTTATGCTTTGTACTAAAGGCATTTCTCCTAAAAATGCGGTATTAATATCTTCCGATAAATGTTTAGCACCATCTTTCCCAAAGATATAATATTTATTATTAGGTAATTCTTTAGGTGTAAAATAACTCATGTTTTCTACAATACCTAAAACTGGTACGTTAATATTTGGTTGCTGAAACATTGCTACACCTTTTTTAGCATCTGCCAAAGCAATGTTTTGAGGTGTGCTCACTATAACTGCTCCCGTAATCGGAATTGCTTGTACAAGCGATAAATGTATATCACCAGTTCCTGGAGGCAAATCTAAAAGTAAGAAATCTAATTCTCCCCAAGCAGCATCAAAAATCATTTGATTTAAAGCCTTAGACGCCATTGCACCACGCCAAATAACCGCTTGATTTGGTTGTGTGAAAAAACCTAACGATAAAATTTTCACACCATAATTTTCAATCGGTTTCATTTTTGACCGACCATTTACAGTAACCGATAAAGGTTTTTCATTTGCTACATCAAACATAATTGGCATAGATGGTCCGTAAACATCGGCATCTAAAATACCAACTTTAAACCCCATTTTTACTAAAGTCACAGCAATATTTGCAGTTACTGTAGATTTTCCAACGCCACCTTTACCAGAAGCAATAGCAATGATATTTTGTATGCCAGGTATTTTTTTATTCGCCTGAATTGTAGTTGGTTTTGCAGGATTTGCTTTAGTTACTGGTTTTGGTTTTACATTAACCTTAACATCAATTTTTGGATCTATCTGATCATGAATTTCTTTCATTATCGTTACTTCCATTTTCTTTTTTGCCTGTAAAGTAGGATTTCCGATTTCTACATCTATAATTACTTCTTTACCAAAAATAACAATATTTTTAACCGAATTACTTTCTACCAAACTTTTACCTTCGCCAGGAGCTGTAATGGTTTCTAATACCTTAGTTATATCACTTTTATTCAATGTCGTTTTATTTTTATTTAATCTAAATACAAAGATACTATAAAGTAATTGATTTATTTAGTAATATTTGTGACACATTTACTGTATTTTTATGTGCTTATCTTCAGAACACTACCTATATTTGCAAAAATTAAACCTATAAAAATGAAAAAAATTATTATCTTATTAGTTATTGCGTTAGTTACATTTTCATGTAAAAACTCTAATAATATACAAGTTACTATTAATGATGTCCCAAACGGAAGAAAAGTAACTCTAAAAAAACAAGTGGAAAGAAAAATTGTTAATATTGATTCTACTACAGTTCAAAACGGAAAATTCGGTTTTAATATCAAAATTGAAGAACCAGTAATTCTAGGAATTTTTATTGATAGCATTGGTCAAAAAAATGAAGGAATCTATCCATTAATAGGTGTCAATGACAAAGTAGTTATTATGGCATATAAAGATAGTTTATATCAATCTAAAGTTACGGGTTCTAAATTACATACTGATTTAACAAACCTTAGAGAAATGAAAATAAATCTGACAAAACAAATGTCTGAATTTACTAAAGACTTTCAAGAAGCACAAAAAGAGAAAGATACTGCTAAAATAAATGCGATTAACAAAAAAGCACAAGCAGTACAATCAGAAATATCATTAAACGAATGGAAATATATTAAAGCAAATCCGAATTCACATGTTTCTGCTATGGTTTTATCTAATTTATTTAGAGATCCAACATACAAAGACTCCATAAAAATTGCATTTGATGGTTTATCGGATGAAGTTAGAGGCGCTAAATTATCTAAACAATTAAAAGAATATTTAGAAAAATTAAACAAAGCACCTAAAATGCCGAATATTCCTCAATTAAAAAAGAATAGTAAATAAAATTTCTATTTAAAATATTTTAAATCGATTAATTAATTTTAATCGATTTTTTTTATGATTTTATTTTATTAAAAGGATAAAAAAATATATTTCTTCCGTTATTTTATAAACGCCAAACGATATTATTATTTTTATAAAAATGTATTTTTGTACTTTCTAAAATACCTTTAAATGAATAACATTTTAAAATATACTTTATTAATTTTATTAATAAACTTAGTTAGTTGTAAATCAGATAAAAAACAGAATAAACACGACGGAAAGTCTGGTGCAACTAAAGTAACCAAAGACATACATTATAAACAAGAAAAACATTTGGCAAATGTAAAACAACTTACCTTTGGTGGTGATAATGCAGAAGCATATTGGAGTTTTGATGATAAAAGTTTGGTTTTTCAAGCTTCAAATCATTGGGATTTAAAATGTGATCAAATTTTTGTAATGCCATCTGATAAAAGTTTAAAGCATGATCATAACAAACCACAAATGATAAGTACAGGAAAAGGAAGAACTACTTGTAGTTATTTTTTGCCAGGCGATTCAACTATAGTTTATTCTTCTACTCATTTAGCAGATATAAATTGTCCACCTGTACCAAAAAAAGAAGATCATGGCGGAAAATATATTTGGCCAATCTATGAAAGTTTTGACATTTTTGTAGCAGATACTAAAGGAAATCAGTTAAAACAATTAACCAATACGCCAGGTTATGATGCAGAACCAACCGTTTCTCCAAAAGGCGATTTAATTGTTTTTACTTCGCTTAGAAGTGGTGATTTAGAGTTATATACCATGAAAATTGATGGTTCTGACGTAAAGCAAGTAACCACAGGTTTAGGTTATGATGGTGGCGCATTCTTTTCTCCAGATGGAACTAAATTAGTATTTAGATCTTCTAGACCTAAAACAGACGAAGAAATAAAAGAATATAAAGATTTACTAAAAATTGGTTTGGTAAAACCTACAAATATGGAGTTGTATGTTTGTAATGTTGATGGTTCAGATTTAAAGAAAATAACCGATTTAGGTTCTGCAAATTGGGCACCATTTTTTCATCCAAGCGGTAAAAAAATTATCTTTTCTACTAACCATAAAACAAAATCGGTTCCTTTTAATCTGTATATGATTAATTTGGATGGTACTGGTTTAGAACAAATTACTTTTGATAGTGTATTTGATTCTTTTCCTATGTTTTCAAATGATGGTAAAAAATTAGTTTTTTCTTCAAATAGAAATAATAAAGGTACACATGATACTAACCTATTTGTTGCCGATTGGGTTGAATAAATCTCACGAATTACAAATTTTAAAAATCTAAAAATGCCAACAAATTTATTGTTGGCATTTTTTATTTAGATTGTTTTTTGTGATATTAATTAGTCTAACATGTATTTCTACAAATTTATCTTAATTACTATTTTTGTATATATTTATTTCGGTTTTAGTTATTTTTTAACAAAATACCTTAATAATTAATTGTATTTTTGTTAAATGATTAAAAAAATAACATTTTTATTACTAATTTTATCCTTTAGTTTTTCTTTTTCTCAAAATGAAGAAATAGAAAGAACATTAAAATTAAAAGGAAAAGTAATAGATGTAAATACTAGGTTTCCTTTAAAAAGTGCGCATGTACTTAATTTAACTTCGGTAAAAGGAATTGTAACAAATCGTTTTGGTGAATTTTCAATACTTGCTCAAAAAGGGGATGAAATTTATTTTTCTTATGTTGGTTATGAATCTGTGAAGTTAGTAGTTACTAACGATTTATTAAAAAATGATAATTTAGAAATTGCAATTAATGAAAAGTTAGTTAATATAAAAGAAGTAGTTGTAAAACCACATGATTTAGTTGGTGTTCTTACAGTAGATGCCAAAAATGTTCCAGATGTAGCACCAACAAGAGTTCATATAAATGGTATTTCGCAAGCATATGAAATTGGCAACCCGAAATCTAGAAATTATAATTCTGCATTAGCTGCAGTTTTTAGTCCTGTAGATTTTTGGTATCAAAAATTGGGTAAAAAACCAAAAGAATTAAAGAAATTAAAGAAATTGCAAAAAGATGATAACCTTAGAGGAATCATGGAGCAAAAGTTTAATAGAGAGGTGATGTTAGAATACCTTGATCTTACAAGAGATGAGTTGAATACGATGCTAAAAGATTGTAATTACTCAAAAAGATTTGTCAAAAAAGCCAGTGATTTACAAATTGTTGATGCAGTAATTAATTGTTATGAAAATCAAAAAACACATAACAAAGGAAAAGTAAAAAAGGATATAAAACATTATAATAGTAAAAGTTAATATTCCTACGAAGGCAGAAATATCAACCAAGCCAAAATTTAAAATCTTTTACTTTTTCTCTACTAACAATTATTTCAAATTCCTTAAAATGATGTAGTTTTATTTGTAATCTACTATTAGAATAAGAAATGATATCCTGTATAGCATCAATATTTATAAAGAATTTTCGACTTACTCTATAAAACTTTTTAGTATCTAATTGATTTTCTAATTGCTCTAAAGTAGGGTCTATTATATAACTTCTGTTTTTATTAGTATGAATATAAGTCGCTTTATTTTCGCTATAAAAACATTCAATTTCATCACTATTCACGATTTTTAAATGTTGCCCAACTTTTATAGTAAATCGCTTTTTAAAATTTTCTATAGGATTTGTTAATAATTCTCTAATACTTTCAATGTCAAAAGATTGATTTTTTTTTGCTAAAGGATTATTTTCTTTAAATTGATGAATTGCATGTTTTAAATCACCTTCATCAATAGGTTTTAATAAATAATCAATACTATTTAATTTGAATGCTTTTAGCGCATATTCATCATAAGCGGTAGTGAAAATGATAGAACTTTTAATTTCCAAAGTTTCAAAAATTTCAAAGGATAAACCATCAGACAATTGAATATCCAACATAATCAAATCAGGATGCTCATTATTACAAAACCATTCTAAAGATTCTTCTACCGAATGCAATAGTGTTTTTACTTCAAAACCAATTTCTTTAAGCATGCGTTGTAAACGTCTTGCAGCAGGTTTTTCATCTTCAATTATAATAATATTCATTTGCTTTTTGTTTTAATGAAACAATTCATATTCGCCATCTAAAATAATAAATAAATGAATATCTTTTTCATATTCATTTCTAAAATACCAACCATGTTTTCCGTTAAACGGAGCAGTAAATGTACCTGCCATATTATTTGAATATGCTAAAAGGTAACTTTCGTAAAATACATCTTTAGTTGGGTTTTCTTGTTTTACTTCGCCATGAAAATCTAAATAAACAGTTTCCTTATTGGTTGTAAACCATTCGTATTTAAGTTGAGCGCATTTTTTAACTTTAAATTTATATTCAATTCCTTTTTTTGCAGGAATAACGATTTTTATAGTATCTGTACGTTTTGAAAATGGTGTAGTTGTCGGAAAATGAACTTCAATAGGTTTAAGTACAGAAACATCAGAACCTAACTTATCAATTTTTAAATGCTCTTGATTTATTGTCGTGTTATTTGTATTTGGAATGTATAATTTATCAAACCCAAATAATTTTCCTGTACCAAAAGGATCTTTACCATAACTTGCGGGTAATACTGCGCCAACAAAAACTAAAACACCAATAATGAGTGCTATTAAAACAGATTTTAGCAATTGTTTTTTTGACATCACTTTTTTATTATCCATACTTGTTTATAATTTTTCGTGAGATTCAACATTTAAAATTTAGAAAGGTAAAACCCGGTTAATTGAAATGCCAATAAAACAAAGCCAGAAGCCATCAATAAAATATTTGTTGTTTTAGAAAAGTACATAAAACTTTTATGTCTTCGCCAAAAACTAATTATTAATAATACAAAACCTAAGGCTAAAAACTGACCAATTTCCACACCAAGATTAAACCCAAGTAAATTTATTAATAAACCATCTTCATTAAGACCAAATTCTTGAATTTTTGTTGCCAAACCTAAACCATGAAATAAACCAAAAATCAATACAGTTATCTTAGTATTTGGTTGTTTACCAAAGAGTTGTTTAAAACCGTTTAAATTATCAAAACCTTTATAAACTATGGATAATGCAATAATAGCATCAATTAAAAAGGCATTAATTTGCAAATCAAATAAAACACCAAATAGTAAAGTTAAACTATGACCAATAGTAAAAAAACTTACATAAATTAAAATTTCTTTTGGTTTATATAAAAAGAAAATCACACCAATTAAAAATAATATATGATCATAACCAGTAATCATGTGTTTTGCTCCTATATATAAAAATGGTCCAAATGCAATACCATTATTTCCTAACAAAAATTTTTGAGTTTCTTCATCAACGCCATGTGAATAAGCCGTAATTGAGAATAGGCAAAGTGTCAAAACGGTTAGTAGTAATTTTATATGTTTAAATTGTTTCATTTCAATTTGCAATTTATACTAATTTTTTAAATTTTTAGTTTAAATTTGAAAACTAATATAACAAATAAAAATGCCCTTGCGACCTCTGCGAAAACTTAGCGTTCCTTGCGGTTAAATCATAAAACATGCAAAAACAATTAATAGAATGCGTTCCTAACATAAGTGAAGGACGAGATTTAGATAAAATTAACACAATAGCAAATGTTGTAGAAACTGTTGAAGGTATTAAATTGCTTGATGTAGATCCAGGAGCAGCAACAAATAGAACTGTAATCACTTTTGTAGGCGAACCAAAACAAGTCATAAAAGCTGCATTTTTACTAATTAAAAAAGCAAGCGAACTCATAGATATGAGTAAACATCAAGGCGAACATCCACGTTTTGGAGCGACTGATGTTTGTCCGTTAGTTCCCATTTCTGGAATTACTTTAGAAGAAACAGCAAAATACGCAAAGAAGTTAGGCGAACGAGTAGGAAAGGAGTTAGATATTCCTGTTTATCTATACGAAAAAGCGGCGCAAGAAGAAAAGCGTGAAAATTTAGCGAATTGTCGTTCAGGTGAATACGAAGGTTTAAAAAATAAATTAGCAGATCCTGAATGGAAACCAGATTTTGGACCAACAACGTTTAATGAATCGGTTAAAAAATCAGGAGCAACTGCAATTTCGGCAAGAGATTTTTTAATTGCTTATAATGTAAATCTTAACTCTACATCAACACGTAGAGCAAATGCTATTGCTTTTGATATCCGTGAAAACGGAAGAGCAAAAACCGAAAACGGAAAAGCAAACGGTAAAAAAGTTTTAGATGATAATGGCGAAGTAGCAAGAGTTCCAGGAAAACTAAAAGCAGTTAAAGGAATTGGCTGGTTTATTGAAGAATATGGTATTGCTCAAATATCGTATAATTTAACAAATATTAGCATCACATCAATGCACGAAGCATTTGATGAAACTTGTAAATCGGCAACCGAAAGAGGTTTGCGTGTTACAGGTTCAGAACTTATAGGTTTAATACCATTGCAAGCAATGTTAGATGCAGGTGATTTTTATTTAAAGAGGCAAGAACGTTCTTTAGGAATTTCACATAAAGAAAAAATTAAAATAGCAGTAAAATCATTAGGTTTAGATGATTTGAAACCTTTTAATCCAAAAGAAAAAATTATAGAATATGTACTTGCTGCAAATAATGAAAAGCAATTAATAGATTTAACGTTAACCGATTTTGCTGAAGAAACCGCAGGAGAATCTATGGCGCCAGGTGGCGGAAGTATTTCTGCTTACGTAGCAACTTTGGGTGTTTCTTTAGGAACAATGGTTGCTAATTTATCTGCACACAAAAGAGGTTGGGATGATAAATGGGAATATTTTTCGGAATGGGCAGAAAAAGGACAAAACTATAAAAATACGTTATTAGCATTAGTAGATGAAGATACTAACGCTTTTAATAAAATTATTGATGGTTTTAGAATGCCAAAATCATCCGATAAAGAAAAAGAAGCAAGAGCAAATGCTATCGAAAAAGCCACAATATATGCAACCGAAGTACCATTTAAAGTAATGGAAACCGCACAGCAATCTATGGAAGTAATGCTAGAAATGGCAAAAAACGGAATTCAAAATTCCTTATCGGATGCTGGCGTTGGTGCATTATGCGCAAGAACTGCAGTTTACGGTGCTTACTTTAATGTGAAAATTAATGCTAAAGATATAAAGGACAGAACTTTTGCTAACGATATTTCTAAAAAAGCACAAATAGTTTTAAATAAAGCCATAGCGACAGAAAAAGAACTGATAGATTTTATAAACTCAAAAATAGGATACTTTAATGAGTAATTTAGATACTACGAATAGCAAACTTATCCAATCAATAATTTTATTGATTGATAAAACTCGTGGTAAAGTTGCACAAACAGTAAACGCTGAATTAACTTTATTATATTGGAGTATTGGTAAACAAATTAATGAAAATGTATTAAATAATAAACGTGCTGATTATGGAAAGCAAATTATTTCTGAGTTAAGTAAAGAATTAACGATAAGGTATGGTAAAGGATTTAGTAAAAGAAATATTCAGAATTTTTTATTATTTAGTGAATTATATCCTAATATTCAAATTATACACTCACTGAGTGTACAATTTAGTTGGACACATATCCGAACATTAATAACAGTAAAAGATAACATAAAAAGAGAGTTTTACATACAAATGTGTAAACACGAAAGATGGAGCGTTAGAACATTACAAGATAGAATTTCAAGTATGCTTTTTGAACGAACTGCCATTAGTAAAAGGCCAGAAATAACAATTGCAAATGATTTAAAATTACTAGAAAATGAAAAGAAAATATCTGCTGATTTAACATTTAAAGATCCGTATTTTCTTGATTTTTTAGGTCTGCATGATACGTATAGTGAAAAGGATTTGGAAAGTGCCATATTATTACAATTACAAAACTTTATTACAGAATTAGGCAGTGATTTTGCTTTTTTAGCAAGACAAAAAAGAATTATTATAGATAATGAAGATTTTTACATTGACCTATTATTTTATCATAGAAGTTTAAAAAGATTAGTAGCAATTGACCTAAAATTAGGTAAGTTTAAAGCACAATATAAAGGTCAAATGGAATTATATTTGGGTTGGTTAGAAATAAATGAAATGAAAAAAGGAGAAAACAAACCTATAGGTTTAATTCTTTGTAGCAAAAAATCGAAAGAACAAATAAAATATTTACTACTAGATAATAGCGATCAAATTAAAGTAGCAGAGTATCTTACCAAACTACCAACTAAAAAATTATTAGAGCAGAAATTAGAAGAGGCAATAGTAATAGCAAAAAACAGAATGTATAAATGAACTACCAAAAAGGACAAGACTACGCCAAACAGCAAGACCAACAAGATGAGTTAAAGTATTATCGCAATCAATTTCATATTCCGACTGATAATAATGGAAAAGAATTTATCTATTTTTGTGGAAACTCATTAGGTTTACAACCAAAATCAACTAAAGAATCTATCAATCAAGAATTAGAAGATTGGGCAAAGTTTGGTGTGGAAGGTCATACAGATGCTAAAAATCCGTGGTTACCATATCATGAATTTTTAACCGAAACTATGGCAAAAATAGTAGGAGCAAAACCAATAGAAGTTGTGGTGATGAATACGTTAACCACAAATTTACATTTGTTAATGGTTTCGTTTTATAAACCAACAAAAACTAAATATAAAATTGTTATTGAAAGTGATGCTTTTCCGAGTGATAAATATGCAGTAGAATCACAATTAAGACACCATGGTTTTAATGATAAAGATGGTGTTGTTTTATGGAAACCAAGAAAAGGCGAAGAATTACTAAGAATAGAAGACTTAGAAGAAATAGTAGCAAAACAAGGCGATGAAATAGCACTTTTAATGATTGGTGGCGTAAATTATTATACGGGTCAGTTTTTAGACTTAAAACGTATTGCTGAAATTGGCCATTCAAAAAACTGTATGGTTGGTATAGATTTAGCGCATGGCGTTGGAAATATTCAACCAAATTTACACGATTCTGGCGTAGATTTTGCCGCTTGGTGTACATACAAATA
>Ga0256834_1002398_pt1 | contig 11856 bp, 9 predicted proteins | sample 4281140metaG_FD_190536 | JGI IMG/M metagenome (GOLD analysis project Ga0256834, IMG submission 190536) | Hydrothermal vent microbial communities from East Pacific Rise, Pacific Ocean - 4281-140 | ecosystem: Environmental > Aquatic > Marine > Hydrothermal vents | place: Pacific Ocean: East Pacific... | reverse complement strand
GCGGCATGCTTAGGCTCAATAACCAAGGTCTTATCCAAGAGTGAATCAACCGGTTGATCGACAATTTTGGTAGCAGGCCGGTCGTGCTCCAATATATTTTCATCTTCGACCACCTCTATTAGTTCATTCATCCGCTTCATGCCGTATGACGGACAAAGACTGGCTGCTTCCACTATTGAAAAACCTTCGGTTTCAATAGCCTTTTTTAGAGTGTCTTTTATTTTGTTAGGCGCATTGACTCTAACGGCAAAACGGGCTCCGGATGCATGTGTAAGTTGAATTAAATCAAAAGGCGGCACATCTTTCTCAAAATCGACAATTTCTTTATACTTCCGGGTCGACAATCCACTGATTTGGCCGCCGGTCATACCATAAAGCAGATTATTTAATACTATCAAAGTCATATCAACATTGCGGCGCGCGGCTTCCAAAATATGCTGCAAACCTATGGTTGCACCACCATCGCCTATAAAAGCAATTACTTTTTTGTTTTGTTTTAGGGCTACTCCCATAGCTACACCTAAACCTAAGGCCGGCGAACGTCCGTGCAAACCGTGAATGGTATGGGTAGCAAACAAAGGATCTATTAAACCGCTACAACCAATATCACTGACTACAATGACATCTTTAGGTCCGTAATTTAATTCTTGCAAAGCTTTGTTTAAAGCATTTATAGAAATACCGTGTCCACATCCCGGGCAAAACGGAAATTTCTTATCGGTTAAAAAAGTATCTGGATTTTTTGTCATGATTCATTGTTTTAAATTGGCTATAAAAGTGCCTTAATAATTTCATCGGGCGTAATCATATTACCCATTTTATTAACCTGCTTGATATGAGGCAAGGGACGCACTCCAAATAAAATTTCTTTTAATTGCCCTGTGAGATTTTCTTCTGCAATAACCACATCTTCATATCGGTCTATTATATTATAAATCTCAGGTGATACAGGCAGCAGTGATTTTACAACTAACAAATCGACTTTTTCACCTTTATCTCTCAATGCGGTTAAAGCATCGCGAGCGGCATCGGCAGTAATACCCCAAGTTACCAACAATTTTTGGCTGCCTTCTTGACGGTCTAAGTCATACAAGGTCAATTCATCCATACGATTGATAAATTTGTCACGCAAACGACGCGTATTGGCCAAAGCTTCAGGATCGTTTTTACGGATATTAGCCGCTTCATCGTGGGTAGAAGCTGTGATACGCACCAAATGTTCATCATCACCAAGCGGAATAAACGGTGGCACCAAAGAGGCATCTGCTTTGTAAGGCAAATAGGTGCCTTGTATCTCCGGCTTATCTCTTTTGACCTTACTGATAGGTTTGAGCCGGCTGATATCAAAAGATTTTTGATACATCACCATTTCTTTGGAGGTCAACAAAAAAACCGGCGTTCTGAATTTTACCGCCGTTTCAACAGCTTTGGCGGACAAATCCCAAGCATCTTCAAAACTTGAAGGAGAAAAAACAGGGACGGGATATCCTCCGGAAATAATGCCGTTTAGAATCGCCAAATCACCTTGCGCTCCCGTCGTTGCCGAACCGGTACTGGGACCCAAACGTTGGGTAATAATTATGACCATTGGCAGTTCCATCGCATAGGCCATATTAATACTCTCTACCATTAAGGCAATGCCCGGAAAAGCACTGGAAGTGGCAGGCAAACGACCGGCCGCCGCCATACCGGCCATCCATTGAAAGGTTGTTATTTCATCCGGTGCGGCATAAAATTGCGGAAAGCGTTCTTTACCGTATTTATACATCCAGTTGGACGGTGTAATAGGGTAGGCTACAAAAGTATCAACACCGGCTTGCGCCAAGGCTTCAATCATAAGTTTGGAGCCGTCTATAAATGTTTTTTTTGACTTGATTGTTTCCAAAATTGTTGTTTTTTATAAATCAAGACAAATGTAAAAATTAAATACAATTTACCAAGTATTATTTGTTTTTTTTAATTAAAAAAACGGTATGTCAGGTCAAGTGCTGCATTGATTACCGAATTCTTCTCGAAACAATTCCGAAGCGAGTTCAAAATTACTCGAAGTAACACATGGCGCTTTTAATAAACTTTTTAGATAATAATGAAACCGGTAGGTCAGTTTGAGTGTTACGGCGCTTAGCCGGAATGTATCGAAAACGACTAAAAAACTTTTCAATATAATCCCAAAACGAGTTCTAACTAACTCTAAATAACAGAGTGCTTTAAATAAACTTTATTCATTTTAATAAAAGCGGAGTGTCATTTCATACGCAGTGAGAAATCTCATGCTTGATAAGCACCAACTTATCTTTTCGGTATCATTTATAAAAAAACTCTTTTGAGACGGCCTCTTGTTTTTTACTGAACTTTCGCATGTTGATAATCAAGTAATGTCTATTCGAGAGTCCCGAAAGCGAAGCGATTCGGGACACTCAATATGACAAGCTTGGATTTTATTGTATTATGTTATGCATCAATTAATTATCACAACAAACAATTACTTGTGAAAGTTCAGTTATTTATAGCTTATCTTCCACTTGCAGGTGTCGAATAAAAGCTATGGATTTTTCTATATCATCATACAATATCCGGTCTTCTTCTATAAAAGGCACTTCTTGCCGGTAAGCTTTGACCAAACTTTGTAAAAACGGTGACGTTTTTTCGGCTCTAAAATCGAGGGCTTGAGTGGCTGTAAGCAATTCTATAGCCAAAACTTTTTGCACATTACTGATAACTTCATAAGCTTTGGTAGCCGCATTGGCGCCCATACTGACATGATCTTCCTGCCCGTTGCTCGATTCAATAGAATCAACACTGGCCGGAGTGCTTAACTGCTTGTTTTGACTGACAGCACTGGCCGAAGCATATTGCGGAATCATCAAACCCGAATTTAGCCCCGGATTTTTGACCAAAAAAGGAGGCAAATCTCGCTTACCGCTAATCAATTGATAAGTGCGTCGTTCAGAAATATTAGCTATTTCGCTCATGGCAATAGACAACATATCCAAGGACAAAGCCAAAGGCTGACCGTGAAAATTACCGCCGGAAATAATTTTATCTTCATCGGGGAATATCAACGGGTTATCGGTAACCGCATTAATTTCGTTAATTATGGTTTCTTGCACATAAGTAATCGCATCTTTACTGGCACCATGCACTTGAGGAACACATCTAAACGAATAGGGATCTTGCACATGTTTTTTGGGACGACTAATCAGGTCGCTACCGGTCAATAATTCTTTAATAAAAGCTGCGGTCTGTATTTGTCCCGCATGCGGTCTGACCTCTTGCACCAAAGCATCAAACGGTTCAATACGCCCATCAAAGGCGTCTAAGGATAATGCCGCAATGACATCGGCCAAATAAACCATTTTTTTGGCCTTAAAAAGATTATATACACCATAAGCCGACATAAATTGGGTGCCGTTAAGCAAGGCCAAACCTTCTTTGGCTTGAAATTGAATTTTTTTCCAACCAAATTTTTGTAAAATTTCGGAAGCCTTATAAATCTGTCCTTGATAACGCACCAAGCCTTCTCCCATCAAGGGCAATGATAAATGTGCCAACGGCACCAAATCGCCCGAAGCGCCCAATGAACCTTGTTTGTAAACTACCGGCAAAATATCATTGTTGTAAAAATTTATCAGCAATTCTACTGTCTGCAATTGCACACCCGAATGACCTTTGGATAAGGACAATATTTTAAGCAAAATCATCAGTTTGACTATTTCGCCGGGCACTTCTTCACCAATGCCACAAGCATGACTGCGCACCAGATTCTCTTGAAGCCTGTTGATTTGACCTTCATCAATTTTTATATTGTGTAAGGCCCCAAATCCGGTATTAATACCGTAAACCGGCCGGGTTGATTCTTTTAATTTATGATCCAGATAAGCTCTGGCTTTAACGATTAAATCACGACTTTTGTTTGACAATTGCAGAGATTTATTCTCTGAAAAAATCTGCCATAAGTCGTCCAATGATAAAAAATCCGAGTTTATAATATGTGTCGTGGTATTCATGCTATTTTTTTTTGATGGCTAAATATACAATTTTATCCAAAAACGGCCGGTGAGATTTGGTGGTTATACCAATAACAAAAATTCCCGAAAAGCAAAAAAACTTTCGGGAATAATATTGACAATTGTCTATTATATTTTATTGTTCGGCTTTAACCAATTCCACATCAAAAATCAAATTGGCATTAGGCGGAATTACGCCACCGGCTCCGGCTTCACCGTAAGCCAAATAAGCGGGAATCACAAAAGTGGCTTTATCGCCTTCTTCGAGCAATTGAATACCTTCATCCCAACCGGGAATCACATAACCGACACCAATAGGAAATTCGATAGGTTCACCACGGCCGTAAGAATTGTCAAAAACAGTGCCGTCGGCTAGTTTTCCAACATAATGCACAGCCACATTTTTACCTTTTTGCGGTTTGATACCACTACCGCTTTTATGAGTAATTTTATAGCGCAAACCTGATTTGGTTTGGTCAAAACCTTCTGCCAATTTGTTTAAAGCGGCTTTGGCGGCTGCTTTGGCCTTTTGCTCACGTTCGGCTTTGGCATTGTTAAAAGCTGTAAAAGCTTCGGGAGCGTTAAATTTTTTAGCCTCCTCACCTACTCTGATAATTTCCACATTTTCAATATTGTCACCTTGAGCTATTTTATTGACAACATCTTGACCTTCAACCACTTTACCAAACACCGTATGTTTACCGTCTAACCAAGGGGTGGCCTCATGTGTGATAAAAAACTGACTGCCATTGGTGCCGGGGCCGGCATTGGCCATTGATAAAATGCCGGGGCTGTCATGTTTTAAGTCCGGGTGTATTTCATCGTCAAATTTATAACCGGGACCACCGGCACCTGTGCCTGTGGGGTCACCGCCTTGAATCATAAAATTATCTATAACACGGTGAAAAGTAAGTCCATCATAATATTTTTTATCCTTGTGTTCAGCAGAAACATCCGGATGATTACCCTCGGCCAAAGCTACAAAATTAGCTACGGTTCCGGGAGTTTTGTCATATTCCAAACGGGCTAAAATATCGCCCTTATTAGTTTTGATTTTGGCATATAAGCCTTCGGGTAAATTGTTAGTATTCATATTTTTTTAGTTTTAAAGTTAAACAAAAAAACCAAAGTGCACAAGGCACTTTGGCTAAAAGTTAGTTTGAACATCTCATTAAAGCAAAGTTTCAAAAATAGCTTTGGCTCTTTCCCAATGTTCGGTTTGAGGATTCTTAAGCTTGGGCTCCAAAGTTTTAAAAGTCTTGGTTAAGGCCATTAAAATACCACCGGCAATATTGGGCAATTCTTGCTCAACATCTTCACCTATAGCCAATTTTAACGGAGGCATTTTGGTAATTGCTTCCAAAATTCCATCCAAATCCAAGTCTTCATTGAGTTCTTTAAAAGCATTGATTTGAGCTTCCAGACCTTCGGTAATAGGTAAATCAGTATACCATAATACATCTCTACCGTTTAACGAAGCATTTTTCATGCCCACAACCAACAGTCTGTAAATGACCTCATTTGTAAAATCGTAAATTCTTCTTACATCTGACTTGTCAATGTCCAAACTTCCTGCCTTTCTAAAAAAGGACTCAAATTTTGATACTCCAATTAATGACATATTCTTTCTAATTTTCGGGTTAATATTATACAAAGATACGACATTAAAAAGCCTATGTCAATGTTTTTAAAAAATATTAGTTTGAATAAGCACTGTTAATATTATTTGTAAAATATATTAAAAGGCTTTAGCATATAAATATTATAAGTCGTCTAAAATATTGAGCATAATTTCAATACCTCGCAATAGTTCATCATGAGAGATGGTAAGCGGCGGTGTAATCCGGACGGCGCGTTTTTCATACAACAACCAAAACAAAATCAGGCCTTTATCCAAGGCTTTTAACACTAAATCATTGGCTTGTTGCGGTGTTTGCATAATCAAACTCAACATCAAACCGCGACCGCGAATTTCTTTTATTTTGGGATGTTTTAAATATTTTCGGATGATTTTTTCTTTTTGCAATGCCGCTTGTGACAATTGATTTTCTTCGATATAATTTAAAGTTGCCAAAGCGGCAGCGGCTATAACGGGATGCCCTCCAAAAGTGGTAATATGTCCCATCGGCGGATTGGTCAGAGTCTTCATTATTTCAGGCGTTGAAGTAAAAGCCCCTATAGGCATGCCGCCTCCTAATGCTTTGCCTGTAATCACTATATCCGGTATAATATCAAAATTCTCAAAACCGAACATTTTTCCGGTCCGGGCAAAACCGGTTTGTATTTCGTCTAAAATTAACAAAGCACCCACATCTTCGCATCGTTGTTTTACCGCTTTTAAATAATTGTTTTGCGGTTCAATAAAACCTGCGCCACCTTGAATGGTTTCCAAAATAACAGCCGCCGTTTGAGAAGTAATTTTTTGCAAATCGTCAAAATCGTTAAAACGTATAAAATCTGTCCCGGGTATTAACGGCATAAAAGGTTGTTTACGTTCGGGGTAATCCATCACCGACATACTCCCTTGTGTATTGCCATGGTAAGCATACTTGGCAGCTATAATTTGGGGGCGGCCTGTATAATGCTTGGACAATTTCATAGATGCCTCTGTGGCTTCGGTGCCCGAATTGACCAAATAAGTAACGGACAAATCACCGGGAAACAGTGATGCCATTTTTTTGGTTAAAGCCACTTGCGGCTCTTGTATAAATTCACCGTAAACCATTACATGCATATATTGATCCACTTGTTTTTTAATAGCCGTTTTAACCGGTTCGGGTTGATGACCGATCACGTTGGCCGATACCCCTGCCACAAAATCCAGATATGCTTTACCGCTTTGGTCATAAATATAACTTCCCTTGGCTGATGACACTTTGATGCCTAATGGTTGCGGCCCGGTTTGGGCTTGATAGGTTTTAAACTCTTGTTCAATCATGGTTTTATGTTCTATAACAGCTAATATTAAAATGATTATATATTTTAGTCCGATATTTCGGTTTCTTTTTCACTTACTCATCGTCTAAAATACTCGCTTGCAGCTACGGCTACTACTGCGTTTTTCAGCAAGCCCTAATTAAGAAAAAAAATTGGACCATAATATAATAAATTAAAACAATTATATGGAAAATTTTATATAGAAAATAAAAAAGCTGTCCTTATAGACAGCTTTAAAGATTATTTAATTTGACATATTACCACAAGTCATGCCAAACGGTGCCGTCATATACTCTTAATTTATGAGAAGCACTATCCATATAAATATCGCCTTCGGTAGGATTGGCAGGTTCGGAAGTCGGTTCAAGATGCATTACGCCGTTAATATCTAATTTTTGAGACGGACTATTAGTACCTATACCTACATTACCGTTACCAATAATAGTCATGGCCTCTACTCTGTTGTCCCAACCGTTTTGCAAACCGGTAAGAAATTTAATTGCTTGAGAATTATCTCGATTATCTGATGTCAAATATAATATTTCTCCAATTTCAAGATTTACATTGTTAAAAACTTTATGTGCAGATTCTCCGCTTCCAACTGCAAAAGCTTGTCCGGGAGCAATTGACATACCCATACCATAATCTCTATCATTGTCTGTCTTATGGATAAAAAGTTTATCTCGATTATCTAATCTGTTATCATGAATATACATTCTGGTAAAATCAACATGCCAATCTCTATTTTTATCAACCACCAAAGCATCATTTCTTGTATCCCAACCATCTTGCAGTGCAGTTATTACACGAAAATCGTTATCTGATGCAAGATATAAAGTTTCATGGCCATTTGTGGTATCGATATTATTTTTAACAACATTGGTTGCTTCACCTGATCCTAAAACCGAAGTACCTCCCGCTCCTATAAACACATTATCTCCCCAACCGTTATCAGGACTGTTAAAAGTAGCCCAGGTATTATAACCGTTAGATTTATTACTGTTGATATAAAGACTGTTGCCATGTCTAACATCACCATTAACATCTAATTTAAATTGAGGGGTATTATTGCCTACACCTACATTACCTGAGACATTACTATACATATCATTACCATTAACCGTCCAATCGCCGTCATCACCAAGACCATTACCCAAACGAACCCAATTGGTGCCGTCATAATAGTAAAAAGAATTGTCATCATTAACAAAAACTAATAGACCGGTTGCAGGAGAATTAATATTATCTCTATCTACGGCTGACATACGAGGTATGAGCATTCCGGAAGTAGTACTTTTCACATCAAGCATAGCCGATGCATCAGGTGTTGTTGTGCCTATGCCCACTTGAGCATTTAATGAAATTGTCACAAACAATATTAAAACCAGCGAAAAATTTTTCATATTAAAACATATTAATGTAAATGCAAAGATATAAATAATTTTTTAACAAATTAAAAAATATTTTATTTAATTATAGATGTTGGAAAATTACGCTTTTAATTCAGCTGACTGTAATACAATATATTTGTGACTCACAAATTTCGCAGCCACCTTATATAGCATTTCGCCAGCTGATTGAGTAATGCTGACGCAAAGTAGCATCGTATCGAAAGCAACGGTGGTTTCGGGCTGTAGCGAAGTATCGGCTATTTAGGGCTTTCTGAAAAACGCTTAAATGTTGAATTTTAATATAATACAATCGGGTGTTCGATAAGAAATGCATGATTTTTCACATAAAAGCTTAAAATTCCTTACACTTGTAAAACGCGTAAATTTAATATTTCTGCTGCTCGGAAGCACAACATCTTTTCAACTTGTTCATTTTGAAGTATCTATATACATCTGCAATTCACAAATTAAAAATCTATTGCACTTCCGAGCTTTTCAGCAAGCCCTATTTAAAAATTTCTTTAATATTTTTAATAATCAACTCTTTATTTTCTACAGTCAAATTAGAGCCACTCGGCAAGCATAAGCCTTTTTTAAACAAGCCTTCGGAAACCCCGTTTACATAAGCCGGCGCATCCTTAAAAACCGGCTGTAGATGCATGGGTTTCCACAAGGGACGGCTTTCTATATTTTTATCAGCTAATGCCAAACGGATTTTTTCTCGCATTTGGTATGAATCGGTCAAGATGGTTGTCAGCCAGCGATTGGAGAAAAAACCGGCAGGTTCTTCGGGCGCCAATTTAACCGGCAAGTCTGATAAGTTTTCTTTATAAAACTCAAAATTACTACGACGCGCTTTAATCCGGTCATCTAAAACTTCCATTTGTCCGCGACCGATACCGGCTACAATATTACTCATCCGATAGTTATAACCTATTTCGCTGTGTTGATAATGTGGCGCATCGTCCCGGGCTTGGGTCGCCCAAAATATGGCTTTTTCTTTTTCTTTTTCGGTTTTGGTTATCAAAGCACCACCTCCCGAAGTGGTAATAATTTTATTACCGTTAAAAGACAAAATACCATAATCACCAAAAGTTCCGGTCATTTGTCCGTCAATACTACTGCCTAAAGATTCGGCAGCATCTTCTATCACTTTGATGTCATATTTACGAGCAATAGCCATAATTTCATACATTTTGGCCGGCATGCCATAAAGATGAACGACTATTATAGCTTGGGGTTTTTTGCCTTTTTTTGACAAATCAACAATGGCTTCTTCCAATAATTCCGGAGACATATTCCAAGTATCAGGTTCACTGTCAATAAAAACAGGTGTAGCCCCTTGATAGGTAATAGGATTGGCGGAGGCAGAAAAAGTCATGCTTTGACACAACACAAGGTCTCCTTGAGAAACCCCTGCCAATTTCAAAGCCAAATGCAAAGCCGCTGTCCCGGAACTCAATGCGCTCACATACACATCCTGTTCCAAATAATCTTGTATGTCTTTTTCAAAACCATTAACATTGGGCCCCAAGGGTGCGACCCAGTTGGTATCAAAAGCCTCTTGCACATATTTTTGTTCGCTTCCACCCATATGAGGAGAAGAAAGCCATATTTTTTGGTTTTTCATTTTTAAGAATTAGTATAAGCAAAGATAATATTTTTTTGTTGCCGGTGGCTTTGGCACAACCCAAAGCAAGTTTGGGATGTATCGAAGTGTCCGAAATTTTATTGTTTAATTATCCGTCCCGGATTCCCGACTACCGTGGCACCGTCGGGCACATCTTTGATAATAACCGCACCGGCACCGACGGTGGCCCATTTTCCTATTTTGACATTCGGTATAACGACAGCACCGGCACCAATATGAGCTCCTTCACCCACTTGCACATTACCACTCAATGTAGCATTGGGAGAAATGTGTACAAAATCCTCTAAAACACACTCATGGTCAATGCTGGCAGAGGTGTTGATAATACAATGATTTCCTATTCGAGTATCAACATTTATTACAGCGCCCGGCATGACAACCGTGCCATCTTTAATCTTGACTGTTTTATCAATTATAGCGTTAGGATGAATAGCTACGGCATAAGATACGTTCTTGAGTTTATCTACAATGGCTTTTCGGGTTTTATTATTACCTACCGAAATAATAAAATTTTCATTTTCACTGCCATCATATCTTTCTACAGGATAATTCAAAATTTGAAAAGGAGCCCGGTCATCATATATTTTACTTATTTTTTTATTTAAATCTTCTAATATCCTGATAATCATTTTTCCATGTCCGCTAGCGCCGTATAGTTTCATAGTTATTTGTTTAAATTTATTATTTATTTCCTTTAAACCGTCCAACCGTCGAAGCGCCTTCTGCCGCTATTCCTTCCGATTTAAATACTTTTTTGACGGTTAATAATAATATTTTAATATCCAGCCAAAAATTCAAATTATCAACATACCATACATCATATTCAAATTTTTGCGACCAACTAACAGCATTACGGCCGTTTATTTGCGCCCAGCCTGTAATACCGGGGCGCACTTCGTGCCGGCGCTTCTGAAAATTATTGTATAAGTCCAAATACTCGGGCAATAACGGCCGTGGTCCTACCAAACTCATTTCGCCTTTTAACACGTTCCATAATTGCGGAATTTCATCAATGGAGGTTTTGCGTATAATACGCCCTATAGTTGTCAAACGTTTGTCGTCGGGTAAAAGATGGCCGTTGGCATCTCGTTTATCATTCATGGTTTTAAACTTGACTATGGTAAAGATTTTTTCATCTTTACCCGGACGTTTTTGCAGAAAAAAAGGTGTCCCCCTATTGGCAACAGCCAGTAAAATACCCGCCGGAATCAAAACAGGTAATGCTCCTATGGTTCCGATTACGGCAAGGACAAAGTCTAAAGGGCGTTTGAAATATTTTTTATACATTAATGCCTTTTTTATAATTTTCATGCTACATCTATGAGATACAATAAAATCCCAAATTTTACCTTTTAAACAACCCCACCTAAATTGTCTTTGACGGAATGGCAATTTAATAAATTATTTAATATTACTTCCCTTTCATGCGTATAAGAATAACGTTCTTGATGAAATTTCAACACTTGTTGAAGAAAATAAATTTCTAACAATAGCCTTGGCTATGAGGAACATAAATTTCCTTGCACCTCATTTTCAGACCGTTATGCCATATATTATTTTCATTTTTCATCCCTTTTTTCCATGATGCTTATAGCTATTATTATAGCCGGTCTATTCATAATTTAATTCATATCTTGTACTTCGTCCTCCTGATTGTGATTTAATTAAAATTCCCTTATTAATCAAATCTTGAATATCTCTTAAAGCTGTGTCTTGTGAGCAATTTGTAATTTTTGCCCATTTAGATGTAGTTAAACTTCCTGTAAATCCTTCTAATAATTTATTCAATATCTTTTTTGTCTATCGTTTTTCCTATAAGCCGCCCTTGTTTATTTCTGACTTCTGCCAACAAATCAGATATTTCATTAAT
>Ga0256834_1002397_pt1 | contig 11858 bp, 12 predicted proteins | sample 4281140metaG_FD_190536 | JGI IMG/M metagenome (GOLD analysis project Ga0256834, IMG submission 190536) | Hydrothermal vent microbial communities from East Pacific Rise, Pacific Ocean - 4281-140 | ecosystem: Environmental > Aquatic > Marine > Hydrothermal vents | place: Pacific Ocean: East... | reverse complement strand
CCACCATTGCAAATGAAATTGCCAAAACCAGTACGGATATTGAGCGCGTACGCTCCGAAGACAAAGATGAGACTTACAGCTTTATGTACTTTGCCATTAATGTGCGGGATCGTATTCACTTAGCGCAGGTTATGCGCAGGTTAAAACAACTCTCTATTGTAGAAAAAATTCATCGAATCTAAGCCAAAAGGAACACATCATGCGCGAAGTTATCTCCACAAAAAAAGCCCCACAAGCCATTGGCACTTATTCACAAGCGGTTCGTATTGGAAACACCGTTTATTTATCGGGTCAAATTGCACTCATTCCAGACACCATGGAACTTAAAGAGGGGGACATTGCCGAGCGCATTCATCAAGTATTTAAAAACCTTACCGCAGTCTGTGAAGCCGCGGGGGGTTCTTTGCAGGACATCGCCAAACTCAATATTTTTCTAACCGATTTAAGCCACTTTGCAACCGTAAATGAGATCATGGCACAATATTTTGAACAGCCCTACCCTGCACGAGCTGCCGTGGGTGTAAAAGAACTGCCCAAAGGCACCGATGTTGAGATGGATGGCATTATGGCGCTGTCCTCTTATTAACCTCTTATTTAAAGAGGCCTAAAACAATAGGTTCGCAAAAGTATGTTAACAAAGGCATGTTAGCGCAACACCCTTTAACTTCCCTAAAAGGCGTTGGGGAAAAGCAGTTTGAAAAGCTCCAAAAATTGGGGCTTTTTGTCGTTCAAGACTTGCTGTTTCACTTGCCTTTACGCTATCAAGATAAAACACGGCTGGTTGAGTTAAGTTCGGCACAGGTGGGGGGGGAAATTTTAATTGAAGGCACCATCTTTTCTCAAACACTCAGTCAAGGTCGTCGTCGCAGTTTATTAGTTACACTGCAAACCGAATCGGGTCACTTTGTAACCTTACGATTTTTCCACTTTTACCCGCGACAAGCTCAACAATTTGCACACGGAAAAACCGTGCGCGTCTTTGGTGAGCTGCGCTCAGGCCACAACGGGCTTGAGATGGTACACCCCTCTTATGAGTTTATTCACCCTGATCAGTACGTTCCTTTAGACAGCACTCTAACGCCTATCTACCCAACCACCGAAGGCTTAGGGCAAGCCTCGATGTTAAAACTTATTAAGCAAGCCATTGCCCTGCTCAAACAATCGCCTTTGGAAGAGTTGTTGCCACAAAAACTACTCGTGCAACTGCAACTTCCCCTGCTTAATCAAGCGCTGTTAACGCTACACCAACCACAACCGTCTGATGATTTAAGGCAAATTAAGCAGTTTCAGCACCCCGCTCAACAACGCTTAATTATTGAGGAATTAATTAACCAACAAGCCGCCATGCAACAGATGCGTGCGACAGAAAAACAGCGCAATGCCCCCGCCTTTCCACCCAGCCAAACCTGCAATGCACTGCTTACCAGCCTGCCCTTTGAACTCACCTTCGCGCAACAACGCGTGCTTAAAGAAATTCAAAATGATCTAAGCCAGCCCCACCCCATGCAACGCTTGGTACAGGGGGATGTGGGTTCAGGTAAAACGATAATTGCTGCATTAGCGGCCATTCAAGCCGCCGATGTAGGCTATCAAGTCGCCATTATGGCGCCCACAGAAATATTAGCCGAACAGCATCTCGAAGCATTTAATGAGTGGTTAGAACCGTTAGGCATCCCCGTCGCTTGGCTCAATGGACGAATGAAAGTGGCCGAAAAACGTGAGATGATGGCACAAATTGAAACGGGAGCCGCCCGTGTGATTATCGGAACCCACGCCCTATTCCAAGAAGCCGTCACGTTTCACAAACTGGGGTTTGTAATCATTGATGAACAACACCGATTTGGTGTGCATCAACGTTTATCTCTCCACGAAAAAAATCGTGATAAAGATATTCACACGCATCAATTGATTATGACCGCCACACCTATTCCAAGAACCCTTGCGATGACCGCCTACGGTGATTTAGATCTGTCCGTAATTGACGAGCTTCCACCAGGTCGAAAACCCATTGAAACTGCGGTATTAAGCAATGAAAAACGCTTTGAAATTATGGAGCACCTATACGCCAAATGCAAACAAGGCATTCAAGCATACTGGGTGTGTCCCTTAATTGAGGAGTCGGAGCTGTTGCACGCACAAGCCGCCGAGGTCACAGCCTCTCTTTTTTCAGAGCACTGGCCTGATTTACGAGTGGGGTTAATTCATGGTCGCCTTAAGGGGGAGCAAAAAGCGCTGGTTATGAATGCGTTTAAACAGCACCAATTAGACCTGTTGGTTGCCACAACCGTAATTGAAGTCGGGGTCAATGTCCCCAATGCCAGTTTAATGATTATTGAAAATGCCGAACGCTTAGGGCTGGCACAATTGCACCAACTGCGCGGACGCGTTGGACGAGGCCGCAAGCAAAGTCACTGCGTTTTATTGTACCAAGCCCCGCTCTCTCAAACGGGCAAAGCTCGTTTAAATATTATGCGTGAAACCACGGATGGGTTTAAAATTGCCGAAGAGGATTTAAAAATTCGCGGCCCTGGTGAAGTATTAGGAACCAAACAAACTGGCGGACTGGAATTTAGAATTGCCGATTTAAAACGCGATGCGGAATGGATTCCCGTTGCCAAAACGTGGGCAAGTACCATGATTATCGAATTTCCCGAACAGATTGATGCTCTCAATGAACGTTGGATTGGTCAAAAAATAGACTATCAACACGCTTAAGGAATACATAATGCAAGCAAGCGATCGGCTCTCTAAAATTAAGCAACTTATCAAGACCAACGCACAAAGCCCCCACACACATGCCCAACCTATTTTTTGGAAGCCTGCCAAACTGATTCAGCGCATTAGCTCAAAAAAACACACACAGCAATGGCTAAGTACACAAGGCTCGCTTACCACGCAGCTCCGCTTGCTTGATCCCAACTTAGAGGTACTTGTTCTTTCCGAACAACTGGAACGCCCTTTAACAAGTGAAAGCCAACTTTTAAAAATGAAACCCAATGAACTCGCATGGGTTCGCTGTGTTCTACTTAGGGGGGGGGGAAAAAATTGGGTGTACGCACGCACGGTAATTCCAAACTTTTCAGACAACAATCCTTGGACTTCTCTGCAAACACTTGGTAATAAGCCTTTAGGAGAGGTGTTATTTCAAGATAACACCATTCAACGCACACCCTTTACCTTTTCTCGTCAAGCACTCAATCTCTGGCCTTATTTAGCGATTCATATTTCTGTTAATCCAACACAAAAAATAGGGTATGCTAGACGCTCGGTATTTAGTCAACACGCTTGTCAACAAAACTACCCTTTGCTTTTAACCGAAGTATTTTTGCCCTGCTTGCTTAAAGAGGTGGTTCAAAAAATTTAAACGCAATATTCGAGGAAATCGTATGAATAATCAAAAAAATATTAGCGCTGTTTTTGCTATTATTATTTTTCTACTCATTGCGTTAGGCTCTTCCTCTCTTTTTTACCTCAATACTATTGCTTCTGAAGCCGAAAAGCTCTATCGACACCCCTATACCGTGAGTAATGCCGCTAAAAACATCAATATAAATTTGATCTCAATGCACCGTTATATGAAAGACGTGGCTTTTTCTGAGGATCAAGCGCAGCTGTTGGCTGCAGAACAACTGGTGAATAAGTATGAAAAACAGGCTCAACAAAACTTTGATATTATTTTTGAACGTTATTTAGGAGATCGCAAAGACATTCAGGCCGTTTACAACGGCTTTATTGAATGGAAAAAAATACGAGATCATATTATTTTTCTAAAAAATGAAGGCAAGCATAAAGAGGCTCTTGCGCTTTCTAAAAACAACGAGACAGAGCATGTTGCTCTTCTTACAAAAAAATCTGAAAAACTGGTTAATTTTGCCGACAAAAAAGCCAAACTATTTTTTAATAATGCGATTGAGACAAGAGACAGCGCAATCTCAATTATTCTTTCCCTATTTATTATCACGGTACTTGCCTCTATTTTTATTGCATTTTACTCCTTACAACGCTTACGAAAAACCCAGCTTGACATAAAAAGTCGTATGTTTATCATTGACCAAAATATCCTCATGGCAAAATTTAATTTAGAGGGTGTTTTGATCGATATTAGCAGTAAATTATGCCGTTTTTTAGGCCACACAAAACAAGATTTAATGGGTCAAAAACTGGACTTTTTTATTTCGGATAGCAATAAATACTTACAAGTAGAAGATGTGTTGAACATTGTTTCAACAGGCGCCAGCTGGACGGGGGATATTTTAGTTAAAACTGATAAAAATGGCCACTCAAAATGGATTCACTCTTCGGTTCACCCTGAGCTCAATGCAGACTATAATGTTTGCGGTTATTCCAATATTATTCAAGATATTTCCGATAAAAAAGCCATTGAAAAACTATCGATCACCGACTCTTTAACCAAACTTAATAACCGACGCTATTTTGATCAAGTTATTGATAAAGAACTCAGCCTTGCAGCACGTAATCAAGCCCCCATAACCTTAGCCATGATTGATATTGATTATTTTAAAAAATACAACGATTGCTATGGTCACCCTGCTGGCGATCAAGCGTTAATTAAAGTGGCTCAAGCGTTCATGCAATCATTAAAACGTCCTAATGACTATGTATTTCGATTGGGGGGGGAGGAATTTGCCTTTATTTTTTCGGGTGCGGATCGAGAACAATCTTTACGCTTTATTGATGGCATTCGAGCCAAAATAGAAGCCCTTCAAATAGAGCACGAACAAAGTGATCTCGGCGATTACATGACCATATCCATTGGCGCTTATATTAGTTGCACCAAAGAGCGCTTAGACAGTAATGAACTCTATATAAAAGCGGACGAAGCACTGTATGAAGCCAAACAACAACGTAATGCCGTCATAATTCCCAAACATGTAAATTGCTAAAGCTGTAATGGTCAAGCATTCCGTTCGAGTAAAAAATTCCCCCCCCCTCTGTCTACCCTAAATTAACGTATTAGTTCAGAAGTTTTCTTGTAAATTAACGTTGGTTCTGTAAAATCGGCCATTCATTTTTTAAAAAAAATTACGAGTGCTTTATGAAACAACGAAATCTATGGTTGATGGCATTATTACTGTTTTGTATATCGTCCATCTCTTTAGCCGAGTCATTAAAAACAACCCTCTTTGAATTAGGTGTTGAGCAGTATAATAATGGAAACTACACCGAAGCCTATCAGTCCTTACTTAAAGCCACCTCAGAAGATAACGATCAAGCACAGTTTTTAATCGGCCACATGGCACTCTTTGGCATAGGAACGGAAGCACAACCTAAAAAAGCATTCGAATGGTTAAGCCTCTCGGCAAACGCAGGAAACCCAAACGCGCAAAGCTATATGGGAACCCTCTATCTGCAAGGCGAAATCGTTGAAAATGACAATAAAGAGGCGGCAAAGTGGCTGTTGTTAGCCGCTCAAAACGGTGTTGCTGAAGCACAAAATAATTTGGCTCATCTGTTTATTAATGGGCAAGGCGTTGAACCTTCTGCTGAGCAAGCGTTCAAATGGTTTGAAAAAGCATCCGAACAAAATCTTGTGGATGCTAAATTAAGCTTAGGCTTAATGTACGAACAAGGCATTTATGTGGAACAAGACTACGCTAAAGCGGCAGAACTATACCAAACCGCGGCTAAAAAAGGAGCGCCACAAGGCATGCATAATATTGGTATGATGTTACTGGAAGGACACGGCTTTAAAAAAGACATTGAAAAAGCCTGTAATTTTTTTACGACCGCCGCAAAGCTTGGCTTTCAAGACTCCATTAATAATTTAAACCTATTAATTGACCAAGGAACCTGCCAACCGATGAAAATGAATACGCATCAGAGTCAAACGCTCGCTATCGATGCGGATTTTAAGGCGCTGTAACCCCTACTTTAGAAAGGCCACTTTATGAAAACTGCACTTTTTTTATTGCTCTCAGGCTTGATATTAACTGCCTGTAGCACCATGCAAGAGATGAACATTGTTCAAACTGGCGAAAATAGCTATGAAATCAAAAAAAGTGACTCGTCTTACCCAGGCCCTGAAGTACTACAACGAAAAATTACCCGTGAAGCACGAAAATTTTGCCACTCTTTAGATAAAAAACTGCATATTATTGCCGTGCATGAAACAAGCCCTCCTTTTATAGGAAGTAAAACACCCAATGCTGAAATTCAGTTTGAATGTGTGTCTAAAAAACACCCCTAACGTAAAAAACGAATGACATATCCGATAAAACAACTAAAAGCGACTTACAATTCCATTGAAGACCGTATTTTATTAACCGTTGAAGTACAACAGCAACAGATGTATTCAGGCTGGCTTACACGTCGTTTTTTAACAATACTCTTGCCTGTACTCCACGGCCAGCACCCTGTAACAGGGGAACTTCTGTTTGACCACAAACCTCCCGAAAATAAAGGGCCCAAAATTCATCAATCAAAAACGGTTTTAAAAAAAGCGGATGCCTCTCACAATCCGACCTACCCATTAGGGGAATCCCCTTTACTGTTCTCAAAAATCACCTTTACCGCACTCAAAACAGAAGACGCGATGTTTGTTTTATTACCAAACTCGAACAAAGGGATTAAGTTACCCTTTACGCCTGCGCTCTTAAATTTATTATTAACAACTATTAAAGAGCCTTTAGAGCAATCGAACTGGGCGTTAGAAGTAAACGGTATCTATGGTGTGCCTTCAAACAATCGTTTGCAGTAATTCAAATACACAGGAAATAAAGGGGGGGAGGATTTTTTTATACACTCAAATCGTCGATGATAATGCCTAATAAAATAATGAATCCAATCCAGTGGTTTTGCAAAAAAACTTGAAACGCCTGTTGCGCATCCTGCGTGGCTAAACGCTTTAAATCGTATGCAAACCAACACAGAACAATCAGCAAGCTCAAGTAGTAAGCCGTGCCTAGCTCAAATAATTGACCCACCCAAAAGAGTAAACCCAGCATCACAAACTGAAACAATGCAACCCACTGCCACAAATGTTTTGCAAAGAGAATCGCGGTTGATTTGACACCAATTTTTAGATCATCTTTCATATCTCCCACCGCATAGGCGGTATCATAAATAAGAGACCAAGTTAACGTGGCAAAGAAAATCGGCCAAACCTGCCAAGGAACCTCATTGAGTACCGCAGCAAACGCCATAGGAATCGCCCAAGCAAATGCGGCACCTAAAAAGGCTTGTGGCCAATAGGTATGGCGCTTCATAAAAGGGTAAAGTACCGCAAGAATTACTGCACCAAATGCAAGTAGAATGGTTAATGTATTAAGGGTAAGCACCAGCAAAAAGGCGAGTAAACATAGGATCGTAAAAAAAACTAAGGCTTCTTTTGCACTCAGTAATCCTGTCGCTAAAGGCCGTTGATGGGTTCGTTCAACTTGACCATCAAAGTGACGGTCTGCGTAATCATTAATCACACAGCCCGCAGAACGCATTAGAACAGCGCCCAAAATAAAGACCACTAATAAATGTAACTCGGGTGTTCCCTCAGAAGCGAGCCAGAGTGCCCATAAGGCAGGCCATAAAACCAAATAGATACCAACGGGTTTATTAAGCCGTGTTAGAGCAATGTAACCGTTTAATTTATCCATTACGAGTATTCAATGTATCAACAAGTGCTTGCGTTTCGGGCAAGGCATCTTGATTGACTTCTAAAAATACCGTAGCAACCCCCTGTTTATCAAAATAACGCAGGGTAACAGCACCTGATAACTTCTGCCATGTGATTTCATAGCCCCACCCCACTAAGTGTGTTTGTCCTGCATCTTGATGAGAAATATGCCATTGATTGCTTAACATGCGCTCTTTAAATGCATCACACAGGCTGGGGTTAAGGGTAATCAGCTCCATTCTTACTTTCCGTTGCGCTTAGGTGGGCTGCTTAGTCGGTTTTTGCCAGTCTTTAAGGGTCATTTGTTTAGAGCGACTTAAGGTTAACGCTTCCGCTGGGGCACTTTTTGTAATTGTTGAACCTGCTCCAATGGTTGCACCAGATTTAATGTCAACGGGTGCGACCAATTGAGTGTCTGACCCCACAAAGACACGATCTCCAATAATGGTTTGATGCTTATTAACCCCGTCATAGTTACAGGTAATCGTTCCAGCTCCAATATTCACATCACAGCCCATATGGGTGTCGCCAATATAACTTAAGTGACTGACTTTAGAGCCTGTACCAATTTTAGACTTTTTGATTTCAACAAAGTTCCCAATTTTAGCCTCATCGGCTAACTCGGTACCTGGACGCAAACGTGCGTAAGGGCCAATAGAACAAGATTGACCAATCATACAATCCTCTAAATGACTAAAAGGGTGAATATGTGTGTTGGCGGCAATCTGTACATTTTTTAAAATACAGTGCGCACCAACAATAACATTCTCTCCTAAAGAGACATTTCCTTCCAGTACAACATTAATATCAAGCGTCACATCCGCTTCCACCATCACTTCGCCACGAATATCCAACCGGCTGGCATCCACCACCGTAGCACCTTGCCGCATTAAGGACTCCGCCGCTTGCAATTGGTACGCACGCTCTAAGCTCTGTAGTTGTAATTTATCATTCACACCTAAAACTTCTGTCTCAAGCATTGGCTGTGCGGTTTGAATTAAAAAACCATCCGCAACGGCCATCGCAATAATATCCGTTAAATAGTATTCAGACTGCACATTTTCATTATTTAACGCCGCCAACCATTGTTTTAGGTAACGGCCTTTAACCGCCATAATCCCAGTATTCACCTCTTTAATTACCAGCTCTTGAACGGTGGCATCTTTTTGCTCAACAATGGATTGCACCGCATTCTGTGTATTTCGAACAATGCGACCATACCCCGTTGAATTTTCGAGTGTTACCGTCAATAATGCTAAGGGGTGTTGTTCATCCACTAATGCCAGCAATGCATTTAACGTTTTAGGGCTTGTTAAGGGGACATCACCGTATAAAATCAATACGGTATCATCATCCTGATAGTAACGATTTGCTTGCACAACGGCATGCCCCGTTCCCAACTGATTTTCTTGCAAGACAAAGCAAATATTTTGACCATTTACGCGAGACTGAACTAACTCAGCACCATGACCAATCACGGTAATAATTTCATCGCAGTTTAAAGATTGAGCGGTGTCAATGACATGCTGTAAAAGCGGCTTTTGTGCCAAGGGTTGCAGTACTTTAGGCAACTTAGAACGCATACGAGTGCCTTTGCCCGCAGCTAAAATAACAACTTTTAAAGCCATGTTTTTTCCTATCAAATTTGGATATTTATTAATTTTTTTAAAAAATAACAAACTGATTTCAGTTATTTTTTAAAAAAACTAGAAAAAAAAAGCGCCATCAGGCGCTTTTTTTATGAGGGAATGAATTAGGACATCCCAGTCTTTTGCAAGCGATCTCTTAACTTAGAAATAGCTTGAATTTGAGCAACGGCCTCGGCAAGTTCAACTTGCGCACGTGCAATGTCTGTTTCAGACTTTGCATCGGTCATTGCTTCTTCAGCACGTTGCTTAGCTTCTTTAGCTTTAGCTTCATCCAAATCAGACGCTCGAATTGCTGTGTCCGCTAGAACAGTAACAATAGAGGGCTGAATTTCGATAATACCGCCATTGATGTAGAAGTGATCTTCTTCATCACCACTAACGACACGTACAATACCAGGCTTTAATTGGCTTAAAAACTGGGAATGGTGAGGCAGAATACCGATCTCACCATTGGCCGCCTGTGCAAAAAGCATTTCCGCTTTACCAGAAAAGATTTCTCCTTCTGCACTAACAATATCTACTTGCATTGAGAGGCCCATAACTGATTACCCTTTATACTTTTTAGCTTTCTCTAACACTTCGTCAATGTCACCCGCATACATAAATGCTTGCTCAGCCACATCATCAAGTTCACCAGAGATAATCATTTTAAAACCACGAATGGTCTCTTTTAATGGAACATAACGACCATCTTCACCTGTGAAAACTTTTGCTACGAAATAAGGCTGAGAGAAGAAACGTTGCATCTTACGAGCACGCGCTACTAGCGAGCGATCTTCTTCTGAAAGCTCATCCATACCAAGAATGGCAATGATGTCTTTAAGCTCTTTATAACGCTGAAGCGCCTGCTGTACACCACGAGCAACTTCATAATGCTCCTGACCAACAACCAACGGATCAAGTTGACGAGATGTTGAATCCAGAGGATCGATCGCAGGATAAATACCTGTTTCAGCAATCGCACGGTTCAATACAACCGTTGCATCCAAGTGAGCAAAAACCGTTGCTGGCGCTGGATCTGTTAAATCATCCGCAGGTACGTATACCGCTTGGATAGAAGTGATCGAACCCGTCTTAGTCGACGTAATACGCTCTTGTACTTGACCCATTTCTTGAGTCAATGTAGGTTGGTAACCTACCGCAGAAGGAAGGCGACCTAAAAGGGCCGAAACTTCTGTACCCGCAAGGGTATAACGGTAAATGTTATCTACAAAGAATAAGATATCACGACCTTCGTCACGGAAATACTCAGCCATTGTTAAACCAGTCAAGGCTACACGTAAACGGTTTCCTGGAGGCTCATTCATCTGACCATAAACCAACGCTACTTTATCAAGTACCCCTGACTCTTCCATTTCATAATAGAAATCGTTTCCTTCACGAGTACGCTCACCTACACCCGCAAATACGGAGTAACCTGAATGTTCCATCGCGATATTACGAATCAATTCCATCATGTTTACGGTTTTACCAACACCAGCACCACCGAATAATCCAACTTTACCACCCTTAGCGAATGGACAGATTAGATCGATGATTTTAACACCCGTTTCAAGTAATTCTTGAGACGCGGCTAACTCATCAAATGCAGGCGCTGCACGGTGAATTTGACTTGTCGCTTCTGCTTCTACTGGACCCGCATTATCAATTGGGTTACCCAATACATCAAAAATACGACCTAAGGTTGCTTTACCAACAGGTACTGTAATTGCAGATCCTGTATTCGAAACTACCATGCCACGCTTTAAGCCATCCGATGAACCCATTGCGATTGTACGCACTTTGTTATCACCGATTTGCTGCTGAACTTCAAGGGTAAGCCCCTCTCCATCCACTATTAGCGCATCATAGATCTTTGGTAAATCAGCACCTTTAAATTCGACGTCAATAACTGCGCCGATAATTTGTACTATTTGTCCACTCATTATCATTAACCTTTTATTGAAACTTTCAAACTTATACCGCTGCAGTACCCGCAACAATTTCAGAGATTTCAGCTGTGATCGCTGCTTGGCGTGCCTTATTATAAGACAATTTCAAGTCATCAATCATATCACCCGCATTATCGGTTGCGCTCTTCATTGCAACCATACGAGCACCCTGTTCACATGATGCATTTTCAACAATCGCACCAAAAACAGTTGCTTCAATGTAACGACGCATCAATAAGTCTAATGCTGTCTTAGCATCGGGTTCATATAAATAATCCCAATGTGTACTCTCTGCTTGATCTGATGCTGCAAGAGGAACTAATTTCTGTATCACAGGATTTTGAGTCATTGTATTTACAAATTCATTTGCGACTAAATACACTTCATCAATTTCACCTGAATCAAACTTGTCTAACACAACTTTGATCATACCAATTAAATCCTCAATGTGAGGGGTATCACCTAAGTCGGAAATAGTGGCTACAACATTTCCACCGTAACTACGGAAGAAAGATTGTGCTTTATTACCAACTAAGGCTAACTCAACGCCAACACCTTGATCTTGCCACGCTTTAAGCTGTGGAAAAATTTTACGAAATAAGTTTGAGTTTAAACCACCACAAAGACCTCGATCAGAAGAGATCACAA